>Ga0209147_100045_pt1 | contig 299264 bp, 271 predicted proteins | sample AraplaCol_mLB_r2_FD_184278 | JGI IMG/M metagenome (GOLD analysis project Ga0209147, IMG submission 184278) | Arabidopsis root microbial communities from North Carolina, USA - plate scrape CL_Col_mLB_r2 (SPAdes) (version 2) | ecosystem: Host-associated > Plants > Roots > Endosphere | place: USA... | reverse complement strand
ATACTTTGTCACAGGGCTTCAACCTTAGGATCTCTCCACCAGTTGCCTGTCAGCTACGAGGCGACTTGGCTCTTACCTCGGTTGGACTTTCACCAACTAGCAATTAACGGCTTGCTGGGCGCGCTGGCCGCTAAAACCGTGTTCCGCCTTTTCCGTTGCGCCTGGGTAAAGATCCCAAATGCCTTGCGCTTTTTTCCCTTTTTCCTCGACCAGCTTTTCTTGGCCCCCCTGCAATCTTTTGAAGGCTTCTCATGGTAGATAAAAAACACCCGTGCGGCGGCACGGGTGTTTTTGTTACATTGTAAAACGATATAGATAAGCTAGTCCCGCCAGAAGGAATGCCAATCCGAGCAAGAAAAATGTGTTGGCTCTTTGCTTGATTCGCTGTTCATTTCCGTTAAAATACTTGTGCATCCGGGATTGCCAGCGTTTCGTGCGAGGCTGCGCCATGATCAGCAGACCTGCTGCAAGGAGAAAAAGTGGATAAAGGATAGGTGTCACCCCTTCTTTTTCCGTCGCAAGAGCCAACCTGACTCTTCTTCTTGAGGCTGAGCCCCTTCAATCACCAGACGAGCATCTTCCGCCAATTGGTAGGCTTCGGCGAAAGCCAACTGGCGAAACGACTGCTCCGCCTTTGTCAGGAGTTCATTCACTTGGCGATTTTGCCTGCGGTACCGATTTGTGTACTGGATCGCTCCTTCTGCCAATTGGCATGTGGAAATCACCCGTTCGGTCACTCGTTCCGTCTCATCCAATTGATCGCCGGCATCCTGCAGCAGGATCGCCACTTCTTCCAGATCGTAGCGGTATTGCTCCATGATTGCCTTGGTGCGAGCCAGGGTTTGCACGACTTCCTCAAACATGAACTTCAGATGATCAGGGATTCCAGGCAGATAGCTGCGCTTGATCTGCTGGCGCAATCGAATCAAGCAATTGGAGATCCGTTCCATTTCATCCAAGGCGTCGTCCTCGGTCTCTATGTAGAGGGTATTTGCTTCCTCGACTTCCACTTCTTCGTACGGAAGCTCTGCACGTTTAGGCATGACCAGCTCGTATTCTTCCTCATCTTCGCTGCGATCCGCACTCGCGCTGTGCCCTGTAGAGATGTGGGCATCCTGATCCGCCAGCACGAAGGTCTTTTCTGCCAACAAGTCCTCCCGTTCGGCCTGACTGATCGCTTCCTGCTCTTGGAGACGGCGGGCTTCTTCTGCTTTAGCCTGTTCACGCAGGCGTGCCAGCTCTTCCGCTTCTGCCTGTTCCCGCAAGCGTGCTGCTTCCTCGGCTTCTTCCAGTTTTCGCAGACGTGCCGCTTCCTCGGCCACTGCCTGCTCTCGCAAGCGTGCTGCCTCTTCGGCTTCTACCTGCTCTCGCAAGCGTACTGCTTCTTCGGCTTCCATCTTTTCTTGAAGACGTGCTGCCGCTTCAGCTTCCACCAGCTCACGCAAGCGTATCGCTTCTTCGGTTTCTACTATTTCTGGCAGGCTTGCGGTTTCTTTTTCCGCTACTACGTCCTGCAGACGGATCTCTTCCTCGATCCGTTCCAGGTCTTGGATGCGGGCCGCTTCCGTCACCGCTGCTGCGGCTGCCTGCTGCTTTGCCAGGACTGCTTCTTCCAATCCCTGATAGGTCGCTTCCATTAACACCTCGAAAGCCTTTACATGCGTTTTGACGAGTTCGAGATTGCCCTCCTCCAGGCCGTTGCCCGCAGCGTTCATTAATTGCTTGGCCTGCAGCATGGCGTTGTCGAGGCCGTCCAATTTCATGTCAAAACCGTCACGGCTGGATTGTTCAATCCCTTCCTCCAATTGCTTGAACTCTCTGGGCATCTCCTTTTTCACACGGTCTACCATGCCAGGAACCTGCTCCAGCGCTTGCACCATGCCCTCGAGCTTTTTTTGCGCCTTCATAGTCGTCTCGTAAGCATGTACGTCATCGCCTGCCGCACGCGACTTTTTGACCAAATTGCGCATGTTTTCCACTTCATCCAAGGTGGACTTCAATTCGTGAAAAGCAAGTCCGTAATCCAAACGCATGTCAGACAATCGGCGTTCCACCTGCTCTACGAGTTTGCCGATCTCGGGAATCACCGCTTTGTTCTCTTGCTTGGTCACGGCTACCTTGGTGGTATCTTCCTTGAGTTCCGCCAGCTCCTTCTCGATCTGCGTCAGGGCATCACTGGCCTCTTCCAGCATCCCGATGGCAAGGGAAAAACGGAAGCGGTCACAAGCCTCCTCCGCATCCAGAATCATCATCTCCACGTCTGGAATCTTGATGCGCAAGAGGTTTTCCTTTTTATCCGCGATATGGTGGTATCGCACCTCCGTCATTCCGCTGGAGCGACGAAGCGGCTTTTCCACCTCGATTACATGAATTTTTTCGACCAGCTCATCCTTCCAATCCTCGATGCCATCGACTTGGGAGAAAATGGAACGGCGACGAATCATCGCATAGACGAGAGCGACGGACAGAATGGCAAAAACCGCACCAATTCCGTAGATCCACCAAGGAATCCCACCGAGGAACGATTTTGCTCCCTCTTCTTCAGTCGGCTTGTCGGCATCTGCCTGCACAGGCTGCACTGGCTTGTTCTGCACCCGATCAAGCTCGGTATTGACCTCCTGGAGGAATGTCTGAATGCCGTTCAGATGTTGCTTTTGATTGCGGAAAGGCACGTAATAAGAGGCAATTTTGTCGTGAAGCATCTGCATCGAAGCGCCTTTTTCCTGAAAATCAGTGCCGGCGAATACCCCCAGCTCTTCTGTATTGTATTCGAGTACAACCATCACCGCATCATCAGGCAGGTTGAAATTGTCGTATAGCTTCTGTGCATATTCATCAGCGGATGTTGCCTCCGGCGAAGTGCTTTCCACTACGACGACCTTGTACTCGCCAGGCAAATCCTTGATCGATTCGAGAAATTGAGCCGTGTTTTCGGCTTTGAGGAAATTGTCTTGATCTTGCACGACCTTGTCCGTCTTGTCAGGAAAAGGTGTCGCATAAGCTGGATTCGTGTATAAGAACATGCCTGCCAAACAGAGCATGAATAATTTTCGTTTCATTTAGATACAACCCCTTAGTGTATTCATTCATGGAAGAGGGTACTGCTCGTGTCAGGCATCAAGCTGACACGCAAATAATCTAGAACAGACTGATATAGCCAATCGGAGAATTCTTCCGATGCTGGTTCCAATTCATAGACTTGTCGGACCATCTGCGGATGCAACAAGGGATAGACGATCTGACCCGTCACGCCCAAAACGATACGATCGACCGAGCAGGTCTGGAATTCCCCTGTACTGATGCCGCACTCCAACACAGAAGCCAGTCCGTGCTTGTAGCGGCTCATATATAGGGTCATCACTTCTCGGGCAAGCATCGACTCCACACTCAATTCGCGCTGAATCAGTCGGGTAATGGCAGCATGTTCACAATGAAATTGCACATAGAGACGGACGACCTTTTGCAGCCTTTGCAAGACAGGGGCACCAGCTAAAGCCGCTTCCTGTTCTCCTACCAATCGGAACAAGGTTTCAAAATAGGAAGCCATCAAGGTTTCTAGCAAGCCTTGTTTTCCTTGAAAATGGTAGGAAATGAGGGCGACGTTCGCATCAGCCTCTTCGGCAATTTTGCGAACCGACGTGCCTTTGTAGCCGTATATGTCAAACAGCTTGGCCGCTGCAGACAAGATGCGCATTTTCGTTTGATCCATTGCCGATCGTCCTTCCTGCCTGCCATCTGGTCCTCAAGTACCACAAGCATGTCAGGCAACGTACTTATTGTACAGACTGTTCGACGAAAAAAGATAGTCCCGTTCTATGTTCGACAAAGTTTTCCAGTATTCCTTCTGTCATTTCCTTGCTATTATAAATTCAGATTAGAAAAAATATGAAATTGTGCCCATTAATTTAACTGAATATTTATACTGTTTTTGCACAACTGGGGGCGGAAGTCATGCGGACTAAATGGATGCGCCGAATCACGCTATTTCTCACGTTCTTTCTATTTTCTCCATCAGTCCCCACTATCTACAATATCTATCCGATATCAGCCACTCCGGTAAGTAAAGACGGACGAGCCTTGAAGATCGTTACCTACAACATTCGCGGTTGTCGAAATGATGAAGGCGTAGCAGACCCTTCGATTATTGCTGCCACCCTGGGGAAACTGAATGCGGATGTGATCGCCCTGCAGGAAGTCGATTTCCGACTCCCTCGCTCCCAATTTGTCGACCAGGTGGCGGCAATCGCTGCCAGCTTGCAGATGAACTACGTCTATTCACCTTCCTTGTCCCTCGTCATTGGCACGTACGGAAATGCTCTGCTGAGCAAGCTTCCCATTCTCGGAGCAGAATCGATGGCGCTGCCCGCTACCTGGGAACCTCGCTCCATGCTTGATGTGACATTGGACTGGGATGGAAAACCCCTGCACGTCTACGTCACCCATCTTGGCCTTAGAGCGTCTGAACATGAAGAACAGGTCGAATCCTTACTTACCCATCTAGAAGAAAAACAAAACCAAACTAGCATTTTACTGGGAGATTTCAACATGCTGCCTGATGATCCGCTGCTCCACCCCGTTCGTTCTCTCTATCAAGACCCGATGTTCGATCAACATCGCCATTTTGGAACGTTGAGAGGTAAGCATCAAGGCAAACAGATTGACCGAATCTTCCTTTCCCCAGATCTTCATTTTCTCGATGCAGCAGCACCGAAAATCGGTCATTCCGACCATTATCCAGTCTGGATGCAGATACAAAAAAACGCTCCGCATCCCTTGAAGTTTGCGGAAGCGGAGCATTGATGACCAGCTATTTTTGCTTGCCCGAAGTGCCGGATGAAGAAGGCTTGGCAGTCTTCTTTCCCTGTCCGTATTTCTGCAGGAATGTCTCCACCTGTGTATGCTCCTGCACGCGCTGATTGTTGTAATCGTACTCGGAGCGGATACTCATCAGCATACTGGTAGGTAGCTTGCTTTTTTTCTGGTAAAAAATGGTGTACTCCGCTTCTAGATCCATCTGATTGATCATTTCCTGAACGTTGGTATTTCCCGTCGACTGAATGCGCGCGCCGAGTGGGTGATGCATCCAATCTCCTTTGGAGAGGGACATCGCCAGCTTTTGGCTCGGCTTATGTAGTCTTCCTCCAGGGTTCACGGACTGGATATGGGTACCCGTTTGTGACTGTGCTTGTAATTGTGTGCCCAGCCAATGTTTTAATTTGGCTGAATCCAGTACGACCCGAACGCCCGACTGGCCATTCTTCATATTGTTCTTGAGCGGAGTTACGCTTTTCTTCATCTCATCCATTTGTTCGAAGGCGGATGCAGGATTCCAGTTCTCCATCTCTTGCCGCAAAGCCGTCTCCGAGACTGCACTTGGCTGCCAATCTTCATCGCGGTCCGTCTTGGCGTATAGCTTATTCCCCTGATCCAAGAGCGAAAGAGACTCGACGCGATTCTCCTCAGGGACGGATAGCTTCACATTCATGTAGACGCTGTCCCCGTCTTTTCGTCCGGAAAAATTGACCGCGTTGGCATTCGTGCTGTTACCCGTCAACAGCTTGGTACGACCATAGAACTCATACGTATTTTGTTTGGCGAATTGATCGCGAACCTGTTCATAATCAGAGCCTGCGTTTTGTCTCACGCCCATTTGACTGCATCCACTTAGATTAGCTGCCATCACCGTCAGCAGACAGATGATCAAACCCTTTCGCATGGTTGTCCTCCTTCACGGCTAGTCTCCATTAGCGTTTCCGGGGAGGAAAGGGCTTATTCTCTACAAATGGTAATACCATACACCATCTCTTTCTTTTATCTCGACCTGATGCAAAATCATCAGCAGATCGATATGTCCGATCGTTTCCGAAAGTGTCAGCGGCATCTCTTTCTCGTACAGGGTCGGGAAAAGCAAAGCGGCCAGTTCATAAGCCGTTTTTTCCCCCGACGTCAACAGTTGGCGCAGCGCATTGGTACGGTCCCAGTTTTTTTGCAGCCGCATGGAGATGAGCTCGCGATGGTTCGTCACCGGCTCGCCATGGCCGGCAAACACCTGATCGATTTCCATGTCCGCGCACATCTGCAAGGCAGTCCGATACTGAACGAGCGTCAACGGACGGCTGCGGGAACCATCTCGCGGCGGCTCGATAAAGGCGTTGGAAGAGATATGCTTGATAATGTGGTCCCCGCCGATGAGCAGGCGGTCTTTTTCACGATACAAGGAAAGATGGCTCTGGCTATGCCCAGGAGTATACAGCACCTGCCATTCTGGCAACAGCGGAACGATTTGTTCATGCTTGAGCAGGTTGTCGATCTGGCTTGGCTGCGAGAAAGTCTGCATCAGCTTTTGAAACTTCTCGATGATGATCATCTTTTCAGAAGGAACTCCACTTTGGCTATACAAATGGGTGAAAAATTCGTCGTGATGCGCCATAAATTCCTTGTCGAGCTGGACATAGGGCTTAGCCAAGGGATGCGCCAGCGTGCGAGCCCCCGAAACGCACCTCACCCGCTCCAATAATCCGCAGTGATCGACGTGATGATGCGTCAGTATGATCTGTGCGATTTCTTCCATCTGAATTCCAATCGAAGCAAGCCCCTCTTGAAGAGTCGCCCAGGCTGCCTCCGTCAACGGTCCTACATCCACCAACGTCACTTGCTCTTCCTTCAGGACGTATACATTGACCGAACCGACATGAAAAGGGGTCGGAATCTCGATGCTGTATACGCCCGGTGCCATTTTGATTGCTTGCGCTGCCATGATTGTCCCTCCATCCATTCATCAAGACATTATCTTTAAAAAAGAAAAGAGCCATCTACTGGCTCTATGCTAACACAACCTGGTTTCTCCCCGAATTCTTTGCTTCGTACAGGGCCAAATCTGCTTGATAAAACAAGGCTTCGACGCTCAAATTGGCATCAATCTCTTTGTTCCATTTTGCGAGCCCGGAAGAAATCGTCACCTGTGGGGACGTCTCTTTTTCCACACAACGGCGTATTCGTTCCGCGACTGTATGTGCCGTCATCTCGTCGACGCGCGGCAAATAAACGGCCAATTCTTCCCCGCCCCACCTGGCTGCAATATCTGTATCGCGAATACTTTGGCGAATCAGATTGGACACCTGAATCAGCACTTCGTCTCCAACCTGGTGGCCAAACGTATCATTCACTTGCTTGAAGTAATCGATATCGATCAGGATTAGTGAACCATGACTATCCTGTTCCAGCGAGGTGCGCACGCGTTCGTTCAGGTAGCGGCGTGTATAAAGGCTGGTCAGATTGTCCGTGATCACCATCCGTTCCATCTCTGTATGCAGCACGGCATTGGTCATCGCCAAGCTGGCGTGCTGTCCGAAAATCTCCAACAGCTTATAATCGTCAAAACTGAAAAAATGATAGCGTGAATCCGCGACGAGCAGTACTCCGCTGATCTCTCCTTCGACAATCAGGGGCACGCCCATCAAGGAGCAACTGGGCATCAGCGAGAAGGGAAGCGGTCCCGAGCCTGGCTGAGCCAAAAGCAATGTCTGTTTGTTTTGCAGAATCTGCTGAAAAGGCTTTTCATGGGCTGTTACGATTTTTCTGGTGTATTCCGGTATGGAGGAAGAAAGTACCACAAAGCTCTCTTCCCCCGGTTCCTTGCGAAGCAGTGCGCAAAACTCCGCATCGAAGGTAGCGCGCATCATCGTCGTTACGAATTCCAGGATCTCTGACAGGTTCAAACTCCGGTTCAACTGTCTGGCCATCTCATTAATAAGACGAAGCTCGCGAATGAGATTGCGAGATTGCTGATAAAGCTGTGCGTTTTCGAAGGCCTTCCCGGCTGTATCCGCCAAAATAGAGATGTAATCAGTCTCATATTGGCTGGGTGATACCGCCTGGTCCGAGGTGACCTGTAACACCCCATAAATGCCTTGCTTGCCCAGCAGCGGAGCCGCGATGACCGTCTTCCTGTGACCATTGTCTTCGATGTCTTCGACGATCAGCTGGCCCTCCAAATAAGCCCTCGTACTGGTAGAGCCCCTTTCCTCTTGCAGGGACAGCTGTTTAACGGGCGTCGTGGCGTCCGGTTCGACCGTGAGAAATAGGTCGACGGAATAGTTGGGATACAGGCTGGGGATGCTGGTCACGATCTCATGCAGGACATCATTCACATCGATCGAGGCTTGGATTTTGGACATGAGTTGATAGAGCAAGTTCTTCTTGCTGGCTTCACGGCGCAGCTCCTCTGACATCATGACGCGCCACAATGCGCTGCTCGCTTTTTCTGCCACTTCCTGCAAGAATGCGACGTCTCTTTCATCATAGAAGCAATCCGTCTCGTCGGACGGCAGATGGAGGAACAAGCCGTATAGCATCTTTTTGTTCCAGCTGACCGGCATGATGACCAGCCGCTTTTCCTTGAGGATCGCCGGAACGATCGGACTTGTCCCCAATTCTGCCGCAAGCTGCGCGATATGGCTTTGCTCCTTGTCTGCTGCTTCCGTCGTCACTATATCATGCATCAGCAATGTCCCGATCTCCGACAGCTTGACTGCAGAACAGTAGCCTTTTTGGATCACATCCGCAATCTCGCTGGTGAGGTTGTTCAGAAGGGAGCGCGTCGTATCATGAACGCTCAGCTCCATGATAATTTGGCTTGTCGCATGCTGAATATAGGCATCGTACCCCATTCGGATTAACGGTTCCAGCCCGCGCAGATAGGAAGCCAGGTCGAAAGAAATCTCCTCCTGGGGTGCTGCAATCCCGATCGTAGCGCGTACAGAGCCGTCGCGCTCACGCAAGGGAAAGACAGCGAGAACGAGAGAGTTTTCAGCGTATGTCTTAACGGCAATCTCACCCGAATGCAACGCCGATTTTACAGGTTCAGACATCTTTCCTGCAGGAGTGGCATTTAGCGAAAGGTCAAGTTCTTGAGGGTTCCAGGGCTGGCCTACCTGCATTTCCATGTTGTTGATCACACGGCCTGTGGAATCTGTCAAGAAAAGGATGCCCGGTCGCTTTTCCGGCCATGATTGCAGGATGAAGTGGGCCGCATAGGAAAAGACCGTCTCTAACTTTCCCAACATTTTACTTGACACGAGATACTCCCTCTCTCAACTTTTTCTCAAGCTTCCAAATGATCCGTATTATTCACCTGTAGCACTTCCCAGCGTTGATCAGCAAAGCGAAATAAATTGATGCTTGTATTCTCGATTTTCGTAATTCCCGTTCCTTGCAATCCTCCCGTGACATAATGAAGGAAGCTGTTGATCAGCCCGCCATGGGAGACTACCACGATCGACTGGTCCGGATGCTGGCTGGCAATCTCAGTGAGAGCCTTGACTGCGCGCTGCTGCATGACTTCGAACGTCTCGATCCCGTGCGTCTCCTCATCCTCCTCGGAGAAGCGTTCGCGAATCTCATCGTAAGTAAGTCCTTCCAAACGGCCGTAGCAGCGTTCTCGCAGTGTGGCATGTGTCGAAGTCCTATAGTCAAAATGCTTCGCGATATGCTCGGCGGTCACTTGTGCGCGACATAGATCGCTGGAATAAACGGCGTGAAAGATCTCCTGCTTCAATCTCGCGCCTACCAACTCAGCCTGCTGTAGCCCCCGCTCATTCAAGGCGACATCACTGTGTCCCTGGATGCGCCGAGCAGAGTTCCAGTCTGTCTCGCCGTGACGTATGAGGTATATGATGGTTTCCAAGGGATGTGTTCTCCTTTTTCTAAAGAGCATGAAATCAATAGGTTCTCTTATTATATAAGATGCCTGATCTCAATTCTAGATTCATCCCACAACATTTGGGACAAATTTCCCATTTCTTATTAAAAGCTCTCAAAATAAGCAACTCCATCTATGCCCCCTTGAAACGGATGGAACTTTTTGCACGTCACAGGTAATAAGTTACATTGATTTTACTTTCATCGGAGGTCATGAACATGAAACCCTGGCTGTACCGCTCAAGCGCCATTCTCTTGTCTGGCAGCTTGCTCATCCCTGTACCGGCTTCATATGCCAATACCATCCATGCCTCGCAGTCCGTCTCTTCTTCTTCACAAGGAAGTGCAGCATTTGCGGCTGCTGCTAAAGATGTCAAGCTCTCCAAAGAGGCTGCGCTCGCTATCGCCAAAAAAATCGTCCCCAATAATGACCTGGAGCTGAAAAACGTGTCCTTCCGCTCAGCGGATACCTGGCGTTCATTCCCGGAATGGTCCTTTAGTTGGGAGAAAAAAGCACTAGATAGTGACGAGGTGCAGCTCTACATCAGTGTCAGCATCCATGCCAACAGCGGCGAATTGACCTCTTACTCCCAGCATGATCAGAAGAGCAACAATCTTCCGTATGCCAAACGTGTCTCCTATGAGGATGCACGCAAAGCTGCCGAGGATTTTCTCAAAAGCAACAACCCGGGCAAAGCGGCCAAAACGATTTTAGATACCCGTACAATGCCAACACCCAAAACGCCGTTGAATGCAGATGCCATTTATACCTTCCATTTTTCGCGCGTGGAGGACGGCATCCGTTTTCCTGACAACAATGCAGAGATCTCCGTAAACGGAGCCGGCAAGATCATCAGTTACTCGCTAATGTGGAATGATGAAATCAAATTTGAGCAGCCATCGAAGACAATCTCCGCTGAAGAAGCAAAGGAGATCATGAAGGAAAAGACTCCTCCGTCCCTGTCTTACCTCATCCCTTGGGATGCTCAGGGCGATCAGCGCAACAAGCCAGTATTGGCATATAACAATCCATTTACCGTCTCGATCGACGCCGCGACCGGCCAGGTGCTCAACGGTCTGCTAGTCCCGCTCGATAAAGCTGTCGAGCCTGTAGCCGTCAGTAGCAAGACGCTTCCTGCCAGACATACCGGCAAAAACCTGACGCAGGAAGAAGCAGTCAAAATCGCGACGCAGCTTTTCTCGCTCGATGGGTATGACCTTCGCATGGCCAATTATAGTGAGACGGATTATCGTGGCAACCGGCCTATCTGGGATCTGTCCTACGAGAAAAAAGGCAGCGATGACTATGATTACGCCAACGTCTCGATCGATGCGGCTACCGGAGACATCTACAATTTCTCGAAAAGACAAAACAAGCCGCTGGAGAAAGACGCAACCAACTCCAAGCGAAAAGAATCCGATTATCGGGAAAAAGCCATGGAAACCATTCGCAAATGGAGCCCGACTCTCGCCCACCAGCTGTACTGGAACGAAAATTCCGAAACAAAGGCTAGGCTAGACTCGACGGAGGAATACCTGGTGACCTTCCAGCGTTACGTCAAAGGCGTGAAGGCAGCGACCGGCTCGGCTTCGGTCAGCTTTGATCCTAAGACGGGAGAGATTCACTACTACAATGCCGACATCGGCAAGGAAACCTATCCAGCTGAAATCCCGGATCATCTGTCCGCTGACAAAGCGTCGGAGGCATGGTGGGAGGAAGCGGAGATCGAGCCTGTCTTTATGCTGGAACAGCTCAGCCCGGAGGACCAGCAACAGATCCGGCAGAAACCCGCCTTTATACCGAACCGTACGGTCAAGCTCGTCTATCGCGCCAGCTCCACGGTATTTGACGAACCTTATTTCCTCGATGCAGTCTCTGGAGAGTGGCGTTCGCAATCAAGCGGGAAAACCATCGTTCTGCATCGTCCTGATCCGGTCGACCTGGCCGGACATCCAGCTGCCAAAGAACTGCTATTAATGTATGAATACGATGCGCTCTCTCTCGAGGATGGCAAATTGCTACCTGACAAAACGATTACGCGGGGCGAGATGATCGAAATGCTGATGATCAGCATCAACAGGGGACGGTATTTCCCGATGTATTCCGCCGATCGAAAAGCTTCGTTCAGTGACGTGTCCAATCAGTCCCGCTATTTCTCAGCCGTAGAAAATGCGGTCGACAGCGGACTTCTCGACAAGAAGTCGTCCAAATTGAATCCGAATGAAGCCATTACCCGTGAAGAACTCGCTGATATGATTGTTCGCGCTCTAGGGTATAAAAACCTTGCGCAATACTCCGATATGTTCCAAAGTAATCTGACCGATATTGATCGTTCACCAAATCGCGGTTCCATAATTATTGCGACGACGCTGGGGATCATCCCGACCGACAAGCAAACCTTCCGTCCACAGTCTACTGTCAGCCGGGCTGATGCAGCGATCACCTTCTCGCGTTTTCTGGAAAAACGTAGTGAGCAAGATACGCAGCCTAGCGTATCCCGCTAGTCCGATCCATTCAAAAGAGGGAACAAAACGCCGTCCCTGCGCGATTTCTGGGCGGCGTTCCCTTTTGAATCCCCTCTTGACTTCCTGCTGTTTAGCCTAGTATTATTGATTGTATGTGTACAGGGTAGCATTGATTGCAGGTAAAAACGAAAGGCTTAACCCTCTTAGTTCCTTCCCTTTCAGGCAGCGGCTGAACTATCTGTGAGGAGCACGATGCGGAAACGCTACCGTCCGAAGTTCGTGTAGATAAAGAAGAAACTAACCTGTCGGAAGTAAACACCTGCGAATCCACATTAAAGGAGACTGAAAAAATGTCACGTTACACAGGCCCACGCCACAAACTTGCTCGTCGTCTGGGTATCTCCCTCGATGGTACTGGCAAGGACATCAAACGCAACTTCCCTCCTGGTCAACACGGTCACAACACCCGTCGTAAAATCAGCGAGTATGGTATCCAGTTGCATGAAAAGCAAAAACTGCGCCATATGTTTGGCCTGAACGAAAAACAATTCCGTCGCACTTTCGACCAAGCTAACAAAATGGCTGGCGTAGTGGGCGAAAACTTCATGAAATTGCTGGAATCCCGCCTGGACAACCTGGTATACCGCATGGGCTTTGCTCCAACTCGCCCTGCTGCTCGTCAGCTGGTAAACCATGGTCACTTCCTGGTAAACGGCAAAAAAGTGAACATCCCATCCTACCGTGTACAACCGGGTGATGTGATTTCCGTTCGCGAAAAATCCCGTGGTCTGCAATTGATCAAGGATTCCTTGGAAAGCCGCAACTTCCTGCCTAACTTCGTTACTTTCAACGATGGAGCACTGGAAGGAACTTTCACTCGTCTTCCAGATCGCGAAGAAATGCCTGCTGAAATCAACGAAGTTCTGATCGTTGAGTTCTACAGCCGTTAATCTTTGGATCGCAAAAGAGCAGTGCCGACTCTCGGCCTGCTCTTTTTTTCGTTGTAAAAATTTCCTTCCTCATTAGGACTTTGTCCGGCATGCTGCTCGACATGCCCCACATAGCGTCCAAGAAGCTGGGAGAGTGAAAGTGGTCCTGCTTCTGCATGAATGTCGATTCCCTACAAATTCTGCTTCTATCTAGCAAATCTCTGTTCGCTACTCCTGTGAATTGTGCTTGTACAGCGTCATGATCCCCGTGTCCATCACGCATTTCCTACCCTCCAGGTTCCTCCTATGGTATAATCAGGCTGTATGCTAGGGGGTAGTAAATCAATGTCGAATAACCAAAATTCTTCCTCTGAACCCAAGAAGAAAAAACGCCGACGAGGGCGCCGGCGATTAGTCTGGGTCATGATCCAGCTCGTCTTTTTGTTCGGCTTGATGGGAGCTGCACTCGCCGGAGGGATCGTGACAGGTTATGTCGCAGCACTCGTCAAAGATGAGCCAATCCGCAACAAGGAGGAATTGGAGCAGAAAATATTTACCAACTATCTGACCGGCTTCGCCTATTACAATGACGGCTCTCTGATTGGTCAGCTCCGTGCAGAAGAGGGCGACCGACGCTTAGTAAAAAAAGCAGACGTTTCTCCCTTTTTGATCAATGCAATTATCGCCACGGAGGACAGAGGCTTCTACCATCACAATGGCATTGCCGTGCAATCTACGTTGCGCGCAACCTACCAGGAGCTTACCCATCAGCCAGTCGTGACGGGCGGAAGTACCATCACCCAACAGCTCGTCAAAAATACGATTTTAACGCATGAAGTGAGTCACGCGCGCAAAGCACGTGAAATCTTTAGCGCTTTGCGCATTGAGCAGATGTTTTCCAAGGATGAGATTCTGGAAGCCTACATGAACGAAATTTACCTAGGCAAAAACGCCAACGGCTCCAATATTTACGGTGTCCAGGCCGCTGCCAAAGGGGTTTTTGGAAAAGAAGTAAAAGAGCTTGGGCTCAGTGAAGCTTCCTATATGGCAGGCATGATTCAAAATCCTGGGGCATACTCTCCATTTGGCAATGAGAGCTACGAGCGCGGCAAAGAACGGCAGAAAATGGTGCTCGATCGAATGCTCGAAAATGGCTATATCACACAGAGCCAATACGATGGCGCTCTTGCTGCAGATCTGAAGGACTCGCTGGCCAAACCGACTGCACAAGCCTACCGGGAAGTCCCCTTCCTGATGATGGAAATCGAAGATCGTGCTGCACGCCAATTGGTAGACGCAGAGCTAAAAGAAAAGGGACGCGACAAGTCTACCATTGATCGCAACGAATACCGCCTGCTGATCGATGAAAAACGCAGGGACATCCTTCGAAACGGGTACAAGGTATACACCACGTTTGACAAAAATGTGCATCAAATCATGCAGGCCGTCGCTTCAGACGCGAGCAACTTCGGGAAAAACCGCAGCTATACGATACGCCGCTCCAATGGAAAGACGGAAAATATCGAAAACGCACTAGAAGAAGTCGGTGCGATGATGATTCACAACCGTACTGGTGCGATTCTCGGTATGATCGGCGGCCGTGACTTTACAGTGGAACAGACCAACCACGCCACTGTAGCTCGCCAGCCCGGTTCAGCCATGAAACCGCTCGCGGCCTATGCGCCAGCGTTTGAACTGGGCATTTTGCAGCCCGCCTCTCCGATCGACGACTCGCCTTTGTTGTTGACGGATGGACAGAAGGGCTTCCACTTGCCGAAAAACTGGAACAACAAGTGGCAGGGAATGATGAGCGCCCGGGAAGCCCTGAAGAGTTCCTGGAACATCCCTGCCATCAGGGTTTATCAAAAGGTAGGCATCCCGACCGCTTTGGAGTACGTGAAGAAAATGGGCATCACCACGCTGGTGGACGCTGACAATTATGCGCAGACCGGCGTCATTGGTGGGCTCACCTACGGAACTACCGTCGAGGAGATGACCAATGCTTATGCCACCTTTGCCAATAACGGTTCGTTCATCGACGCCTATCTGATCGAGCGTATCGAGGACAGCCAGGGCAAGACCATTTACCGCCATCAGGTACAGCCTGTACAGGTGTATAGCGAACAGACCGCCTATTTGATTACGGATATGATGCGTTCCGTCGTCGATGCCGGTACCGGTACACATGTCCGCAAATTTGTTCCGCGCAAGGTCGACATCGCCGGGAAGACGGGAACGACCAACAGCAGCAACGACCTGTATTTTGTCGGTTATACGCCTGAGGTCTCGATGGGCGTATGGGTCGGCTTCGATGAGCCCTATCCGATGCCTGACGCCGACAAGTATGTCCCGATGATCGTCTGGGGCAAAGTCATGAAAGAGATCATCGAATCGCATCCCGAGATTTCACCACCAGATGCCACCTTTAAAAAGCCCGAGGGAATCGTCAGTGCTACGGTCGACTCCAAGTCAGGCAAATTGCCAAGCGAGCTGTCGAAGGAAGCCGGGCATGTAATCACTGACATTTTCAATCGCCGCTTCGTACCGAAAGAAATAGATGATTCCCATCAAAAAGCGCGCGTCATCACGTATAATGGCGAACGCTATCTGGCAAAGGAAGGCACACCTGCTGACTTTGTCACAGAAGGAGTCTATTATCGCTCGCCTGATCCGCTCCCTACCAAAGAGCAGATCCAAGCTGCCAACTCTAAGGTGGCGACTCGTCCTCCTGATTGGGAACAAAGACTGCCCGAAGAGGAAGATCCGCGGACAGAAGTGGCCGGTACCCCTTCCGCGCCAACAAGTGTTGCCGCGACTCGCAACGGCGATCAGGCCGTCCTGACCTGGAATTCCGCCAAAGAGGCTGATTTGGTCGGCTACCGTATCTACCGCGCAGATCCGATTAGCGGCTTCACGCATCTTAGCACGGTAAAAGATCCTGCTGTTCTCACCTTTACCGATGAAAAGTCGCCTGGCGAGTCCGCTTACTATGTAACCTCGGTCGATTTGACAGGCCTGGAGTCAGAGCCATCAGCAATCGCAACAGTTGGCTCCTCCTCGCACACCTGGCAATTGCCGCCGACACTTCCGAGCGAAACACCCATGGACGGTGTGGAACCGGGCGATCTGCCCGATCCGATCCTGGGACAACCGGGGCAAGATACATCGTCAGGAACGACGCCATCTGCATCGCCGCCAAACGCACCCCAAAGCCTCACAATCAGTGAGACTGGGAACGGCTGGACTTTGCAGTGGAAGGCCAACAAGGCAGCGGAACAGGTCATCGCCTACAACGTCTACTTCAGTCCGGACCCAAGCAGCGGCTATCTCTTGCTCGGGACCGTGTCCGGCACCAGCTTTACTCACGCTGCCAGTGTAGACAAACCGAATTACTACATCACTGCCGTGAATAGTTACGGGGAATCCGCATTTTCCAATACCGTAACGGGCAGATAAAAAGAATACATCACATTCAAGAATGAACAGAAGAGATGGTGAAACTGCCATCTCTTTCTTTCTACATATTGGAGGTGAACTGATGGAACACATCAAGCGCTATCACGCTCAAAGGATGCAAGTCAACGGAAGAGATTTGCTGATCGAAGGCCCCATCTCAGGAGCCGAACTGGCAGCGATGTCGTTTGACGAAGGACTGAAAGCATTCCGTATTCCCGAAATGCAGCACAAAGCCCTGATCGAGATCGCCGATCTTCCGGAGGGACGCATCATCGTGGCACGCGAGGGTGATCATGTGCTGGGTTATGTGACGATTCTCTATCCTGATCCGCTGGAGAGATGGTCTATGGCCAAACTGCCCGATCTTCTGGAGTTGGGCGCCATCGAAATCAGCCAGTCGATTCGTGCGGGGGGCGTAGCGAAAAAACTGCTAGAGGTCTCCTTTCTCGATGATGCCCTGGAGGATTTTATCGTTATTACGACCGAATATTATTGGCATTGGGATTTGAAAGGTACAGGACTGGATGTGTGGCAGTATCGCAAGGTCATGGAAAAAGTGATGGGAAGCGTGGGGATGATCTGGGTTGCGACGGATGATCCCGAGATCTGCAGCCACCCTGCCAACTGTTTAATGGCAAAAATAGGAAAACGCGTTCCTACCGAAAGTATCATCGCCTTTGATAACATGCGTTTTCAGAACCGCTTTATGTATTGAAGAAAGCTCCAGACGATCTGAAATAATGGAGGAATGGTTCATGCGCATTGAAGATATCATGCGAAAAAACCTGGTTACTGCCAGCCCTGCCACTACGATCGGGGAAGCGCTCCTTTTGCTGCGGCTCAACCGAATTCGGCATCTGCCCATACTCGAAAACGAACAGCTAGTCGGCCTCGTCTCGGATCGAGATCTGCGGGATGCCCTCCCCTCCAGCCTAATCACCCGGGACGATGACGATGCGATCCTACATAAGCCCGTATCGGAGATCATGCATACGCAGGTGATCACCGCCCATCCTCTCGAATTCATCGAGGATGCCGCCGTACAAATCTACGAGAACAAGATCGGCTCGCTTCCCGTCGTCGAAGGCACGAGACTTGTCGGCATGATCACCGAATCCGATCTGTTCAACAGTCTCATCGAGCTGTTCGGAGTCAACAAGCCCAGCTCACATATCGAAGTCGAGGTAGACGACCGTGCCGGCATGCTCGCGGAGGTGAGCCAGGTCTTCCGGGACGCGAAAGTGAATGTGTGCAGCGTCGTCGTCTACCCGGGGAAAAAAATCGGGACGAAAAGCCTTGTATTCCGCGTACAGACGATGGACCCGCGCAATCTGCTCCACTTGCTCCATGAACGCGGATTTACCGTTATCGGACCGACGAATGGGGGGGTTGGCTCGTGAGTCGCCAATCACGGCTGATCTATTCCCCGGAATATACGAATTACTATTTTCACGATGATCATCCCTTCAACCAACGCCGGTTGCTGCTCACACACGACCTGCTGCAAGCCTACCAACTGCTTCGTGACGAGGACATTTTGACTCCCCGTCTGGCGACCGATGAGGAGCTAGAGCTGGTCCATGACCCGCGCTACATCCAATTCGTGCGCGAACAAGGAGAGACCGACGAGGTACTCGCCCTGGCTGTCGGATACGGCCTGGGAACTGAGGATGTCCCCTGTTTTCGCCACATGCATGAAGCCTCCTCACTCATCGTGGGAGGAACGCTGCAAGCTGTCGATGCCGTCATGAATGGTCAAGCCGAGCATGCCTTCAACCCTGCCGGAGGGCTTCATCACGCTTTTCGCGGGCGAGCTTCGGGCTTTTGCATCTACAATGATTGCTCGGTCGCCATCGCTTATCTGCGCAAACACTGGAACGCGCGGGTATTGTACATCGACACAGATGCCCACCATGGGGACGGGGTGCAGTGGGCCTTTTACGATGATCCCAACGTCTTGACCGTATCCTTGCATGAGACAGGGAAGTATTTGTTTCCAGGGACGGGCAACACCACGGAGCGCGGAGATGGCCAAGGGTACGGCTTTTCCGTCAACATCCCACTCGATGCCTATACGGAGGACGATTCCTTCCTCGAAGTCTATCAAAAGCTGATCCCCAAGCTGGTGCGCGGCTTTCAACCTGATGTGATCCTTACCCAAAACGGATGTGACGCCCATGCCTACGATCCGCTGACACATCTGTCCTGTTCAATGAAAGTCTATCAGCAGATTCCGCGCCTGGCTCATGAAATGGCTCACACGTATTGCTCCGGCCGATGGATTGCGGTTGGCGGCGGCGGCTACGACATCTGGCGCGTCGTCCCGCGTGCCTGGACGCTACTCTGGAGCGAGATGAGCGATCAGCCTTTGGCAGATGATATCGAGATTCCGGCATCGTGGCAGGAGCAATGGCAGCCGCGAAGTGAGCTGATCCTGCCCTCTCGCCTGTTCGACGATCCATTTCCGGCGATTCCCCGACGTGCGGAGATTACAGAAAAAAATCGGGTAACGCTGGAGCGGGCGATTTTGCATGCTCCGATTGGCTAAAAAAACGCTAGATAATAGATTCACCCCCTGGAATCCCAGCGGTGTTGCCTTCGAGGCACACCTGCATTCCAGGGGGTGAATTCGTTCTTACATAAACATATTTGCGATCAAGAGGCAGATCAAGCCGACAAACCAGGCAATCGTAGTAGGTACGGACCATACCATGATTTGTTCTTTGACGTTCTTGATGCCCAGCATGCGGTTTACGACCCAGAACAAGCTGTCATTAAAGTAGGAGAAGATCATGGAGCCCATAGCAGCGGCCTGAGCGGCAAGTGCCATATTGACTTCCATGTTAGCCAAAATCGGGGCAGAAATCGAAGCAGCCGTAACCATCGCGACTGTTCCGCTTCCTTGAACCAGACGCACCAGTGAAGAGACAAAGAACGGTATCAAAATCGCTGGCAGAGGCATTTCCGCAATTTTTCCGGCAATGAAATCCCCTGCGCCGCTTTCGCGCAGTACGGCACCCAGAGCGCCCCCTGCACCTGTTACCAGAATGATGATCCCGGCGGTTTGAATCCCCTCTTCCATCCGGTCAAGCGTAGAAGAGCGGCTCAGATTTCCAGCAAGCGCGTAGATGGCTGCGATCAAGCCGATACTGACGGCGATAATCGGTTTACCCAAGAAGATCAGAATTTCATAGAAGCCCGTTGTCAATCCCATAGCGGAAAGGGTTGTATTGAGAAAAATAAGAATAATAGGGACAAGAATCGGCAACAAGGATCTGCCCAACGATGGGAGTTCAGTCGACTTTTGATCCGCCAGATCCAAAAACTCTTGGTACGCCATTTTAGCATCTGGTCTGCTGAATCCCTCATCCGAGTCATCTGGAATTTGGTAGATTCGCTTCCCCAGCCATTTTGCATACAAGACGCCTACTATCATGATTGGAATACCGAATAACAGACCCAGGGCAATCATCAAACCAATGTCGACTCCAAAAATTCCGGCAACACCGAGAGGACCAGGTGTTGGCGGCACCAGAGAGTGTGTGATCACAAGTCCAACAGCTAGTGCTACACCCAAGGAGATAACCGATTTTCCTGTTTTCTTTGAAAGCGCTTTTACGAGCGGGTTTAAAATAACAAAAGCAGAGTCTACAAAGATCGGGATCGAGACGATATAACCGGCAATCGCCAGCGCCCATTCTTCCTTCTTCTTGCCGACGAATTTAATCAGCGAATACGCCAGTGTCTCGGCAGCTCCGGAAACCTCCAAAATCCGCCCGATCATAACGCCCAATCCAATGATAATCCCAATCGAAGCCAGCGTGCTTCCAAATCCGGATGAAATGGTGTCCGCTACCTTCACAGGCGGCATTCCGCCGACAATTCCGGCGATCGAAGCAGCAATAATCAGTGCAAGGAAGGCATGAATTTTGGTGCGCAAGACAAGAAAAATGAGAATAACGACTGCTAAAACCAAGCCAATGACCATTTGTGTACCGGAGACATCCATACCGCTACTCCTCCTTCAGACCGTTTTGTAAGTGTTTTCAATAGAATGGATTTGTAATGAAGGAGCTGTTCGTCCTTCATTACAAATCTCGCATTCACTTGTGAACGAGTGCCTTATTCTCCGTCTTACATCGTGCTGCTGGAGAATTTCGGCGCGTATTGGGCTGCCAGCTTGATGCACTCTTCCATGCTGATGCTCTCTGCGATGTTTTTGCCGGCAATATCAAACGCCGTACCGTGGTCGACAGAGGTGCGCAGGAAAGGCAGTCCATTGGTAATGGAGATGGTTCTGTGGAAGTCCGTCATTTTCGCAGCGATATGTCCTTGGTCATGATAGAGCGACAAGACTGCGTCGTATCGGCCTTGCAGGGCTTGGAAGAAGACGGAGTCTGCCGGTACTGGACCTACTGCGTTGATCCCTGCCGCTACCGCCGCCTCAATACCTGGTTTGATCTCTTCCACTTCTTCCATCCCGAACAGTCCGCCTTCTCCGCTATGCGGATTCAGTCCGGCAACGGCCATTCTTCTCGATTCGACGCCCAAGCGTTGCAAAGCCTGATCGCAGCGGACCAGGTAGTCCTGCACTCTTTCTTTAGTCATTTGGGCAATCGCATCTTTCAAGGACAAGTGACGAGTCAGGAAGAAGATACGCATGCCGTTTACTTCAAACATGGTCAATGGATCCTTGGTGTTGGTCAGTTCTTCCAGCATTTCGGTGTGCCCGATGAAAGGAACCTTTGCCGCTTTGAGTGATTCTTTATTGATCGGAGTGGTAGCCAGTGCCTTCACTTCACCATTCATTGCAAGCTCGACTGATTTTTTGATGTATTCAAAAGCTCCCTGGCCGCCCTGAGCCGACACTTGTCCGTATTCCAGCTTATCCATATCGATATTGTTCAGGTTGATCACGTCAACTGTGCCCAACTCGTATTTTCCTTCTGCAGGAGACTGTACTTCATTGATTTTCAGATCAGCCTTGACGATCTCGATCGCTTTTGCGAGGACTTTGGCATCACCTACTACCAATGGCTTGCACACGTCGTAGATTTCTTTTTTTGTCAGGGATTTCATCGTAATTTCTGGACCAATCCCTGCTGGATCGCCCATAGGAATGGCAATAATCTCTCTCGTTGCTGTCATGTCTGGTTCCTCCTTAACATTTTGCCAATAAATATTGAACGCTGGTGTAGATGGCTTTCTTGTCCCCTGCCATGCCGCCTTTGGTGATCAGCGGGATGCCATCGAGGTACCCGCCGATGAGATGTCCATAGGCCACCAAGGGCAGGACCTCCACTTCCAGCTTGATTCCTTCCGCACTGCCAATGGCACACAGAGATGCGGTGACATCTCCGCCGCTGGTGAAGCAGCCTCCGATCTCGTACTCACTTTTCTGGATCACGAGACGCGTGATTTTTCCGAGTCCATCGGCAATTCGCTTCGCCAGGCTATCCTGGGTGGTATTTTGTTCCCTGGCAATCTCTTTTAGATTGAGCGGCTCGGCTTTCGGGGAATTGGTGGTGATGATCAGGATCGATTGCTTCTTCATCTGTTCCAGCACAACCTGTATCACATGGTCCGTCTCTTCGTCCCAGGACTCGGTCATGCTAGCCAATTTTTTCGCATCTACATAGATCGGCTGTGCATTCGTCTTTTCCACCAGATATTGCAATTGGCTTCCCGCATTCGTCGTGATGCTTCCCACCGTCACGATGATCTTTTTGTCGACTGCGTGCTGGCGGGTATACACTTTGGAATAGATGGCGGACAGCGGTCCCGGATCGACGGGAACCATTTGGTACTCCTTGATGGCTGCCATCGCTCTTGCAATCGACTCGATTTCCTCATCTGTCACGGCATCCATCACGAGAATCCGTTTGCCTTCTGCGATATGCGCCCGCATGACTTGCTCCGTTTTCTTTTCGCCTGCCAAAACCGTATCCAGTCCGATATAGGAGACCGGATACTTGCTTTGCTTTTGTACAATAGCCGGCACATACGATTCTGTCAGCGGTGCTACTGGATCATGGGCTACATCCGTCGTTTGCAACGGGGCACCATTCACCAGCAAGTAGCCCCCCGAAGAAATGCGCCCCGAGTCCGGATAGGATGCCACGACCACAGCGATCGTGTTGTCTCCCAGTCCCGTCAGTACGGTATCGATCTCTACACCGATATTGCCCCGCACTGTACTGTCGATGCGTTTGCAAATGACATCAGCACCCCATGTCTTCAGGTTTTCGAGCACTGTCTTGACCCTCATCTGGGCAACTTCTTCTCGCGCATAGCGGCTGTCTGTATCCACGCAAACCGCGTTGTAGGAATCAGATGAGGGAAGATTGTTGAAATGAACCATCGTAGCTGCTTCAAAACCTTGACGGGCGAGCCTCACACCCGTCGCGTTTGCACCGGTCAAGTCATCTGCAATGACTCCAATTTTCATGTGGCCTCTCCCACCTCTGCTGTCACAACTTTCAGATGTTCTTTTACTTTTTCCAGTTCTTCTGCCGGCAATCCGTCATCCGTAATCAGTCCGTCGAGATCGGACAGGTCGCAAACCTTTGTAAAGGACTTTTGGTCAAACTTGCTGGAGTCCGCCACCATCCAAGTCGTGCCGGCAGCTTTTATCATCAATTGCTTGATGGAAGCCTTTTCAAAGGTAGTTACGGTAATGCCTGCGTCCAAATGAACGGCATGTGCGCCCAGGAAGAACAGGTCGACGTGGATGTTTTTCAGGATCTGCTCTGTCAAAGGACCAAACAGGGCTCCTACATTGTTTTGCAGCTCTCCGCCTGCCACGATGACTTTTACCTCGCTGTCCATCAGCTCGGCGGCGATTTTGATATCATTGGTCACGACGGTGAGATTCTTTATATCCTTCAGCAGTCTGGCAATCTCCAGGGTAGTCGTCCCTGAATCCAGCAAAATCGTCGAGTGTTCCTGAATCATGGTCACGGCTTTGCGGGCAATTTCCCGCTTTTGCCTGCTATATTTGCCCTCTTTGGTGAGAAAGGGCGTCTCATGAATCAACGGCTTGTTGAGGATCGCCCCACCGAATGTTCGGATGATCTTCTCTTCCTCTTCCAAGATGGACAAGTCTCTGCGAATAGTCATCGCCGACACATTCAATTGCTCGGCCAACTGGTCGATGTCTATTTTTTCATCTTTGCTTAGCTGTTCTAAAATCCATGTTCTGCGCTCTTTCGGCAACACAGTCATCATCCTTTGTTCATTTAGAACATTTTTATAAGGCTATTATGTTATTTTCGAACATAATTGTCAAGAGATAAACCTACTCATTGTTTAAAATAAACAGATGAATTGAAAAGGTTAGACATGAAGGCTGAGTAGCTTGAATCACAAGCAGAAAACCCCAGGGCGAGAGTGTACTTCTCGTCAGGGGTTCTATGTGAATGTGGTTTCCAGTAGTTTATTTCCCCACATATTTGACCGTGTACATATGCGTTTTTGTCAGATCGATGATTTCTTGGATAAATTCCTCTTTGGATTCCCTGAAATCGGTGGTAATCCAATTCAAAATCAGCCCATAAAAGCCGTACGCAGTATACCGTTTAAAATAATCCATGTTGACAGGGATCTTGTTGATTGTTTCAAATAAAAACTGCTCCTGATAAATCTTTAGTATGGCTTGAGGAAATCCCGTGTGCAGCCCCGGAAGCGTATCCTCGTATTTGATCAACTCAAAAAATTCCCGGTGCTCGTAAATGTAGGTCACGATATTAAATGACGGCGCTTTTAGCTTCTCTGTATAAACTTTTTGGCCGGGAACATAAGGTTTGCCGACGGAATTTTCCAGCCCTCGAAGCATGGACGCAAGCAAATCCTCTGCCAGCTCCATTTTATCCTGGTAATGGACGTAAAAAGTGCTGCGATTATAAGCAGCGGAATCAACAATGTTTTTGACGGAAACGGAGTGATAACCCTTTTCTTTGATGAGTTTGATGAAGGCGGATTTTAAATGTTCTTTTGTCCGATTTCGCCTTTGAGTGATCACAGTTTGTTCATTACTCATGCAACGCCCTCCCCCAAAAAAGACATTTCTATGGTTAGTGTCTACAGGTTGAACACCTTGAAACATGTTGATGATTGTGTAATGTGAACAGAATAGTAGAATTGACTTGTGGGTAAATAGCATAGACTAAAAACCTGCGAATTCGTTCAATCAAATATATTGTACTGGAGGAATCCACGATGGGTAAACTGCAAGATAAAGTAGCTGTCATAACAGGCGGAGCATCCGGAATCGGGGCAGCGACTGCGCGTTTGTTCGTTTCCGAAGGAGCCAAAGTGGTACTCGTTGACTTAAACGAAGAAAAAGGAAGAGCGTTCGAGAGCGAATTGAAAGCGCTTCATGCGGAAGCGCTTTTCGTCAAAGCGAACATTACAAGCGAAGAAGACGTTGCCAACGTCTTCAAAAAAACCATTGAAGCTTTCGGAAAAGTGGATGTCGTATTCAACAACGCAGGGATCGGACGAGTCCAACCTTCGCATGAGTTGGAGTACTCCGAATGGCGCAATACTGTAAACGTCGACCTTGACGGCGTATTCCTAGTTGCACGCGAAGCCATCCGCGAAATGTTGAAATCAGGCGGGGGCACAATCGTCAACACAGCATCGATGTACGGCTGGGTCGGATCACCGGGCTCGGCGGCGTATAACGCAGCCAAAGGCGGCGTCGTGAACTTGACACGTTCGCTTGCGCTTGAATATGCGGAAAAGAATATCCGCATCAACGCATTATGCCCGGGCTTCATCGATACGCCGATTATTCCGGAAGAAAGCAAGCAGGCTTTAGCTAGCGCCACTCCAATGAAACGTCTAGGTAAAGCGGATGAAATGGCTAAAGCCGTTCTCTTCATGGCTAGTGATGATTCGTCTTTCATGACGGGCAACAGCTTGATCGTTGATGGCGGATACACGGCTCAATAATGGTAACGATTTTTAGGGCCATCCGATGGGATGGCCCTATTGGTTTATAGTCTCAAAATCAATCCCATACATCATAAAAGGAATGAGTGATTTGATAAATTCCTCCGGTGGTACCTCTTTATTTCTTCTCCATTCTACAGATGCTCCGTAAATTCCCCAGCTTAACATGACAGCTATTCTCTTTTGTGCTTGATTTTCATCAATGGAACAACTTTTTAACATTTTGTAAAAAATAATTTCCAATTGTTCCCTTATAATGCGAGCTATGGTGTCTTCATACCCTCTATGGCAACGATTAGATAAGGAATTTTGAAAATTCGTGATGGCTAAAAAGATACGAACTACCACATCTTCATTTAGGTTGTTTTGTTCATCCTTATCACCATTCAAATTGATCAGAAGGACCTCTGATAATACCTTTTCTAATAAGTCATATTTATCCTCGAAATGATAATAAAAGGTCGCACGGTTGACCATAGCCTCTGCGGTAATATCTTTAATCGTAATATCCTTGAATTCCTTTTTACCTGAAAGTTCAATAAAAGAATCCATAATTAATTTACGTGTCCGAAGAATTCGGGGGTCCGTTTTTTCTTGAGTCATTCCATAGTCCCTCCTACTTTTTAGACAATTTATGAAATGTGTTGTATATACGATAAATCCAATGAATGATTGGTATTCATGTTTTTCATCATGCACTACAATGCAATTGTACAACAATGCGTAAACCAAATCTAAATCGGCAACTCTTTCATTTACTAAACAAAAGGGTGGTATCTTGATATGAATGAAAATAATAAAATGATTTGTGATTTAAAAACAGGTGTATGTGGTGTAGTTGAAGAGGACGATAGGGAGATAATTGATTTCAATCAACCAAAGAAAACTGTGGATTTATATTATGTGACAGACCCTATATGCTCACATTGCTGGGCACTCGAACCAGTTCTTCGTCGTTTTATAGAGCAGTATGGGCATTATTTTAACCTCCATACCGTTATGGGCGGTTTACTAGAAAAATGGGGTGACGGACCCGTTGATCCTGCAAACGGAATTTTTGGACCTGCTGACGTTGCTGGTCACTGGAGAGAAGTTGGTGAATATTCCCGCATGCCTATTGATGGGACGCTCATGATTGACAATCCAGTTCAATCATCCTATCCTCCTTCTCGTGTAGGTAAAGTGATTCAAAAAAATCATAGTGATGCATTAGCCTCTGAATATTTACGACGTGCAAGAGAAGCTCTTTTCGCCTTTAATAAAAATATTTCAGAAGAATCCGTTTTGATCGACATTGTAAATCGTCTTGGACTTGATGGAAAAACAATTGTAAATGAAGCTGAACACCTGATAGGACAGCAATTATTAAATGAGGATTTCAAGCTTGCCGCAAGCCTTGGTGTTCGAGGATTTCCAACCATTATCATCGTAAATGAAGAAAATAAAGGAGTGAAAATTGTTGGTGCTCGTCCTTTGGAAAACTATGTTGCTGGGTTAAAGCAAGTTCTAAATCAGGAAGAACTACAACCAAAACAACAACCATCCCTTTCTACCTTACTTGAAAGAGAGAAACTTCTGTTTTCAAGAGAAATTGAAGTTATGTATGATGTTGAAAAATCGGATATTAACAACATCATTAGCAAAGAACTTTCACCAACTAGTTATCAACTAAAGGAAATTCTAGGAGAATTGTATTTTACAACAACTACAAAATAAGAGATATTACGCCAAATTCCATACCATTTAGCTGGTTCTGGTTACAGATTCCAAACACAAAAAACGTGCAGATCAGGCATACAAAGCCTGTCAACACGTTTCTTCTGTTTCACATACATTCTGCCTTACTCGGCACTCTCCACCAAAGCCTCAAGCTCCGCTGGCTGATAGCCTTTTACCGCCTTATTCCCTTTTACGGTTACCGGTACCCCCATGAAGCCAAAGCGCTCTACCTCTTCCTGGTAGGCACGGCTGGTCATGACGTCCCGCACCTCAAACGTAATTTCTTTGGCCGTGAGCCACTGTTTCACGAGATTGCAATCGATACAGTTCTTCGTCGAGTATACGATGACATCTGCGGCTGGTTTCGTCGCAGCCAACATGTTTTTTACGATTGCATAGGAACGTTGGGAAGCCAACTTGGCAAACTCCAAAAAGTTTACGTGAGCTGAACCGTCTGCTTTATCCGACATGGAACGGACGATGACGAAGGGGACTTTGTTCATGGCACAAACCTGCGCGACTGCCGCTCCTTCCATCTCGGTGCAGTGAGCGGCGAATTGCTTGTAAAGGACTGCTACCCTCTCCGGATTGGCCACAAATTGATCTCCCGACAAAACGCGCCCAGTCACCACCTGAACTCCTGCTTCCAGCGCCTTGCCCGCTTCGACAGCCTGTTCCATCAGGGCTGTGTCTGCCTTCCAGACCCATTGATCGCTGTAAGGAATCTGTCCTGGTTCAAAGCCGAGAGCCGTCGCGTCCATATCGTGTTGGACGCAATCTGTCGAGACAACAATATCCCCAATGTTCAAATCAGGATGCAAGGCTCCGGCGACGCCTGTAAAGATGACGTGATCTACCGCGAACTGGTCGATCAGAATTTGGGTGGTGACCGCCGCATTTACTTTTCCTACGCCTGATTTGCAGAGCACCACCTGATGGCCTTCCCATTCTCCGCTGCAGTAGGTGATTCCCGCTTTCTGCGTCGTGGCGGGTTGACCTAATTCTTCCATATATAAGGCGATTTCTTCATCCATCGCACCGATAATTCCGATCCGCATCGCAACAACCTCCTCTTGCTGTCCGTCTCCTGCCGTATGTTTATGCCTGATCAGGTTTGGTGCTCTCCCGATACTCGATCCGATGCGGCAGCAAGACGACATGCTCTTCCACATGCTCATTGTTCATATATTTCGTCAGCAGACGCATCGCCACTGCCCCGATGTCATACATCGGCTGAACCACTGAAGTGAGACGCGGACGAACCATTTCCGTCAGACGGATATTGTCATGTCCGATCACTTCCACATCATTGGGCACATGCAGCCCTGAATCCTGTACCGCATGGATGGCTCCGATCGCCATTTCGTCATTGGCGGCAAAAATGGCAGTCGGCGGCTGCTGGAGATTGAGGAACTCTTTCGTGTGGGACAAGCCGGATTCATAGAAGAGATTGCCATGTGCGACCAGCTCTTCCTCCAGCTTGATTCCCGCATCAGTCAAGGCTTGCTTGTAACCTTCATATCGCATCAAGCCCCCGAGCGGGTCGCTCATCGGGCCCGTGATCATGCCAATTCGCTTGTGACCGCGCTGGATCAATGCCTGTGTGGCATCGTAGGCAGCTTGGAAATGATCGATCGTGACGGAAGGCAGCTTGTTGTCTGCATCACGTGTAGCTGCAAGGACGGTTGGTACTTGCGTGCTGGTCAAGGCTTGCAAGTGATCCTCCTTGATCTCCGCCCCCATGAACAACAGCCCGTCCACCTGTTTTTCCAATAGCGTATTGATCAACTGCAATTCTTTTTCCAGTCGCTGGTCGGAGTTGCACAGAATGATATTGTACTTGTACATCGTCGCGATGTCTTCGATTCCCCGTGCCAATTCGGAAAAAAACAAACTGGAGATGTCCGGGATGATGACACCGACTGTAGTTGTTTTTTTGCTGGCGAGACCACGTGCCACGGCGTTGGGGCGATAGCCCAGGCGCTCAATCGCTCCGAGCACCTTCTTGCGGGTCATTGGTTTTACGTTGGGGTTTCCGTTCACAACGCGGGAAACGGTCGCCATCGATACTCCTGCTTCTCTAGCAACATCGTAGATCGTAACCGGCATCATGCACCCTCGCTTTCCCTATAAAATGGTTTTCATAATTATTTTCAAAAATATATGCACCTATGATACGACAAGCTGTGCCTGGTTGGCAATCGTTTTACCAGGCCGTTCTTGCCGCTTATTTCATTAGCTTGTTCATGGTTTTCAACAGCTCGTCAATGACCTCCTGGTCTCCTTGCTGAATGCGTTCCATGACACAGCTTTTCATATGTCCTTCCAGCAAAATTTTGCCGACTGCATTCAACGCGGATTGGACGGCTGCGATCTGGTTGAGAATATCGTCACAGTAAACGTCTTTCTCGACCATACCGCGAATTCCGCGGATCTGTCCTTCTACCCGATTGAGCCGTGACACGAGATTGGATTTGATCTTGTCAGGACGTTCCGTAGCACGTCCAGACGAACAGCAATGGTCTTGTTCCAGCTCCTCCATCCGGTTTCATCCTCCTTTACCCTTTCCTTATATACCTTAAGCTTACCTTGGCATCACCGTGTTCGTCAAACGGCGAGAGCCTAGCCGAGAAACCATCTGTATCTTCAAGAAAAAAGGCTGCCCCGCAAAAATCGGTTTCCCGATTTCTTTAGGACAGCCACCCTCAGCAAGGTAATCCAAGTCGCGATTAGCCTCTGGCTACCACGACTTCCCCTTTGTACAAACCAGAAGCGAGCAGCTCATCCACAAAGTTGTTGAAATCCGGGATGTTCAATTGCTGCTTGGCATCGGACAAAGCAACGTCCGGATCAGGGTGAACCTCGACCATAATGCCGTCAGAGCCTACTGCGATACCAGCTTTTGCTGTCGGCAGGAGCAGATCGCGGCGTCCTGTCGAGTGAGTCACGTCAACAAAGACAGGCAGGTGGGTTTCCTGTTTCAAGAGCGGAACAGCCGAGATGTCCAGCGTATTGCGCGTCGCTTTTTCGTAGGTACGGATACCGCGCTCACACAGCATGACCTGCGAGTTGCCTTCAGACAGGATGTACTCCGCTGCGTAAATGAACTCTTCAATCGTAGCGGAGAGTCCGCGTTTCAGAAGCACAGGATGGTTGAGACGGCCCGCCGCTTTAAGCAGCTCGAAGTTCTGCATATTGCGTGCGCCGATCTGAATGACATCGATGTATTGCGCCGCCAGCTCCAAGTCACCAGGCGTCACGATTTCACTGATGGTGACGAGATTGTACTCATCCCCGATGCGCTTGAGGATTTTCAAGCCTTCCTCGCCTAAGCCTTGGAAATCGTATGGCGACGTGCGCGGTTTGTACGCTCCGCCACGCAGGGTACGCAGGCCGCGTTTTACGTGGTTTTCTGCAACAGCGCGTACTTGCTCGTAGCTCTCCACCGAGCAAGGGCCAGCGATCAGGATCGGGCTGCTACCGCCAAATTCCACGCCTTTTACGTTGATGACAGTGTCTTCGGCCTTTTTCTTGCGGCTGACGAGCAGTACTTTTTTCTTGTCATCGTTCTGCAGATCAAGTGAGACCTGGAAGATTTGCTTGAACAGATGACGAATCGTATTGTCGTTGAACGGACCTTTGTTATGCTCTACTAATTGGTTGAGCATTTGACGCTCGCGCTCTGGATCAAAGCGGTTGCTTCCTTGTTTTTCTTTTTCCTTGCCGACTTCCTGAACGAGCGCAGCCCGTTGGTTGATCAGTTCAAGTATCTGCAGATTGATCTGGTCAATCTGTTTACGCATGCTTTCAATCTGGTCTTGTGCCATGTCTCTCCACTCTCCTCTGTCTTTACGTAAGTGTGATGTCGTCGATAAATTAGGGTTATTATAATCGATTCATTCTCCCTTGTCAGCAGTTTAGCGCCAAAAAGCGCGAAAGTAAATTGGAAATCGAAAACATCTCTTTTTTCGACAGGATTCTTTTCCAGCAAAGTCGAATTATAGCGGTATGACAAGATTAGGAAAGACGGATGAAAAATGAGGAGTGACCTACCTTTGCTAGAGGTTGAACAAGCAGCGCAAGAAGAGCTGATTTTTGCTTTAGATATTGGAACACGCAGCGTCGTGGGCCTGATCGTGGAGGCCATCAATGAAAAATACCGCGTGATCGATTGTGTCATCCGCGAGCATGATGAGCGCTCCATGCTGGATGGACAGATCCATGATGTGATGGCGGTAGCCAGAGTGATTGGGCAAATAAAGGAAGAGCTGGAACAAAAAAATGGTCCCTTGCACCGGGTTGCGGTAGCAGCAGCGGGTCGTTCTCTGCGGACCAAACGGGTGAAAATGGACATGCCGTTGGCCAGAAATGCCTTCATTACCCGTGAAGACGTGCTGACGATGGAATTCGCTGCCGTGCAGGAAGCGCAGGCACAACTGGCACAAGAACTAAATGAGCAGGATGTGACACGCTACTACTGTGTCGGCTACAGCGTGGTCAACTACCATCTCGACGGAGAGTTGATTGGCAGCCTGATCGACCAGCGTGGAGATGTGGCCAGTGTCGATGTGATCGCCACCTTCCTGCCGCGAGTCGTCGTCGATTCGTTGATCACTTCCCTGAAACGATGCGATCTGGACATGCAAGCCCTGACGCTGGAGCCGATCGCAGCCATCAATGTCCTGATTCCCGTCACGATGCGCCGATTGAATATCGCGTTGGTGGACATCGGCGCCGGCACCTCAGACGTCGCTTTGACGGAAGAGGGAGCAATTACCGCATACGGCATGGTTCCGGTAGCTGGTGATGAGATCACGGATGCACTGATGAATGCCTTTTTACTGGACTTCCCGATGGCAGAGGAAGTAAAACGCGCACTCAACGTGCACGAATCCGTATCCTTCACGGATATTTTGGGACTGGAGCACAGTCTGTCTACCGCAGAAGTGATTGCTGCCATCCAGTCGGATATCCAGCAATTGGCGGAAAAAATTGCTTTTAAAATTTTGGAATTAAATGGCAAGTCCCCTCAGGCTGTCATGCTGATCGGTGGAGGCAGCTTGACTCCCGGCTTGACGGAAAAAGTAGCGCATGTGTTAAAAATCCCAGCTGCCCGGGTGGCCGTGCGTGGGAGCGATGCGATCAAGCAATTCATCGGGGACGATCATCCTTTGCTGAATGGGCCGGAATTCGTCACGCCAGTCGGGATTGCCGTGGCTGCCCGTCGCCATCCGCTGCGCTATGTCACGATAACCGTAAACGATCAGACCATTCGGATTTTTGACCTGCGGAAAATGAGCCTGGGAGATGGCCTGCTCGCGGCGGGCCTCGATATTCGCCGTCTGTATGGACGCCCCGGTCTCGCCATGAGCGTCACGGTGAACGGACGGATGAGGATCATTCCGGGTGGTCATGGTACCCCGCCAATCATCGAACGCAACAATGAGGCGGCTGGATTGGACACCACATTGGAAGACGGCGATACGATCCGGGCCGTAGCGGGAACAGACGGGGAGAACGCCAAGGTGCAAATCAAGGATCTCCTTGACCGTCTGGACACCCTGGACATTCTCTGCAATGACCAGCCTCTTTCGCTCGGACCGGTAGCGCGGGTCAATGGAGAGCTGCAGCCACTGGACACCTGGCTTGCGGATCGCAGCGAAATCGAAATCCGCCTTCCTCAGACAGTAGGAGAAGCTCTGCTGGAAGCTGGGTGGGAATTAGCAACTGGCGAATCAGATGCGCCTGCCCTCCAATTTAGTGTCAACGGACAGCCATACAGCCTGCCTGCGCGGCAGGAGATCCTGCTGCTCAACGGCAAGCCTTGTACGAGAGCGGATTACCTGCGGCAGGGTGATGAACTGATTTATCATATGGAGGAAGTGCCAGTCCCGGCGATCCGCGATGTCATTCCTCTGGAAGATTGGGTCCAGGAATCCATCAGCGTCCAATTCAATGGCGCGCCTGTCACGATTCCCGTCGCGCAGGTCGCGATCACCATGGACGGCCGCGAAGCACGTCCCGAGGAACTGGTTACGAATGATGCCGTGATTCTCGTCAAGTCTACCGTGGGTTCCACACCTGTCTTCAGCGACGTGTTCCGCTATGTAGACTTCTCTTTGGAGCAACCGGACCGCGAAACCATCTCCGGCTTTGTCATGCTCGTGAACGGCGAGCCTGCTACCTTCCAAACAGAGTTGAAGAGCGGCGATAAGCTGGAGTTATATTGGGATTAAGTGTGTCTAAGACAAAAAGAGCAGTTGAAAGGGGATCGCCCCCGATCAACTGGCTCTTTTTGTTTTTTTATTCTCTGTTCTGAAATGCTGCGGTTACGCAGGAGAAGAAAAATTCCAGGCGCAGCTCATCGCGTACTCCAACCCAGCGGAGAGACGGTTGGCGGGAAACAGAATCGCAACCTTGCATGCACTTCGAAGAGACCGCTGCTTTTGCGATTCCCCGCCAAACGTCGCGGAGCGGACAGTACCCGCTTCCTTGCGGACGAAGACCTGAGCGGAGAATGGAATTTTTCTTCTCCTCACGAAAGCCACTTATCAAGCTTTCAACGCTTCCCCAATCGCATCCTTGGTAATTTTCCAGTGCGAGGTATGCCATTTTACCTGGCCGCCTTCCATCAGGAAGATTTGCGGGGACTCGTGTTTGATCGCAAAACGGTCTGCAACCTCATTGGATACAGGACGATCCTCACGAACCAGAATGACCGCTGCCGGAACCTCTTGCTCCTGCAAAAAAGACTGAAACTCCTCGTATGCAGACGTGCTGATCGGGCAGATGGTGCTGTGCTTGAACAACAGGCGTTTGCCCTCTCCCGCTACGAACTGATCTAATTCCTCAATCGAATGAAGCTCTTTTTGTGCCATGATGATCTTCTCCCTTCTGGCATGTTGCTATGGGTTCAGTATACGAAAACGAACATGGGAAAGTCTATGTGCCGAGTGCAAAACAAAAAACCACCCTGCTCGCAAGGTGGTCACGGAATTATACCATAATTTTCGTCAGACGATGACGCAGCTCCAGCATCCATTTTTCATCTCCCAACGATTGAGCCAGCAAAAACAAGTCCAACAGCTCGTTGACTCGCTCTTCCAGCGCTTCCCTCACAGTAGAATCACCTTCATTGGCAATCAACACCAATAAATTGGACAACTCTGACACTTCCTCAAATTCAATCGCCTGCCGCTCGGGATTCTGCCCTAATTCGTCCATCAGGTCTTTTAGATCATCTTTGACAACATCCACTACTTGTGAATGGGCACAGCATTCGTCCACGCAGATGTGTACAGGCACATTACATATTTTTACCCGTTTACGATATACGACATTGCGCAGAACGACCTCCATGTCACCGCCGCAGTGGCTGCATTTCTTCTGCATGAGTTCACCCCTATCTATATCCACATATGTATGCGTCCCTTATCTATTCGCGCCGACCTTCTTCAATCCTGCTAAACAAAAGATGGTACTTGGTGGATAGAGTGGCAGACAAATCAAAAACGATGCCCATTTTGCGACATCGTTTCCTTCAAGCAAATCTGATCCCTTATGCGTAAATCGCGTTGACTTTTTCACAATGCGGACAAACTGCCACTTTCCCGGAGTGACCGGCCTCATCCTCCACCCGATACCCCGTTATCTGTTCCGAAAAGCAGAACAGGCACTCGGTATTAAAATCCATATCGTACTGCGCTTTCCAGACAATCGATTTAAAATCTTCCCCTACATTGATCGTAATTGGTACCAGATCGTGTTGGAGACTGTGTAATGATCGTTGCATCGCAATGCCATCCTTTCGTGTATTGCAAAGTCTTTTCGTATCCTCTAGCTTTTCCTGATTTTCAGAATAATAAACATCAAACCTGTGAGCAGAAAAGATTCTTCCCGAAAATGGGCGTTTGCCCGTATCGGCTCTTTGCCTAAACCCATATGTTATGGGTGTAAGCACAGAAGAGGCTTAACACAAAAGGAGGTCTATTATCGCATGAGCAGCATTTTTAATGGTGGCCAATTTGAAGAGTTTACTCTGGTGTTAATCCTGTTCATCCTGTTGGTCATCGTGGGTTGCAGCTGCAACTAATCACCGCATTCCTGATAGCACAATCCAGCAGGTAGTCGCATATACTTGAACACCGGATCCTGTTAAGTGCGTTTCATACGCCTGCTACCCACTCCACGGGTAGCTTTTTTCCATTTCATTTGTGTACAATATGAACGAATCGATTTGGAAATAGAAAGTGAGGAACCCCCTTCTATGAAAGATCCACGTATCGAAAAACTTGCAGACGTATTGGTGAATTACTCTACTCGTGTGCAGCCAAATGAAAACGTACTCATTTACGCGATCGGGCAAGTACACGAACTGGTTCGTGCCGTAATCGCGAAAGTGTACGCCGCTGGCGGCAATCCTTATGTGCAACTGATCGACCCATCTATTCAGCGCGAGCTCCTTCTCGGCGTCAACGAAACTCAATTGGATGTGATGCGTGACGCGGATGTAAGCTTCATGAAAAAAATGGATTGCTACATCGGCATTCGCGGTGGAGACAACATCAGTGAGCTGGCTGACGTGCCCGGGGACAGAATGCAGCTTTACTCCCGTCTTCTGACCCGCCCGGTCCTCGATGTGCGTGTGCCGGATACTCGCTGGGTGGTTCTGCGCTATCCGAATGCTTCCATGGCACAGCTCGCTAATATGAGCACAGCAGCCTTTGAAGACTTTTATTTCCAAGTGTGTACGCTTGACTATGGCAAAATGGACAAAGCCATGGATAGTCTCGTCGAGCTGATGGAGAAGACAGACAAGGTGCGCATCACGGGCCCAGGGACAGACCTGACCTTTTCGATCAAGGGCATTCCTGCGATCAAATGCCCCGGGGAGGCCAATATTCCAGATGGAGAAGTGTTTACCGCTCCGGTACGCGATTCGGTCAACGGCACCATCTCGTATAATACGCCATCTCCTTACCAGGGCTATACCTACGACAATATCAAACTGACCTTCAAGGACGGCAAAATCATTGAAGCCACTGCCAATGATACGACGAAGATCAACGAGGTATTTGACACGGATGAGGGTGCGCGCTACGTCGGAGAATTCGCAATCGGCGTCAATCCGTACATCCAAAATCCCATGAAGGATATTCTCTTCGATGAGAAAATCGATGGAAGCTTCCACTTCACTCCTGGTCAAGCCTATGACGAAGCTTTCAACGGCAATAAATCCTCCATCCACTGGGATCTGGTCATGATTCAACGCCCAGAATGGGGCGGCGGTGAAATCTGGTTTGACGATCGCCTGATCCGCAAAGACGGACGTTTTGTCGTTCCGGAGCTGGAGTGTCTCAATCCGGAAAACCTGAAATAAGCAGCACATACGAAAGAAAGCGAAGGGAGCTCCACAGTCCCTTCGCTTTTTTGTATGCACATGCATGACATGGCTTCGTGCACCCTTCCCCTTACATGCTATATGCAGGTTCTTTGATTAGGGCAGGTGTTTTCTTTTCCAAAAATTGGATGGTCGTCTCCAGGTGGTGAATGGTATACTCCCAACAAAATTTTTGATATGAATCAAATGAGTTCTCTAGTTTTTGGTAGTTGACCTTGCTTTGTGCCAGCATTTGCCGCTGGACCGACATACAGTTTTCCATTAGCTCGCGCTGTTCCTGCGGTGTTCGTCCATTGCCAAAGAATACCTTCACTAACATGTCCGAGCGCAGTACTGGCGGCAGAATTGGCGATTGCATCTCCTGCTGGAACGCTTCCTTACCGGACTTCGTGATAGAATACAAAATCTTATTTGGTTTCCCGGATTGGATCACTTCTTCTTTAGTTACGAAACCTTCTTCCTCCAGTTTGCGGAGTGCAGGATAGATGGCACCAAAGCTGGCATCGTAGAAGAAACCAATACTGTTGCTAAACGCCTGTTTGATGTCATACCCACTCATTTCTCCATAACTCAGAAATCCAAGAATGATTGTTTTTACATCCATCTCTTCGCATCCTCCCATGCCATCCCGTTCTAATCTCTCTGTGTTGGACCGAACTACGATGTTCAGCCTTTATGTTCAAAATATTCTTGAACTAAACTTCATTATACGTTGAATCATATAAACATACCAATGTTAATTCTTTATTATATCAATCAAAAATAATGATACAAAGATGTCCGAACAGTTGGACCAGGGAAAATGGGCGTCCCTCACCCCTTGCCCTGCCATAGGATGATACATACCTATCTGCTGTAGGGGGAGAGTTGATTGAAGAGTAAAAAGTGGTCCCACTATACACGTGTAAGGTACCCTGTGAGCAGCAGCGGCTTGCATCCCTTCAATTTTTTCGTGCCTATCGTCGAACAGGTACAGGAGGGAGTCGTCTCCATCGTCACCGAAGACGTTTCTCCGTCCAAAAACGTGGATTCCTTTCTCCGCAGTATGATCTCGGATGAAGAGCCCCCGACGCCTGCTGAAAGAAGCTTTGGTTCCGGCTTCCTTTTTCACCCCAAAGGGTACATTCTGACCAGCGAGCATGTCATCGGAAAATCGAAACATATTTACGTCAAACTGTTCAACGGGCGGGTATTTGAAGCCAAACGCATCCTCGCAGACCGCGTCCGCGATTATGCTGTCATCAAGATCGATGCAGACTGCAAGCTGTTGCCCCTAGCACTGGGGAGCTCCGCTCATACCAAGGTCGGAGAATGGGTCATCAGCGTCGGTTCCCCACCTGTCGGCGTAGAGGAAAAATCAAACAAGTTCTATTTCGCCAAATGAATCGCATACTGAACGGGCCTTTTGATCGCCAGCCTGTACGTCGCCATCTCCCCGCTCTGTCGAAACACCTCGCGTCCCGGCTTGGGATTTACCTCGATCAGCCAGGGCCTTCCCCCCACATCGACCCCAATGTCCAGGCCAAACTCCATCATCCGGCCGAATCTCTCCTCAAGGACTTCTGCCGTCCGATGCGCCAATTGATCGCATTCCTCTGCGATCAAGCGCGCCTGGCTCTCTCCAAATCTCTGTTTGAAAAAGGAGAAAAACGGGACAGCACTACCGCCTCCGTGCAAATTGGATGTGGAACTTCCCGCTTTTCCTACCCGCACGCCGCGACCGGTCACGCTCCATTTCCCCCGCTCGTCCTTTTGGATCAGTAGGCGCACATCCGCCACGCGATTGGCGACCAGGGCCAGATCCACCCCCTGCTGGACGAGAAAATTGCCGCCCTGTAGGCGCTGCTCTTGTACCCAGCGTTTTACCCATTTTTCCACGCCTTGCACCGTCTGTAGCCTAGCTTTTACAAGCGAGGATCTCTTATCCCGTCCGAGAAGTTCATACCCCCTGTTCCCAGCTGCAAGCTTCAGTATGCTGCGACCGCCAGTGCCGTTTCCGGGCTTGATGTAAAGCAGCTTATGTTGTTCCAGCATCTCTCTTACAACCCCAGGGGCATAGACAGTCGTATCCGGGATCCAACGGCTGACCCGTCCGTCCTCTGCCAGCATCATCGTTACTCGCCACTTTTTGCTGAACGGGCTATTGGCAAAGGTGAACAGATTGCTATGCCGAAGCCGCATATACTGGGGCACTCGACGGCGATAACGATCAATCACCACATCCGGCCAAGGCTGCCATTGACTTTGCCAGCCTCCTGCCTTTTTGGGAGTAAATCCGCGAATTTTTCGTTCTGCAGCATGAACATCCTGATGGGAAAACAGGTAGACACGCGCTCCCAGTTTGCGGCCAGCCAGAACCAGGCGGCGCAAATAATCAGGTTCGGAGAAGCGCCCCCCCTCTCTCCATGTCAAAATGCCCACTACGCGCTGCTGGGCCAATGGAACCACCTCACACATTGTCTTCATGCACTGACTAATCTATGTGTCCGGGCCAAGCGGGGAGACACTCCGCGAAAAAACGGGCTTTTTTCTCTGGAGAAATTTTCCCAGCATAAACAGCTGACATAAAAGCCACAATCTAGGAGTAGCAGCACACGATTACACTTCTGTTACTTACGTCATGTAAGAACCTGTGATACAATAGTGGTTAACGTATAACATGGTGTATAGAGGTGACGTCCACGTGAGTCAGGATTTTGCAGGCGAACACATGTGTCCGAAATACGAATGTGCGATGAACATCTTAGGTAAACGCTGGACGGGCTTGATTCTCCACGTGTTGCTTCGTGGTGCTGTTCGCTTCAAAGACATCCGCGAAATGGTCCCGCATATGAGTGATAAAATGCTGTCAGAACGTCTGAAGGAACTGGAAGAGCAAGGGATACTGGAACGCAAGGTATTTCCCGAAATTCCGGTCCGGATCGAATACGAACTGACAGAAAAAGGTAAAGATCTTCGTCCCGTCATTGATTCCATTCACACATGGGGTCAGAAGTGGATGTAGCCAGCTTCCCGCTATCCATTAGGCGGGAATTTTTTTTGTCCAGGCATAAGCTCCCCTGCTTCGCTGTAGACTCTAGCATCCTGAGATGACGGGAGGGCTGGACTTTGCGAGCGGCAGTGTATATCCGCGTCAGTACCGAGGATCAGGTCAGGGAAGGCTTCTCTATCGCGGCGCAACGCGAACGATTGCTTGCCTACCTTCACTCCCAGGACTGGGAGCTGAGCGATTTCTACACCGATGAAGGCGTCAGTGCCAAAGATCTGCAGCGGCCCGAGCTGACTCGCCTGCTGGATGATGTCCGGCAAAAAAGGATGGACGTCGTGCTTGTCTACCGCCTGGATCGTTTGACTCGTTCGGTGCTTGATCTATACCAATTGCTGCAGACCTTCGAGCGGTACGGGGTCCATTTTAAAAGCTGTACGGAGGTCTACGATACGACGACTGCCATCGGCCGGCTGTTTATCACGCTGGTGGCTGCCCTCGCTCAATGGGAGCGGGAGAACCTGGCAGAACGCGTGAAAATGGGGATGGGTCAAATGGTTCGCGAACGAAAAAGACCCGGCGGCCCTCCCCCCTACGGCTATCTCTTGCGGGAAGGACAATTGCAGATACAGGCAGACGAGGCCAGGCATGTCCGTTTGATGTTCGAGCGATACACGCAAGGACTGTCCCCCCGACAGATCGCGGATGAAGCGAATCTGCGGGGAGCACGCGGCAAAAACGGTGCCAGCTGGAGTGCCAGCGCGGTCCTGCGGTTGTTGAAAAACCCAGTCTACTATGGGGCTTTGCGCTGGAATTACGTCCATTCCGCCACTCATCAGCGCCATCAGAAGGAGCAAGACGAGTTCTTGTTGGTAGAAGCCGTCCACCCCGCCATTATCGATGAACCCACCTTCAGGCGTGTCCAGCAGCGGATGCTTGATCGTGGCTCCCTTCACCCGCGCGTGCTCGGCTCCTCTTTTCTTTTTTCCGGCATTCTTTTCTGTGCTTGCTGTCATGCCGAGATGCGCGGTAAAACCACACACGTAAAAGGAAAAAATGGGAACCCTCCTTATAGCCATACGTACTACAGCTGCAGCGGCAAGCCGAGAGGCCTTTGCGCCGCTGCATCGATACGAGAGGACCGGCTTGAGCAAGCTTTTCTACACAAGTTTCAAGAGGATCACCCGGTGACAAATGTTTTCTGGCAAGAGGTTGCATCTGTATCTGTATCTGTATCCTCATCCGATACGAAATGGAAGGAGCGACGCAGACGCTGGGAAGAAGCTTATGAAGCAGGTATCCTTACCCTGCCTGAACTGCGCAAGAAGCTGGAGGATTTGGAGCAAAAACATTCCGCAGAAAAAGAAATGCTGCCATCCCACCCCCATCATACGCAGACGGCAGATGAGCAGGATGTGCAGCAGCCTCCCACTTGGCAGAGGATCTGGTCTGATTCCACGAGAGAACATCGCAGACAGCTTGTAACCAATCTAATCCAGCGGCTAGAGGTGGAGGCATCCCCGCCCTTTGGACCAAAAAACAAGCGAGTTGTCAGCATACGCCAGATCCTGTATGCGGAATAGCTTGGGATCTTTTTTCTCTACGCGGGCTTGTGGTTCTCCATTAGGGTTGGAAAATTCGGTCACGGCGGGGATCATCAGCGCGAAGAATCGGCGTTTGCAGGTCGCCAAGCGAATGTACGAGGAGATCTTTCAGACAGACGCAGCGATTAATCCCGGCAACAGCGGAGGGCCGTTAATCAATCTGAATGGTGAGGTAATAGGGCTCAATGCCTTCATCATCCAATCCAGTCAATGCCTTGGTTTTGCAATCGGGATTGACGCCTTGAAGCAACAGTTGGAGCAATATCTTTTTCAATGAGGAACCCAAGAGAAAAACCCCGTCTATTGGGACGGGGCTTGTTTCTCAAAGGCGATCAAGTAGACGTTTTTGCCTTCTTGATGATTCATCTCATTTTCAGTCTGCTGAAGCTGTCTCAATTGGGCTGCGGTCAATTGGGCAATAGGCAGCTCACCTAGACGATCCTGGTTCACGCGGCATACCTCCGTTAAGAAATCAATTCGCGTCTAGTCTGCCCACCCTCCCTGCTCTCTATTTAGGCGGTCCGCTGAAAGGCTTTGGCAATATCCGAACAGGAGCGCTTGCAGAAGAGAATGGGCAATTCGCGGTCCTTGGCCTGACTTTTCACCGTCTTGGCGAGGTTGTGATTGACGAAATCCGTCAGCACGAGGATCATATGGACACCAGTGGGGATTTTCACTCCTGTCTGGGAGTTTTTCCTCCCTGTCACGTGATGAATCTCCTGAAATCCCTTCCCCTGCAAAAGCTCGATAATATTCCCAAGGCGATCTCCGCCGATAACCAGAATGGACGACATGTCGGTACCTCCTTCAAAATGTGTGCGGATTCATGTATGTAGCCAAGCGTCTTTTTAATTGATAATGAGTATCACTCTTATTGATAAATATTATCATTCCCAATTACCTTTGACAATACTCTCCGTGATAAGTTTTTTGGAAAAAACGAAAACTAGGGCGAACGCGTGAACAGTGTACATAGTGGTTGCCGATGCCTTTTTGTCAAAGGTATAATGAGGAAATAGATCAATTTGCGAGGAGGTGGCGTCGTGCAAGAGCTTTCGCAACTACACGCCATTTTTGATCGGACCAAAGGATACATCCACCGCTTCATGAGCCTGATTCAGCCGATTATTGACGCTGCTCAGGATGAGCACACACGCTTGTACTATCACCATATTCTGGAAGAGGAAGAGCAGCGGGAGGATCGCTTGAAGGAGTTGATTCCTTATTTACAAACCCTCTCCGCGGAAAAAGCCGATCAGCTAAGCGACCGTGAACTGTCCCGGTTGCTCTCCGATATTAACCTGGAACGCTTTGGCCTGCATAACTTCCGGGAGCATCTGGAGCTGGCCCTCTACGAATTCCGCGATGAAGAGACGCGGCAGGATCTGGATGGGATGCGCGCAACTACGCATGAGGACTATCTGCGCGTAAAGGAAATCATGACCGTCTTGAGCGAGCGCTTCTCGGATGCAGCCCACCCGGCTCTAACCGATCACGACGAGGGGCATGACATCCATGCGGTAGACCATCTCAAGGCGTCTGCTGCTCTGCCAAAAGGTGTCGCATCCGTCATCAAGCATGAGACAACTCCTGTTTCGGCTAAAAAAGGGCTGACGGTAGGAAGTTTGAAAGGAAAATAAAGAACGAAAACCCGTTCTATCATGGAGGTTATAACATGGACAAGCTCCGTAAATACCCTGACTCCCCCTTGACGCATGACGAGTGGAAGCAACTGGACGAGACGGTCGTCGACATGGCACGTCGCCAACTCGTGGGACGCCGTTTTATCGATATTTATGGACCGCTGGGTGAAGGTATCCAGACGATTACCAATGACGTCTATGAAGAATCCCGCTTTGGCGGTCTTTCTCTGCGCGGCGAATCGCTGGAAATGACCCAGCCAAGCAAGCGTGTCAGCATGACGATCCCGATCCTGTACAAAGACTTCATGCTTTACTGGCGCGACGTGGCGCAGGCGCGTACGCTCGGGATGCCGCTAGATATGAGTGCCGCGGCCAACGCAGCAGCAGGCGGTGCCTTGATGGAAGATGATCTGATTTTTAATGGCGCAGCCGAATTCGACCTGCCTGGTCTGATGAACGTAAAAGGCCGCCTGACCCATCTGAAAAGTGACTGGATGGAATCAGGCAATGCCTTCGCTGACGTAGTGGAAGCTCGCAACAAGCTGTTGAAAATGGGCCACAGCGGTCCCTATGCTTTGGTCGTCTCTCCTGAGCTGTATGCACTGTTGCACCGCGTCCACAAAGGAACCAACGTGCTGGAAATCGAGCATGTACGCAATCTGGTGACGGATGGCGTGTACCAATCTCCGACCATCAAAGGCCGCTCCGGTGTCCTGGTGGCGACTGGCCGCCACAATCTGGATCTGGCGATTGCCGAGGATTTCGATACTTCCTTCTTGGGCGATGAGCAGATGAACAGTCTGTTCCGCGTCTATGAATGCGTCGTGCTGCGCATCAAGCGTCCGAGCGCGATTTGCACGCTGGAAGATACCGAAGAATAAGCAAACTGACCGAATAGAAAATGGCGTATCCGAAAGAGCCTCTTGCTCCATCGGGTACGCCTTTTGCTTTGCTCACTGGAATCTGCGAGTACGGGCTATTTTCGCTCCAGTAATTTTTTTAGTTTGTTTTCCGTGGGTGAATCCGGTACGGGAGTATAGATGCTGCAGCGCAGATCAGAATCGCCATGAACCTGCAGCGATGTCATATGAAACAGCATCTTCCCCGCCTTCGCATGCCGGAACTCGATCAAGACCTCGGGGGCGGTTTTTACCTCGCTTTGCTCCCAGAGAAGCTCGAAATCGGGATGGACGCCCTTCATTTCCCCCAAAAACCGATCATACCAGTCATCCTCCATATACTGCCCGTAATAAGCCCGAAGGATGGCCAGATACCCTCTGATAAAATGCTCCCAGTTAACCGCTAGTCGCTGGAGTTCTTTTCTGGTGAACAACAAGTGAATCATATTGCGCTGCTCGAAGGGAATCTGCTCAAAATCCAAAAAGACGTGTGCAGCAGCTTCATTCCAGCCGACGATAAAAAATCGCCTGTCAGTGATGATCGTCGGGCAAAAGCGCAGCTCGTCTAGTATTTTTTGCAGGGATGGATTGATCTCCAGCGATTCTTCCTTTTGTCCGATTGCTCCTGAACCTGCTTCCAGTGCCAAGGCATACAGATACTTTCGCTCATCGATCGTCAACTGCAGCGCATTCGCGATTTGATCCAGGACAGACGTAGACATCCTGATGTCCCGTCCCTGTTCGAGCCAGGTATACCAGGTGGTGCTGACGCCAGCCAATTGGGCGACCTCTTCCCTTCGCAGGCCCGGCGTTCTTCTGCGCGTGCCTGGAGGAAGTCCGATCGACTCCGGGAGAATGCTGGCCCTTTTTCCCTTTAAAAAAGCTGATAATGCCTGTAGTCTCGACTGTTGTTCCATGACGTACTCCCCCATTCCCCCTAACCTGTTATCCTGGTACTCATTATACTAGGATAATCTATAACTTGTAATAGGATAAAGAACATGACACGATACGTGTATCAAATCCTGGGTCATGGGAGGTTACGAATATGGAACGTGTCGTCATTACGGGAATGGGTGTGGTCTCGCCGCTAGGAAACACAGTAGAGCGTTTCTGGAATCAATTGGTCAAAGGGGAATCTGGCATCTCTCGCATCGATACCTTCGACGTCTCCAGACATAAGTCCAAAATAGCGGGATTGGTCCGGGATTTCGATCCGGACGCTCTTTTTGGACGAAAAGAAGCACGTCGCATGGATCGATTTTGCCAGTTCGCTTTGGCAGCCGCCAATCAAGCATTGGCGGATTCGCGCATATCGCTGGAAGAAGTAAATCGGGAGCGTGTGGGCATATACGTCGGTTCTGGTGTCGGAGGGATTCAAACCTTGCTCGAACAAGACGCCCTGCTGCGAGATCGCGGTCCCGAGCGGGTTAGCCCGTTTTTGGTGCCGATGATGATCTCCAATATGGCAGCCGCCTTGATCAGCATCACATTCGGTGCACTGGGTCCGACGATGTCTCCGGTTACTGCTTGTTCCATCGGAAATACCTCGATTGGAGAAGCATTCCGGCTGATTCGTGCGGGAGGGGCGGATATCGTCTTCGCCGGCGGCTCAGAAGCTGCTGTCACGGAAATCTCTTTGGCAAGCTTCGGCAATGCCACGGCCTTGTCGACCCGAAACGATGAGCCGACCAAAGCCAGCCGCCCTTTCGATGCCGGCCGCGATGGATTTGTCATGGCAGAAGGAGCAGGAATTCTGGTACTGGAGTCCCTCACGCATGCCCAAAAGCGCGGTGCCCGCATCTATGCAGAGGTGATCGGCTATGGAGCCAGCTCTGATGCCTATCATATGGTCGCTACTCACCCTGAAGGGACCGGTGCTTACCAGGCTATGAAGCTGGCGATCACGGAAGCCGGGATTCTCCCCACGGAAGTGGATGTGATTAGTGCCCATGCAACAAGCACAGAGATCGGGGACAGATCGGAGACAGCGGCGATTAAACGTCTGTTCGGGGACGATGCTTACCGCATCCCGATTACCGCCAATAAGTCCATGACCGGCCATCTGCTGGGTGCTTCCAGCGCTGTCGAGGCCATCGCTTTAGTGAAGAGCCTCGAACAAAACATGATCCCCCCGACTATCAATCTGGAAACGAAAGATCCGGCATGCGACCTGGACTATGTGCCCCGTGAAGCCCGCCAGGCAGTATTGAACATCGGGTTGTCCAACTCTTTTGGATTTGGTGGTCATAATGCAGTGATCGTATTGAAGGCTTATCAGCATTGATTGTTTGAATTCTCTTTGCCTGAAAGAAAAAAGCCGTCCCGCAGTCATATTCACGACTTCGCAGGACGGCCCATTGCCGCATCAAAGCTCTATGATTTTTGTAGCAATCTTGTCGCAAAACTCACTGTCATGCTCCACAAAAAGGATCGTCGGCGCGTGTTCGAGAAGCAATTCCTCGATCTGAATACGCGACAGAATATCAATGTAGTTAAGCGGTTCATCCCAAATATGCAAATGAACCTTTTCGCAAAGACTTTTTGCGATCAGCACTTTTTTCTTTTGACCGGCACTAAACGAAGAAATATCCTTCTCAAATTGATCCCTGGAAAAATCGAGTTTTCGTAAAATGGATTTAAACAGACTTTCATCAATGCCATGGTTCCTGGAGAAGTCCTTCAGATTTCCCTGCAGAAAGGACGTATCCTGGGAAACATAGGCGATCTTCAACTGACTTCCTTTTCTAATCGTGCCCGAATGGGTGATCTCCTCACCCAGGATCAGCTTGATGAGACTTGATTTGCCGGAACCATTCTTCCCGGAGAGAGCGATTCGATCCCCTTGCTCAATCGTAAAGCTGATATCTGAGCAAACCTGCTTCTCCCCATAATAGATCGAAACATGCTCCAGTTCCGCAAGTTGTCTTTTATGATACATCAGTTGTGATAGCTTCAACGTATCCGCGCTCTCGACGTTTTTCAGAAGCTTGGACCTATCTTCAATGGCCGATTGCTGTCTCTGCTCGATGGACTTCGAACGCTTCATCATTTTCGCTGCCTTGTGGCCGACATACCCTTTATCAACCTTGGAACCGGAATTTCTGGTGCCGTTCTTTGTTTTTTCTACCTCATGCGACCAGTTGCTCGTTCGCTTCGCCGCATCGGACAGGCGTTTGACGTCTTTTTTCAACCTTTCGTTCTCTGCAAGCTCATATTCATCCTGTCTTCTTTTGTTCTCCCACCAGTCGGAGAAGTTTCCTTTTTGAACCTCGATGTTGGTTTTATTGATCGAGAGGATGTGATCGACACAGTTATCGAGGAAGGATCTGTCGTGCGATACCAGAATAAACCCGCTTTTGGATTGGAGATAATCACTGACAAGCTTTCGAGCCTCCCGATCCAAATGGTTGGTCGGTTCATCGATGAGCAAAAAATGATTTTCCTGAAGGAATAAAGCGGCCAGCAGCACTTTTGTCTGCTCCCCATTGGACAAGGTATCAAAAGGCCGATCCAAAACATCCGAAGAAACCTTCAGCAAAGAAAGTTCCCGCATGATTTGCCAATGAAATTCTTCTGGAACCATATCGCTGATAATTTCAAGCGTACTTCTTTTCTTGTCTTCTACTGGAAACGGAAAGTAATCAAAGCTGACTGAAGCCGAAATGCTTCCGCTGTATTCATAGTTGCCAAGCAATAATTGAAGAAAGGTTGTTTTCCCTCTACCGTTTCTTCCTGTAAATCCCAGCTTCCAATCCGTATCGAGCTGGAGATTGACGTTATCAAAAATCGTATCGAAGCTGCCTTCATAGGCAAACGTGAGATTCGTCACATTGATCAATGACATAATGAAATCCCTCCTGTATGCGAAAAATAAGAAAAGCTACAAGAAAGTTACTTCTTGCAGCTCAAATGCATACAGCAAATCCACCCCCGACATGGAGTTGGACCTGGATATCCGTTTGAGTGGAGAAGAACACGTAACTTTCTTGCATACAAAGAATAAAACATGCGAAATAGATCGCTTTTATGTTTTATTTCTTGGCAAGAAAATTTTACATGTTCTTCTTCAACTCCTATTTGAAAGTAAACGTATTTTATCATGCTTTTTTCTTTTTGACAACCTTTCCCTGTGAGGGAAACGTAGCAGAAACCAAAAGGAGGCCAGTCGGCCCCCTTCTCTTACACGGTTACTTTGCTGTATTTCTCCAGCGCTTTTCCCAAACGGCTAATCGCCAGTTCTGTGTCTTCACGGTTGAGCAATGTGTAGTTCAGACGCATGTTGTTCGTCTTGGTATCGGCTGCATAGAAGGCTTCCCCTGGAACGAAGGCTACCCCTTCTTCGACCGCGATCTTCAGAAGGTCTGCCGAGACGACATGTTCAGGTAGTGTCGCCCAAAGGAACATGCCCCCTCTCGGCTTTTGCCAGCTAAACCCTTCCCACCGCTGGCGGACCAACAGTTCGTTCATCCACTCCATCCGCTCTTTGTACGAAGCGCGGATTTTTTCGATGTGACTCTCCAAATCAAAATTGGAGAGCAGCTGATGCAACGCGATCTGGTCGATGGTGCTGGACTGCAGGTCGACGGCTTGCTTCGCTTTGACCATCATCTGGATCACGCGCTCATCCCCGAGTGCCCAGCCCGTGCGAAGACCAGGAGCCACGATTTTGGAGAATGTGCTGGTATATACCACACAGGAGTTCTGCGGATGTTCATCCAGAGAGAGAATCGAGCGATACGGAGCCTCTCCGTCGAACTGGATCTCGCCGTACGGATCATCTTCCAGGATGAGAATATTGTTTTCCTTGCATTGGCGCAAGAGTCCCAAGCGGCGCTCCATACTCCATACCTTTCCGGTCGGGTTGGCGAATGTCGGGATGACGTAGGCCATTTTCGGTTTGTATTGGGCAATTTTTTGAGCGAGGTCGTCCAAATCCATCCCGTCTTCATCAGCTTCCACCGGAATGACCCGAATACCGCGGAAATGGAACAATTGGATCGCAGCCAGGTAAGTCGGATTTTCTACCAGCACGACGTCGCCTTCGTCCAGATATACGCGGCTGAGCAAGTCGACGGCCTGCTGGGAGCCGGTAGTGATTATCATATTGTCCACGCCTACATGGATATGCTTTTGTTTCATGCGTTCGGCGATCCACTGGCGAAGCAGAATATATCCGTCTGTCAAACCGTATTGCAGCGCAGGTGCGCCAAGGTCAAATGCACCATTGAAGGCTTCACGCATCTCAGCGATCGGAAATGAATCGGCTGCCGGCAATCCGCCCGCCAAGGATAAAACCCGTGATCCCTGGGTCAGCTTCAAGATTTCCCGGACAACCGAAGATGATAAAGCTTCAGTAGATTTTGAAAATAAATACTCCATGTTCGGTTCCCCCTAGATTTTACTTATTATTGTTTTATCACTGTCGCATTCTAAAGTCCAATCCTCCCTAGCTATCGGGGGATAGGTTTTAGCTATGTCGAAATTTGCAGGTATGGCTACCCACGAAAAAATCCCCTTTCGCATAGAAAGGGGATGCGATATTTCTATATCGGAATTAGGCGATGCGCACTACACGCGTTTTTTCCTGTGCTGGCAGGAAGTTCAGATCGACATGTGCCCGGGCCGTTTCCAGTCCGATGTCTTGCGCCAGCAGAATAGCCTCTTCCTGGAAGGTCAACGTACAGCTTCCTTCGTTTAACTCACAGAGGCGCTTCAAGCGTTTGAGGCGCTCGGCCGTTTTTTCTTCGCGCATGAGCTCATTGTGCAGTTCCCATACATCGACGTGTCGTGCGTCCGCAATCATGCTGATGTCATCCACGTGAACAATCAGTCTCTTGCCTTCTTCTGTGACAAAGCCGACGGAACAAAAATGCGTACCGGACATTTCCAGACGAGTGAGAACGGCGTTGGAATACAATTCACCTGTGCGTAGCCGGATTGATCCAGCTTCGATGGCTCCGCCGACTTTTCGCTCGTTGGCGATCACTGTATACATGTCTGTGTAACCGTTTATCTGATAGCGCATAATATCCTCCTGCTATGTAGATGAATGTGAGACTCATTATCATTAGCAACAACTTCATCGTATAATGAAAATCATTATCTGTCAACGTTGAGAATGATTTTTATTGTCCCCTTTTTTCTATTAGGATATGCGGCTACTTTTTTTACGGTTATAACAAGTGGAAAATCCGGGCTTGTTTGGTTGGTGGTCGTCGGACTGTGGTGGCAGGGGAGGAAAAGGGGAAAACGTTTCAGGCGGGTTGGGATCTTCGCTGGGGGTCATTTCTGGCCGCCTCCCACTCCAAAGGCGGAACTGCGGCCAAAAGCAGCCGACTTCGAAGAAGTGATTCAGGGTTGGCCGCTAAGTGCTGTTTCGCCTTTTCCGTTCCGGCTTGGTCAAGATCCCAAATGCCTTCACTTATTTCCCCTTTTCCTCGACCAGCACTTCTGGTCTCCATCACATCAAAAAAGCCCCAGGACATTGCCTGTAGGCTTTTGAAAGGCTACTACATTGCTTTCGCTAAAATGATAAAGCGGTGCTGGCGGATCGCGAGGAAACCCTCGGATTGCATTTCCTGATGAATCTGGTACAGTGCCTCCATCTGCCGCTCCACGTCAAAGTCTGGGGCTTGCCAAGGGATGGCGCGTAAAAAGTAGATGAGGGCTCCTACATCGTAGAAGCGTTGGGTCGGGAATTCTTCTTTGGCGCTCAGAACTCGGAAACCGTTTTCTTCCAATTGTCGGACTGCTGTCTCCAGCTTCCAATTGCTGTAATCTGTTGGGATTGGCAGACCCAATTTTTCATTAAGCCCGTTGCAGTCTTCTCCACCTACTTGCTGGGTCAGGAATATGCCCCTCTCGGCGATGATCCGGCGCACTTCTTTTGGAGAGAAGGACTCATGCTTATTTAATATCAAATCAAATTGACCGTCCGCAAAAGGTAGTCTGTCATCGTCCTTCACCTGCATGACTTGCACACCCAAAGGTTCCAAGCGCTCTTTTGCAACCGGGAGATTGGGCAGGTACCCCTCTGTTGCCGCAGTCTTGGGCGGCAAAGGTCTTAGCATGGACAGAAACTCTCCCCCGCCCGTTCCCATATCCAGCAAGGAATCGGCTTTCTGGATATGGGCAATCGCCATGCTTCCGTAGGACCAGGACAAAGGCTCGCTGTTTAGGCGTCCCGTCCCTGTGATCCAGGAGAAGTCCCACCCCTGAAAAGGTTGATTGGCTCCTTTTATGTAAGTCATGAATAGCTGGTCTTGTATCATTTTCTCATCTCCTTAGTCGGTGGAATGTTCAGGTAACGGATGTAACACATTGCTTTTAAGTACGTAACAATCAGTAATGTTGTACATATTTTCCATGAAAGGAGTATCGTCATGTCTGGTTTGCTTAACCTTGGCAGCCTAGTTCTTGGTCTTATTGCTTGGATCCTTCCTCTTGTAAATCTCATGCGATATAAAAAGGATGGACATCAAAATTGGGTCGTTTTTTCTATGATTAGCATCTGCGCTTGTGCGACTTCGCTTAGTTTCCAAATTTTCTATCAGAGTCATCTAGTTACGATTGCGGACTGGGCAGCTCTGATGGATACGACGGATGCTGTGGTGTTCGTCACAGCCGTTCTTCTGATAGTTACCATCCTATTAAATGTAATGACTCTACTTCTATATCGCAACAGAACAACCAGTTAGGACAGTTTTTGAAATAAGCTTTAACTTGCATAACCCCATGCTGATTTTTGCATGGGGTTAATATAAAGCTAACCGTTGCCTCACAGTGCATCACCGGAGATTTTGCACAATCTGGATTGGATTACCGTCCGGATCTTCAATCCAAGCAATGAGCAGCCGACCGAGCCATTCGTGTGGTAAGGCCGGGGCTTTGGCACCATTCGAGGTGACGGCTTCAAAGGCCGCAGCAATGTCTTCCGTCCACAAAATCACTGCAGCACGCTGCCCATGAGACACGGGGACGAGGCCGTGATCATTGCGCGCAGAGGAAACAGATGCGATGCCTATTTTGTAGTCATCGAGAACCAAATCAATATGAATCGGTTCGCCATCGTTTGGCACTCGAAAAGTCTCAGTAAACCCCAGACTTTCGTAGAACGTAGCTGCTCTCGCTACATCCGAACTGAACAGAATAACTTGAGGTTTACGGAAAATTGACAATTTGTTACACCTCCTATTTTTTACTTACTCACGTGAAAAATCCTATCGTAGATACAAAAAAGCACCGGAAAACCGGTGCTTGCCTCACAAAGATGAATTCGAATCTCCGTTTACTTTCCCTTTTCAAACAATCCCAACCGCTCGATCCGCGATACCGCTTCCGCCAGACGCCTTTCGTCGGACAGGAGTGCAGCACGCACGTAGCCTTCTCCAGTAGGGCCGAAGCCGTTACCCGGCGCTACGACGACATGGGCTTTTTCCAGCAGCAGGTCGGAAAAAGCTTCCGACGTATAGCCTGCTGGCACAGGCAGCCACGCGAAGAACGATCCTTGCGAGGGCTGGGCTTGCCAACCGATGCGGTGCAGGTTGGAAAACAGCGCGTTGCGGCGTCCTTCGTAGACGGCTACCAAGTCGCGGACGCATTGCTGCGAATCGGTCATGGCACGTGCTGCCGCCATCTGGACGGCGCCAAACATGCTGACAAAATAATGGTCCTGAATCAGATTAATCAGACGAACCAGCTCGCGATTGCCGACCATCGCGCCGACACGCCAGCCTGCCATGTTATATGTCTTCGAAAGCGTGTAGAACTCCACTCCCACTTCCTTGGCACCCGGAAGCTGCAGGAAGCTGACCGGCTTTTGACCGTCGTAGCTGATCGCACCATAGGCGAAATCATGGCAAACCACGATCTCGTGCTTTTTGGCAAAGCGGATGGTTTCTTCATAGAATTCGATCGGGGCGTTGACAGCCGTCGGGTTGTTTGGATAGTTCAAAAACATTAGCTTGGCGCGATCCAAGTCTGCCTCTTGCAACTGACTGTAGTCCGGCAAAAACTGATTTTCTGCTTTTAGCGGCATCATCACCATACGCCCGTCCACCACAGCCACGCCGGACCAGTAATCCGGATAGCCAGGATCGGGTACCAGCGCGACGTCGCCTGGGTTCATCAACACCTGGCAGATTTCCACCAATCCCGTCTTGCTCCCGAAGAGAATCGCTACCTCCTCTTCCGGATCGAGATCGACGTCAAATTCGTTTTTGTACCACTGCGCTACGGCTTGCTTCAGCTCCAGACGTCCGCTGAACGGCGGGTATTTATGGTGCAGCGGATTGCTTGCATGTGCCTGCAGCTCTTCGATAATATGCGGCGGTGTCGGCAAATCAGGATTTCCTTGTCCCAGGTTGATTACGTCATGTCCGGCAGCGATGACTTTGTTTACCTTCGCCACCAGCGTAGCAAAAAACTGTGTCGGCAACCGATCAATCATGTCGGCAGGTTGGATGCGCATTTCTCTTCAGATCCTTTCGCTCCTTAGAATAAAAAACCCCTCTTTCCATACAGAAAAAGGGGTGTACTCACTTTTAAGTCAAGAATGGGCACAGCTCATGGTGCTGTGGGGCTTCTTCGGGTCAGTCCCTCCACCTCTATTATGGAAAGTAAAACACACGGAATATCATGTTTTGAATCTTCTTCATACTACTTGAGCGATTTGTGTGTGTCAAGAATCAGCTTGCGTCTCTTGCCTACATCTTTCCTGCCAAGGGTGTCGGGCTTAACGGCTTTTTCCCGCGCTTTACGAACTGGTGGTGAAGTACGAAGAAGCCCACGGATACCAAAGCCAGACCGGTCATGATGTATAGCAAGCCCTGAGCGCTGTATTCCTGGAAGAGAAAAGCGCCCAAAAGCGGCCCCAGCATCCTTCCCGCAGAGCCGGTCCCTGTCACCAACCCCTGAATAAAGCCTTCCTGACCAGCCGGAGTAAATTGCGCAGCGACGGTCGGAACAGCAGGCCACATCAACATTTCACCCAATGTCATGATAAACATCGCCGCGAAAAAGCCCGCATAGGCTGTCGTCTGTGTAAGGATCAGCATGGAGAGCGCAAATACGTAAGCGCCGAGTAGCATCTGGGAGATCAAAGTCTTGGCAAAACGACGGATCACCCAGGCAATCAGCGGTTGGCCGAACAGGATCAAGGCACCATTTAGCGTCCACAGGAAGCTGTACTGGCGCAAGGAAATACCCAGAGATTGCATGTAGCTGGACAATACTGTCGTCCACTGCACATAGACGATCCAGCTAATGAGCAGCCCTGAACAGAGTAAAAGGAGCGCAGTCCAGACGAATTGCCGTGACATACCGGAAGCGGAAACGGATGCTTGCAATGTTCCCGTCGTCGCTGTCTCCTCTGCGGCGGCAAGCGGTACAGTCAGATTTTCTTTCAGATAACGCGGCAGGATCGTGACAAACAGCAGCAAAGCCACGATTTGCGTAATTGCACACCCATAAAACGTCCAGGCAAAGGACACAGTGGCTAACAGACCTCCGAGCGCCGCTCCAGCCGCTACCCCTGCATTCTGTGCCACGTAGATCATATTGATGCCTTTTCGTCCTCCCTGCGGCCACAGCACGACCGCAAGTGCATTAATAACCGGCGACAACATGCCGTAAAAAAGTCCATTCAATAACAGCAAGATCGTATACATCGTAAAATCCTGGGTAACACCTAAGCCTACCGACACTGTGATAATTCCGGTCGATGCGATGACCAGCGTTCGCAGCTTTCCCCAGCGGTCGAACATCATCCCGCCAAATACGCTTCCAACCAAAAAAGCCCCTTGGTTCAGCAGCAGTAAAAATCCTGCCACTGTCAACGGCTTACCCAGATGGTCGTGGATATAGATCGTGACCAAAGGCCAGATACAGGCCATGCCTGTAGAAGAAATAACAGCAGCAATCGCCAGAAGACGAATGCTGCCCGGATAGGACTTCCATTTCTCTATCATATTGAATTGTCCTCTCGTGTAAAATCTCCGCTCTTCCCGCCGGTTTTGCGCAAAAGACCGGTCGATTCAATGACCATGGCCTTATCCATCGCCTTGCACATATCGTAGACCGTCAAAGCGGCGACACTCGCTGCCGTCAAGGCCTCCATCTCGACCCCTGTTTTGCCGGTTGTCTTGACAGCAGCCTCGATCTCCAGTGTCCTGTCGTCTGTAAAAGAAAAACGAATGTCTATACCCGTCAGCGGCAACGGATGACACATCGGGATGATCTCCCAGGTTTTTTTGGCTGCCATGACACCCGCGACTTGAGCCACAGCCAGCACATCTCCTTTGGCAACCCGCCCCTCGCGGATGCGTACCAGCGTCTCTTTTTCCATGACCATGCGGCTGTACGCGACGGCTTCACGCTTGGTAATATCCTTGTCGGAGACGTCGACCATTTTGGCCCGGTTTTGTTCATTAAAATGCGTCAATTGATCGTTCATGCTGCCCTCCCGATGACAACCTTTTCGTATCGTTCGCAAATGATTCCATCACTTCCTACCTTACTCCCGTAACGGAATAATTGCAATGAGGAATGTTATGGTGAGCAAGCAATCAAAACTCTTCTTCTCTCGCATATTTTCCAAAGCCCACACGATCTGCCTCATGCACACTGAGATGATGCATGATGTAGATTCCGTCCTTTTCTCTCTGCATCGTCGCAAACTTTGTATTCATCCCGGACCAGCCCTCAGTACCGTCTTCGGAGTATGTCCCCGTTGCAAAAAGTTGCGCATTTTCTTTACTGCTCCACAGGGTAACGGTACGTCCCTTGACCTCAGGTAGTTGGTTTAAGATGCGTAGGATGTAGAGCTTTTGCAGATCCGTGTTGCGAGGTACTTCCTCGCGATAGATTGGCGAGTACACGACGGTTTTCTCCTCATCATCGACAATAATCTCAAATGGAAAGTCTTCTTCATCCCCATTCAGGACTTCCGAGACAAAATGCTGGTATTGATGCAATTGCTTCTCGGTCTCCTCCAACTCTTTTTGCAGGCCTTCCTGCTCCCCTACGTTTGCCTTTACCTTCATGGACAAAGTCGCGATCTGCTGCTGCAGTAGCTGGTTCTCTTTTTCCGCATCGAGGGTTTTTTTAGCATGTTCGTCCTGGATCGAAGTCAGGTTGAACCACAAAATCCCTGCTGTAGCCACACACCCTACGAGCAATCCGAGATAAAATTGTTTCATATCCTGATCCCCCTTGAAAACGCCCCTGCGCTTTTCGCTTCCTAATAAGAGAGACGTAGCGAAGCGAAAGAAGGATACCTGCCTGTCCGCGCATTGGCATCTCCCACTAAGTATGGTATCTTCAAGCCATAGAGAACGGTGCTACTATCTACGGGAAGCGAGGAGTTACTTTGACCATTACGATCTTGTTGTTTGCCGGACTTGCCGAACGAGCCAATCAGCGAGAGATTCAGCTTACCTTGCCTGAACAGGCGACGGTGCGTGATTTGCTGCAGGCAGCAGCCGAACAGTATCCTGCCCTCTCTCCTCTGCTCGGCAGTTGTTTTGTCTCTCTCAATCACGAATATGCAGCACCCGATCACGTCATTCAAGCAAGTGACGAGATTGCACTCCTGCCCCCTGTCAGCGGCGGGGAAGAGCCCTTGTTTTCCATTACGACAGAGCCGCTCGTCGCGGACAAGCTGATCCGCCTGGTGAGCAACCCGCATTCTGGTGCGATTCTCACCTTTGTCGGAACCGTTCGTGAATTTACTCACGGTCAGCGCACGGTCTACCTTTCCTATGAAGCCTACGCCCCTATGGCCGTCGAAAAAATGAAGCAGGTTGCTGCCGAGATCGAGGAGCGTTGGCCCGGAACACGGGTAGCGATGCAGCATCGCATCGGAGATCTGCGAATTGAGGAAATCGCCGTCATCGTCGCAGTTGCCACCCCGCATCGCAACGAATCCTTCGAAGCAGGCCGCTACGCGATCGAACGGCTGAAGCAAATCGTCCCTATATGGAAGAAAGAGATGTGGGAGGATGGCAGCGAATGGAAAGGGCATCAGCAAGGGCCCTGGAACCCGCTTGCCACCTACGATAAAGGGGTGGAGTAAAACGTGGACACGCGATATTCCCGTCAAATTCTCTTCGCCCCGATAGGTCGGGCAGGTCAGGAAAAACTGCGCCAAAGCCGTGTAGCCATCGTCGGAATGGGCGCATTGGGGACGGTTTTGTCCAATCATATGGTGCGGGCCGGTGTTGGTTTTGTACGACTGATCGACCGCGACTTTGTAGAGCCGAGCAATCTGCAACGGCAGATGCTCTATGATGAAGCGGACGCTGCTGACCATATGCCCAAGGCGATTGCGGCACACGCCAAGCTCTCCCTCATCAATTCCGAGGTCGCCATCGAGCCGATCGTCGCAGACCTGACCGCCTTCAATGCGGAGCAATGGCTGACGGACGTCGATCTCGTACTGGATGCGACCGATAATTTTCAGGTTCGCTACCTGGTCAATGACGTCTGCGTCAAACACGGAATACCTTGGGTGTACGGCGGGGCAGTAAGTGCGACCGGCACGTTTACCGCGATTCGCCCTGGCGTCACTCCCTGTCTGCGCTGTCTGTTCCCGGAAGCACCCCGTCCAGGCGAGATGGCGACGTGTGACACCGCAGGCGTGATTGGACCTATCATCCACATCATCGCATCCTATCAAGCGACAGAAGCGTTCAAGATTCTGATTGGGGCAGAGGACTCGCTCAACCCCAATTTGGAACATTTTGACATCTGGCACAACCATCATCAGCAGATCAAGGTCGCACATGCGCGGCATGCGAATTGCCCTTGCTGCGGTCAGAGGGAATTTTCCTTTTTGTATCCTGACACCCAAGAGGGACTGACCGTTTCGCTATGCGGACGAGATACCGTGCAGATCTCACCGCCCGACAATATGTCGCTCGATCTGGATGCACTTGCCGGGCGACTCGAAGCATTGGGGCAGGTGGAGCGCAACAAGTTTTTGCTGCGGTTCCACGTCACTCCCCATACGCTTGTCGTATTCCCGGACGGTCGGGTGCTCGTGCAAGGTACGGATGACGTCAGCCAAGCCCGGACTCTGCATGCCAAGTATATTGGTGCGTAACGAACCATTCTTTCATCTAGGACAATAAAACAGGGCGATCTCAGCCGTCGGATGTCGACGTCGAGATCGCCCTTCTTTGCTTGATTCACTGCTATCCAGTCATAGCTCCACTTTTTTTGCCACCTCGGGCAGCGTAACGGTAAATGTCGTTCCTTCGCCCAGCTGGCTTGACACAGCAATCGTGCCATGATGCAGATCGATGATTTTCTTCACGATTGAAAGCCCCAGCCCGCTGCCGCCTCCGGTGCGGGTTCGCGACTTGTCTGCCTTAAAGAATCGCTCGAATATGCGCTCCTGATCCTCTTTGGAAATTCCGATGCCCGTGTCAGTAATGCGCACGATCACTTCTTGTTCTTGGCGTTTCATCTGAATCCCCAGTCTCCCGCCTATAGAGGAAAACTTGATGCTATTGCTGATTAGGTTGTTCCAGACGTGGCTCAGCATCTCCTCATCGGCGACGATCTCCACCTTATCCAATGCGATATCCAAATCCAGGTCCTTCTCCAGCCATTGTGGCTCACACGCCAGAATAATGTGACGCAACTGTTGATCCAGGCTGTAGGCTTTGCGCTCGACGGGATGGTGCTTTCCCTCCAATGACGTCAGTTTGAGCAGATTGTCACTGATCTTGGACAGGCGTGCGCTCTCCGCCTCAATGATTTCGAGATAATGCATCTGTTCCTCACGAGTGAGATTGTCATTTTGCAATGCCCTGGCAAATCCGCTGATTGAGGTCAAAGGAGACTGGATCTCATGGGAGACGTTCGAAATAAACTCCTGTCGCAATTGCTCCATCTCACTTAGCTGTTCTGCCATGTGATTGATGCCCTCGACCAGCTCGCCCCAGTGATGATCCACTTTCACATCGAGGTTGACACTAAAATCCCCTTTGGCAATTCTGCGCAGCGCATCGATCAGCATGCGAAATAGTTCGAGATGACGCCTTGGAAACAGCCTGGAGATCAGAAACATCACCCCAAATAAGATGAAAAATCCAAGAAAACTTTGAATCAACGCCAGGGAAAAGTCAGAAGCCTCGGGCCATATTTTGGGGGACAAAGCTGACGTAATGCCATAGGCCGCCGACCAACAGCCGGCTAGCAGGATCAAAAATGCAAGGATGCCGAGCAACCTGACAACGTAGCGCCACCCACGCCACGTTTTCATGGAAACACCTCCAAACGATAGCCGAGACCGCGAACCGTTCGGATCAAAAAGCCGTATTCCTCTGGAGGAAACCGTTCTCGCAACCGATTGATATGCACATCCACGGTACGCTCATTTCCTTCAAAATCATATCCCCAGATTTGTTCAATCAATTGCTCACGAGAGAGTGTTTTTCCCGAATAGCTGGCCAGCTTGAATAGCAGCTCAAATTCTTTGAGCGGGATCGTCAACATTTTGTCGTCCTTCATAATTTCGAATGTTTGCCGATTTACTTGCAAACTGCCCACCTGCACAATATGGGAAGCGGCGATGCGGTACCGCTTCAACAATGCCTTGACCCGGACCACCAGCTCTGCAGGCTCGAACGGTTTGACAAGATAATCGTCGGTGCCAAGCTCAAAGCCTTTGATCTTTTGTGCCGTCTCCCCCTTCGCCGTCAGCATCAGCAACGGGATGTCGTACATCTTGCGCAATTCACGGCATAGCTCCCAGCCATCCATATTGGGCATCATGATGTCGAGGATAACCAGTTCAGCTGGCGTGTGTTCCAGCATGGCGAGAGCCTCCTGGCCATCCGCAGCTTCCACGATATCAAAGCCTTCCCGCTGTAAAAAGACACGGACTAGCTCACGAATATACGGATCATCGTCCACTATCATGATTTTTGCCATCAGGCTACACCTCTTTCACGCGCAGTTGTTGGGTAGCAAATTCACGGTACATTTCATGGGTCGAGAATAGTTCAGCATGCACGCCCCTGCCGGTAATTTTTCCTTTTTCCATAAAGAGAATCTGATCAGCATCCACTACAGTAGAGAGGCGATGGGCGATGACGAGCGTGGTGCGTCCCTTCATGAGGTTGGCAAGCGCCTGCTGGACCATCCATTCCGAATTGCTGTCCAGACTGGAGGTCGCTTCATCAAGCATGAGAATTTGCGGATCTCGCAGCAAAGCACGAGCGATACCGATGCGCTGACGCTGCCCTCCAGATAGCTTGACGCCCCTCTCTCCTACTTGTGTTTCATACGCATCTGTAAATTCCTCGATAAACTGGTCTGCATACGCCATGGCTGCCGCCTGCTTCAGCTCTTCATCGCTGATCTCACGCGATAGTCCATAGCAAATATTTTCCCGGATCGTCCCAGCGATCAGCGGACTCTCCTGGGAGACATAACCAATCTTGCTGCGCCAGGATGCCAATGTAAAGTTTTGAATGGCTTCGTCACCCAGACTAATCTTGCCGCTTTGTGGCTGGTAATAGCGTTCAAGCAAGGAAAACATGGTCGTTTTTCCGCTTCCGCTCGGTCCGACAATCGCCGTGACCTTGCCTGGATGAATCTTGAAGCTGACATCGTCCAGAATCGTCTCGCCACTCTCTTCGTAGGCAAAGCGGATTTGCTCCACCTGAATGGGCAACTCCATATTCTCCACGTTTTTCCCGGAAGTATGGTCTTCCTCTTCGGCTCCCAGTGTAACGATGATTCGCTCCGTCGCTCCGATCGCTTTTTGCAATTGGGTAAAAAAGTGCGTGAATTGCCCCAGCGGCATGATAATTTGGACGAGGTATAAGATGAAGGCGACCAATCCCCCAGCCGTCAGCGCGCCAGTGGACACGCGCATGCCACCGTAGCCCATGATCACGACCAGAAGCACCATAATGATGAAGGACATCAACGGACCAATCATCGCCTGGACTCTGCCTTCCTTGACCCCGAAGCGGAACAGGTTGTCGATGCCCTTTTTTCCGCTCGCATACTCAAGCGGCTCCGCGTTGGAGGATTTGACCAGACGAATCTCGGAAAGCACCTGACTCATGATCGTGGTAAAGCTGGCCGTCTCATCCTGCAAACCTTTGGAGATCCGATACATCTGGCGCCCCAATGGAAGCAAGATGCCAAAAGATAAAGGCACAGCAATCAGGATCACCAGCGTCATCTGCCAGTCGAGGTAAAAGAGTGTTGCGAGTGAACCGATGATCGCAATCACACCGGTAAAGAAGTTGGACAGATGCTCCGAAATCAGACTTTTGACGACTCCGGTATCATTCGTCATGCGGCTGATGGTGTCCCCCGTCTGGTGATTGTCATAGTAAGAGACGGGCAGCACCAGCAGCTTTTTCCACAGACGATCTCGCAATGCGGCTACGATGCTTTGCCCGACATGATTGAGCAAATAGATCGAAAGCCCTCCGGCGACGGCTTGCGCGATAAAAGCGAGCGCCAGAAGCGCGATTTGCCCCTTGCTGATGTCAGAAATCGTGAAGCTATCCACGAGATCTCGGGTAAAGAGCGGAATCACCAAGCTGACCAAGGTCGTGGCAACACTGAGGAACAGTGCAATGCCGATTTTCAGTTTGGAAGGCTTCGTTTCTTTTATTAATTGAAAGAACGGGCGCCAGCTTGCCTTTGCTCGATCGGTATTATCGGTTTTCATGTAAGATCCTCCTTGTTTCAAGATTGCAGTTCCTCCACAAAATCAGGTAGGAGAAACGCGTTCTTCCCTTTGCAAGAGAAAAGATACCGCATGAATGTAAACAGAATATAAACGGAATAATACGGGAGATTTGTTCTCAGATTATTTTTGTATATAATTGATGAATTTTAGGGTAGAAGATGCTGACCAAATCGAGTATAATGAATTCGTAATTAATAAACGAAACTGAGTTTCATTAGATGAAACCCTAAGTTAACCAAGGGAGGTTGTATACATTGTCTAACAAAGATGCTTACAAAGTGAAATCTTCCCTTCAAGTAGGCGACAAGTCTTTTGCGTACTATCGCCTGCAAGGGCTGGAAGAACAAGGCGTCGGTGAAGTTTCCAAGCTTCCGTTCTCCATTAAAGTACTGCTTGAGGCAGCGGTTCGTCAATTCGATGGCCGTGCGATCACCAAAGAGCATGTGAAACAACTGGCCAACTGGACAAAAGGCCGCGACGCAAACCAAGAGGTACCGCTCGCTCCTGCACGTATCGTGCTGCAAGACTTCACCGGGGTACCGGCTGTCGTTGACCTAGCTGCGATGCGCATTGCTATGAAACGCGCTGGTGGAGATCCAAAACGAATCAATCCGCTCGTTCCAGTAGATCTGGTTATCGACCACTCTGTCATGGTTGACGACTTCGGCAACCCATTGGCGTTGGAAAACAATATGAAACTGGAATTCGAACGCAACCAAGAGCGCTACCGCTTCCTGCGTTGGGCGCAAACTGCGTTTGACAACTTCCGTGCCGTACCTCCTGCTACCGGTATCGTTCACCAGGTAAACCTGGAGTATCTGGCTACTGTAGTCGCTACTCGTGAAGTAGATGGCGAACTGTTCGCATTCCCTGATTCCCTCGTAGGTACTGACTCCCACACCACCATGATCAACGGTCTTGGCGTACTCGGATGGGGTGTCGGCGGTATCGAGGCAGAAGCAGGAATGCTCGGACAACCGCTTTATTTCGTAACACCTGAAGTTGTTGGTTTCAAACTGACTGGAACGCTGAGCCCTGGCGCTACTGCAACTGACCTGGCTCTGACTGTAACACAAATGCTGCGCAAAAAAGGCGTAGTCGGCAAATTCGTAGAGTTCTACGGTCCTGGCCTGTCCAACATCTCGCTGGCTGACCGTGCGACAGTAGCGAACATGGCACCTGAGTATGGCGCGACTATGGGCTTCTTCCCTGTCGATGCTGAAACAATCAACTACCTGCGCCAAACTGGCCGTGAAGAAGACCTGATCTCCCTGGTCGAAAATTACACCAAAGAACAAGGCCTCTTCCGTACAGACGCTACACCAGACCCAGTATTCTCCGAAACACTGGAACTGGATCTGTCCACTGTCGTACCTAGCTTGGCTGGTCCAAAACGCCCACAAGACCGCGTAGAGCTGACTGCGATGAAGCAAAGCTTCAACGACAGCCTCCGTACGCCAATTGAAAAAGGCGGATTCGGCCTCTCTGAAGAGAAAATTGCAGCGCAAGCTCCTGTCGAGTATCCGAACGGTGAAAAAGCTACACTGAAAACCGGTGCTGTGGTAATCGCAGCGATTACTTCCTGTACCAATACATCGAACCCAAGCGTTATGCTGGGCGCTGGTATCCTGGCGAAAAAAGCAGTGGAAAAAGGCCTCAAAAAGCCTGCTTTCGTGAAAAGCTCCCTGGCTCCAGGTTCCCGTGTCGTAACCCAATACCTGATCGACGCAGGTCTGATGGAGTCCCTGAACTCTCTCGGCTTCAACGTAGTCGGTTATGGTTGCACCACTTGCATCGGTAACTCCGGTCCATTGCCAGAAGTTACAAGCAAGGCGATTGCGGATGAAGATCTGACTGTAGCGGCAGTTCTCTCCGGTAACCGCAACTTCGAAGGCCGTATCCATGCACAGGTAAAAGCGAACTACCTCGCTTCTCCTCCATTGGTTATTGCCTATGCCCTGGCTGGTACTGTAGACATCGATCTGCAAAACGAGCCACTCGGCGAAGACAAAGATGGTAAACCGGTATACCTGAAAGACATCTGGCCTACTCCAGAAGAAGTAGCGGCTGCTATGGACAAAGCGATGAACCCTGCTCTGTTCCGCGCTGAGTACGGTCAAGTCTTCACCCAAAACGAAGCATGGAATAAAATTGACGTTCCAACTGGCGATCTGTACGAGTGGGATGAAAACTCCACTTACATCCAGGAGCCTCCATTCTTCCAAAACCTGCAAGGCGATGTAGGTCATATCGCGGACATCAAGACAGCAAGCCCAATCGCTCTGTTCGGCGATTCCGTAACGACCGACCACATCTCGCCAGCAGGTAACATCGCGCCAACCAGCCCTGCAGGTCTCTATCTGCAATCCAAAGGCGTAGAACGCAAAGACTTCAACTCCTATGGTGCTCGTCGCGGTAGCCATGATGTGATGATGCGCGGTACATTCGCCAACATCCGCATCCGCAACCAAGTAGCTCCAGGAACTGAGGGCGGCGTAACCAAATACCTGCCATCCGGCGAAGTCATGTCCATCTACGATGCTTCCATGAAGTATCAATCAGAAGGCACTCCACTCGTGGTATTGGCTGGTAAAGAGTATGGTACAGGTTCTTCCCGTGACTGGGCAGCAAAAGGTACATTCCTCTTGGGCATCAAAGCAGTAATCGCAGAAAGCTTTGAGCGTATCCACCGTTCCAACCTGGTTGGTATGGGCGTACTGCCGCTGCAATTCGCAGACGGTCAAAGCTGGAAGTCCCTTGGCATCGACGGAACCGAATCCTTCAGCATCGAAGGCCTGTCTGACGATGTACAACCAGGACAACGCGTAACGGCAACAGCTACACGCAAAGACGGCAGCACCCTGCAATTCGACGTACTCGTTCGTCTCGACTCCATGGTAGACGTCGATTACTACCGCAATGGCGGTATCCTGCAAACCGTCCTGCGCCAACTGCTGGATGAAAGCCAAAAGGTAAACGCGTAAGACGTTAGTTTTTCAAATACGTTCGGTACAGCACCCACCCATAAAAAGTGACAGGCATCGCGTAAATGCGATGCCTGCCTTTTTTATCTGATCATTTTCCGATTTGTTGGACGTTGACGTTGTTCTTTCGTTTCCCGCCGACGATCCCGGATGCAACCGTCACACCTAGGAAGACCAGCAGACCTCCCCAGATTTGCGAAGCGGAGATACTCTCCCCCAGCAAGACACTGATGATGGCCGTAAAGACAGGAATCAGATTGAGCGTAATCCCAGCTTTATTGGCTCCCAGTGCGCGGACCGAGATATTCCAGAAGACGAAGGAAAAGATCGACGGAAACAAAACGATGTAGAAGAATCCAGTGACCACAAGCGGATGCATCGCGGAAAAATCTACACCCTGCCACACGGCAAATGGAAGCATCATCAGGACGGCGAGCATAGTGGAGGAAGCTGTCGCGGTAATCGGCGCCACTCCTTCTATCCTTTTGCCAATGATGGAATAAAACGTCCAAACCAGGACTGCCCCGATCGCCAAAAGATCGCCGCGATTATACTCCATATGCAGGATTTGCCCGAGGTTTCCCCTCGTCAAAATCACAGCCACGCCAACCAAGGAGACCAAAAACCCGAGCCCTTGCCAGCCAGTAATCTTTTCCCGCAGCAAGAAAAAAGAAAACAGTACGATGACACCCGGATTGAGTGCAGCGACCAAAGCTGCATTCGTCGCCGACGTATATTCCAACGCCGAGTATAAGAACAGATTATAGCCGATTACACCAAAAAGGCCCATGAGAACGAGCGGAAGCCATTGCCTAGCCACTTGCTTTATATCCGGCTTCTCCATCAGAATAGCAAGCGGGATAAGGACGACAAGCGCAAGCACCCACCGCGCAAAGGTGAGCCACAGTGGACTCAACACGGTCACGACGTATTTGCCAAGCACAAAATTTCCTGCCCAGAACAGATTACAGAAAAACAACAACCACCAGGCACGATGTTTCCCCATTCACTCTACCCCTTCCGCTACCCCCAACGCTTCTCTTGTCCCATTTCTTATAATATTCCAACTTTACTCGAAGCGCATGGCTGGTGTAAAGAGAAGCCACCCTATCACGGAGGAGGGATTGATGATGGAGCGACAAGATTTCGAGAAGATTTACGAGGCCTACAAAACGGATGGCGAGCGCAGAGCAGTCGTAGAGCAAGGGATGATTGATGATCACGCAGCCCCTGGTCAAGAGCGGATTGTCGCCGTGCGCAAAAACGAGGATGGCGACCTAATCGCCTTTCAGACGGATACGGGACGTGAGCTGGATTATATCACCGCTTTACAGGAAGCAAAGGCAGGAAAGCTTGCCCATGTCGACGTGTTTCACAAATACGGCCGAGATATTCTGCGCAGTGAGCCAGACGGGATCAAAGAAAACAACCTGGACAATTTGCCCGAATTTTAATGACGGTATACGTACAGGAAAGCAGGTGCTCTTTGCCGAAAAGGCGCCTGCTATTTCGTTTCCCTCACGCCTCTCCCTTCTCCCCCATATCATAGTGAGGAGCCTTTGTGAAAAAAACAAAAAGCCATCACTGGCATCGATCGCCCTGTCAGTGTTGGCTTCTTTTTTATCTCATCATTTTCCCCATCCGATACGCCGCTTCAGTGATGTAGTGAGCGTACTGCTTCATTTTCTCTTGTGTCAGGCGATTAGAAGGTCCAGATGCAGCAATCGCTGCGACGAGTTGGCCATTGCGGTTGAAGATCGGTGCCGCTACAGCAGCAGTTCCCAGCTCCCTCTCCTCCACACTGGTCGCGAAACCCAGCTGGCGGATTTGCTCCAATTGCTCTTCATAGGAAGCTCGATCGACGTAATCCGGCCAATCCAGTCCGTCGAGGATTTCTGCCGATACCAGCGGCTCGGCATGGGCAACCAACACTTTACTGGAAGCACCGACAGTCAAAGGCATGCGAGCGCCCACTGGGGCTACCCTGCGAATGGCTTGCTTGCTTTGCACGGCCTGGATGCGGATTCGCTCATAGCCGTCCCGCACATACAGGCTGATCGTCTCCTCCACCAGGTCGCGTAATCGTTCCATTTCTGGCAGAAGCATCGTAGCTGGATCATCATTATGCGTGAGATTGGCGGACAATTCCCATACCCGAAATCCCAAGCGATACTTTTCTGTCTGTACATCACGAATTAAAAATCCTTTATTTTCGAGAGTTGCCAGCAAACGATGCACGGTACTTTTGTGCAAGGATAGTCGGGTCGCGATCTCACTTAACCCCAAATCTGTCGAATCCGTAAAGCAAAGCATAATTTCCAATGCCCGCTCGACGGCACGCACGTTTGCTTTTGGTTCTTCCATCTGTTACACCTGCTTCCTTATGATACCGGTAAGTTTCACCTAATGAAACGAATGGCTACTTTTCAGTATACGAAAATTTACTCAGGAGTAAAGAAAAGATTGCTGAGGCTCCCTGTTACTATCTATTTTTTCCCAGTTAGGACACCTCTACAAGCAGAAATTTGATTGGGAAGATCGAAACCATTTACACACCGAAATGCTCATAACTGGCTGTATAAGAAAAAAGCAGTTCTCCAAGTTGGAGAGACTGCTTTTTCGGTGTAGCGTATTAGAAATTGAAGTTGTCAGGGTCCGGTCCGAAACGTCTGTTTTCATTCAGCGCTATAAGCCGCTCCACATCTTGCGGCTCCAAGGTAAAGTCAAACACGTCGGCATTTTGACGAATCCGCTCAGGCGTGATCGATTTCGGGATCGTCACCACTTGTTGGTCCAGGTCCCAACGAATCACGATTTGGGCAGGAGACTTGCCATATTTTTGTGCCAATTCGGTCAGCAAAGGATGATCGAGGTTGCCCTGCATCAGCGGGCTCCATGCCTCCATCTGAATCTTGTGGTCACGGCAGTAGGTAAGCAGATCCCTTTGCGCCAGCAGCGGATGAAACTCGACCTGATTGACGGCAGGCACGATCTCGCTGACCTTGCGAAGCTCCTCCAGATGGTGAATGTGGAAATTGCTGACGCCAATTGCACGTACATATCCATCCTTGTACAGCTTCTCCAGTGCTCTCCAAGTCTCGGTAAACTTGTCTTGCACCGGCCAGTGGATCAGGTACAGGTCCAGTGTGTCCACACCGAGTTTTTTAATGCTTGTATTGAAGGCAGCGAGTGTGGACTCATAGCCTTGATCCTTATTCCACACCTTGGTCGTCAAAAAGAGCTTGTCGCGTGCAATCCCCGACTCGCGAATCGCTTCGCCTACGCCCTCTTCATTTTTGTAGATAGCAGCAGTATCGATGCTTTCATAACCGGCTTCAATCGCCGAACGGACGGCGTTCTTTACCTCATCGCCCTCTTTTACAAGATAAACCCCGAGGCCAAGCCAAGGCATTTTGACACCATTGTTCAATTCGGTACGATCTGTGAGCTTTGTTGCCATATAATCTCCTCCATTCAACGTAGAATTGGGACATTGTCGATAGTCAGTGTAGCATAATGCAGGGATCTGGAAAAGATCGGCAGCACTTTAGTACAACCGGTTTTTATAGCTGTCCATAAGCCCCTCTGCCACTTCCTTCACTGTCATATCCGGCAGCTTGATGTGATCTGCCAGGATCTGCGCTGCGTTAGGTACGTTCTCCTTCGCGGGCCAGGTTTCGGGATTCCACAAGCCCGAGCGCATAAACGACTTGGCGCAGTGCATATAACACTCCTCTACCTCGACGCCGATGCCGATGAGCGGCCTTTTTTCGTTTACCGCCATTTTCTCCAGAATCTCCTCATCCCGGATGATGCAAGCACGTCCGTTGATGCGAAGCGTCTCCTGCAAAGTCGGAATCAAAAAGATCAGACCAATCTGCGGATTTGCCAGAATGTTGCGAAGCGAATCCATTCGTTTGTTACCTGGCCGTTCCGGGATGACCAGATGACGATCATCGACGATATGTACAAAGCCAGGTGCATCTCCACGCGGGGAAGCGTCGCATCTACCTGCTTCATCGCCGGTCGAGATGACCAGAAAAGGGGATTTTGCGATAAAGTCACGGCAATGCTTGTCAAGATGATCAATGCTTTTGTTCTGAACCATCCGGCTGGGCTCCCCTAACATCTCGCGTAGCTCATCCGTCTCCGTCACTACTTCCCGAAAAATTCCGAATCCCTGCATCCTAAGCACCCCATCCTTTTTTATTCTCCTTATCTGTCACCATGATAGCATAATGGAACAGGCAATTGGTCCGACATCTTCTATGGAGAAAGCTTGTTTATGTGTCAAAATAAAAGAAGGGAAAGTAAGTAGTTGGGGCAAAAATAAACAGTAGAAACGATCCAGATTGGACGAATCGGACGTCTTGCGCTATTTTTAGTATAGTCATTAAAGGAGGTTTCCGCCCTATGCTCAAAATAGGATCGCACGTATCGTTCTCCGGCAAAGGCTTGCTGAATGCTGCGCAAGAGGCTGCCACTTACGGCTCAAGCACGTTTATGATTTATACAGGTGCCCCGCAAAATACCCGCCGCAAGCCCATTGAGGATCAATTTATCACTGAAGGCAAAGAAGTAATGGCCAAGATGGGCGTAGATGAAATTGTGGTACATGCCCCGTACATTATCAATCTGGGATCTTACAAGGACGACACATTCGAGCTGGCTGTCCGGTTCCTGCAGGAAGAAATCAAGCGAACCGACTACATCGGCGTCAAGAATATCGTGCTGCACCCAGGAGCTTACACGGACAAGGATGCAGAATACGGAATTGCTCGCATCGCCGAAGGCTTAAACGAGGTACTCGCAGGGGTCAAGCATACCGATGTGAAGATCGCTTTGGAGACTATGGCCGGAAAAGGAACTGAAATCGGACGAAGCTTTGAGGAAATCGCCGCCATTATCGAAAAAGTGGACGACAACAGCAAGCTTTCCGTCTGCATGGACACGTGCCACATTCACGATGCTGGCTATGATATCGTCAACGATTTCGATGGCGTACTCGAACAGTTTGACCGCACGATCGGCCTGGACCGTCTAGCTGTCGTCCACCTAAATGACAGCAAAAACTTCCGTGGTGCAGGTAAAGACCGCCACGCTCCGATTGGTGCTGGGCTCATCGGGTTTGATGCGATGAACTACATTGTGAATCATGAGAAAATCCGCCATTTGCCGCTGGTACTGGAAACGCCTTGGATCGGGAAAGAAAAAGGCAAGGAACGCCCCATGTACGAAGCAGAAATTGCTCTCTTGCGCGGTGAGGTGGACGGCAGATTTGGCGAAGAATTCCTCGATCATGTGGAGCGCCTGGACTTCTTCTTCCGCAAGCAGGATGTGCCCGGACGCGACTATGTCGTAGGAATCTGGGATCTGCTCAAGAACGACCCTAAGGCGAAGAAAGCCGATGGCCGCGAGCCGATGGAGCGTCTGTACGATATGGTGAAAGAAGCCAGACTTTTCCCTGAGCTTTCGGAAGAGCAAATCAACCATCGCTTGACTGGCTATTTTGCATTTCCTGCTTTCACTTAAAGAAAAAAAGCTGTAAGTGACTGTGACATAACTTCTGTTTCGCCGCGCATTGATAGACTCTAAAATGGTCACTAATTTTTCCAGACAAAAATGCCGTCCCTTGGCTTGGGAGACGGCATTTCTTTTTCGTCTTTATAGCTGTTCTAATCTCGCCTCCGCGACGACGACCTTGCCTTTTTTTAAAACTGTATGGACATGGTTCATCCCGTAACGGTACTGCAACGTCATGAAATCAGGCACATCAAATATCGTGATATCCGCCTGCTTCCCTGGCTCGATGCTGCCGATCTGATCGGCGCGGCGAATCGCGTGTGCGGCATTGATCGTCGCGGCCGTCAGCACCTCTGCCGGGGTCATCCCCATTTTCAGGCAGCCGAGATTCATGATCAGCGGAAGGGATACAGTAGGCGAAGAGCCCGGATTGCAGTCAGTAGAGAGGGCTACAGCTACATCGGCATCAATCATCCGGCGTCCATCAGCTGAATCTGCCATCAGGAAAAAGGCAGTGCCTGGCAGAAGCACAGCGATCACACCTGCGTCGGCCATCATTTGGATGCCGCGCTCGGACGCCCGCAAGAGATGATCGGCGGAGACGGCCCCGATCTCAGCTGCAAGCTCCGCACCCTGGTATGGCTCGATCTCGTCGGCGTGAATCTTGGGCAATAGACCGTGCTCGAAGCCTGCTTCCAGGATGCGTCTCGACTGCTCGGGTGTGAATACTCCGCGTTCACAAAACACATCGTTGAATTCAGCCAATCGACGTCTTGCTACTTCCGGGATCATCTCCCGGATCAGGAGATCGACGAAATCATCCGGGCGTTCCCGATAGTCGAGCGGGACAGCATGTGCACCCATAAACGTGCTGACGACATCGACCGGATGCTTTTCATTGAGCAGCTTCGCGACCTCCAACTGCTTGATTTCCACATCCAAGGTCATGCCGTAACCGCTTTTCGCCTCGACGGTCGTGACACCATGCAACAAAAATTGGTCAAGACGTTTTTTGCTTTCGGTAAAAAGCTGCTCTGCTGATGCCTCGCGCGTCGCCGCAGTCGTCGCGTGAATGCCCCCGCCGCTGTTCATGATCTCCATGTAGGTAGCACCATTTAGCCGCATATTAAATTCATTCTGCCTGCTTCCGGCATGCACCAGATGGGTATGGGGATCGACGAGGCCAGGCGTGACCAGCTTGCCCGAAGCATCGATGACCAGCGCTTCGCCGCTGCGCTGCCCGTACTCGGTCGCAAGCTCAGCATCTGTTCCGACGCGGACGATTTTTCCTTCTTCCAGCCAGACGCTGCCATCCTCGATAATCCCGAGCTGATTCATCCGTTCTCGGGTGACCGGCGCCCCCGAAGTCCCTGTCAACGTGACCAGCTGCTGTGCATGGCGAATCCATACCGGCTGTTGTCTCATTTCCATTCCCCCATCATCGGAATCTGCACGCCTTTTTCCCGGGCGGTCTGCTGTGCCAGCTCATAACCGGCGTCTGCGTGGCGGACGATCCCCATTCCTGGATCTGTCGTCAGCACACGCTCCAGACGTCGTGCCGCCTCCGGGGTACCATCTGCGACGATGACCATTCCGGCGTGAAGCGAGTAGCCCATCCCGACGCCGCCGCCATGATGCACAGATACCCAGCTCGCCCCGCCGACCGCATTGACCATCGCATTCAGGATCGGCCAGTCTGCCACGGCGTCGCTTCCATCCTTCATCGCTTCTGTCTCCCGATTCGGTGATGCGACGGAGCCGGAATCCAGATGATCCCTTCCGATCACGATCGGCGCTTTCAATTCGCCGCGTCCGACCATCTCATTGATGATCTGCCCAAAGCGGGCCCGCTCCCCGTATCCCAGCCAGCAAATGCGCGAAGGCAAGCCCTGAAACGAGATGCGTTTTTGCGCCATGCGTATCCAGCGGCAAAGATGCGTATTGTCGGCGAATTCACGAAGAATCACCTCGTCTGTCTTGTAGATATCCTCAGGGTCTCCAGAGAGTGCCACCCAGCGGAACGGTCCTTTTCCCAAGCAGAATTGTGGTCGGATATAGGCAGGTACGAATCCGGGAAAGCGGAATGCCTCCATTACTCCCTGATCCTTTGCTACCTGACGGATGTTGTTGCCGTAATCGAACGTAATCGCTCCCTGCTCCTGCATCGCAAGCATCGCACGGACATGAGTAGCGATGCTTTCTTTTGCCCGCGCCACGTACACATCTGGCACTTGGGTACGCAACACTTCTGCTTCTGCCAAGGACATGCCTATCGGGATATATCCATTTAGCGGATCATGTGCAGAGGTTTGGTCGGTTAGCACATCGGGGATAAAGCCGCGCTCCAGCATCTCGCGCAATACCTCCGGCGCATTGCCCACCAGGCCGATCGAGACTCCTTTTTTCTCTGCCTTCATCTGCTGGGCGAGGGTGAGCGCCTCGTCCAGATCTCGGGTCATGACATCGAGGTACTTCGTGTCTAATCTTCGCTGAATTCGGGAGGGATCGATCTCGATATTGATGCTGACGCCGCCGTTGAGCGAGACCGCCAGCGGTTGTGCCGCTCCCATCCCGCCTAGACCAGCCGTGACTGTGATCGTCCCTTCCAGCGTCCCGCCAAAATGCTGGCGCGCACATTCGGCAAACGTCTCGTACGTGCCCTGCACGATGCCTTGGCTGCCGATGTAGATCCAACTTCCTGCCGTCATCTGTCCGTACATCATCAATCCCTTTTGGTCTAGCTCGTGAAAATGCTCCCAGTTGGCCCAGGCCGGAACCAGATTGGAATTGGCCAACAAAACGCGCGGGGCGTCCGGATGAGTGCGAAAGACCGCTACAGGCTTGCCGGATTGAATTAGCAAGGTCTCATCGTCCTCAAGTCGCTGCAGCGTTTTGACAATGGCCCCGAAACATTCCCAATTGCGCGCTGCCTTCCCGATGCCGCCGTATACCACCAGATCCTCTGTCCGCTCCGCCACTTGCGGATTCAGATTGTTCAGAAGCATTCGCAACGCTGCCTCCTGCACCCAGCCTTTGGTGTGAAGCTTCGTCCCCGAAAACTGCTGAATCAACTGCTCGACCGATTGTGTAGCCGCCATCCTCTGCCACCTGCTTTCTATCTTTTGTTTTCTTTTTCTCAGTATAAAAAAGCAGGAAAACGCAAAAAAGGCACCTACCTTTTGATTTGGTGCCCCATTCTTTCGCTCCATACCCTCCAATCCGGGAAATACGGAGGGAAATTTATCTTTTTATTCGATTCCTATCTTTTCTTTCGATTCCGGTACACGCGCGGGGTAATTCCCAACTTTTCTTTGAATACCTTGCTGAAGTAGTTGGCGTTGGAAAAGCCGCTTCGCGCCGCGATTTCCTGGATCGGCAGGGATGTCTCCAGAATCAGCTGCTGTGCTTCCTTCAGGCGCATATTGTTTAAAAGCTGACGAAAAGAAACACCCAGACTACTGCTGACCAAGGTGCTGAAATAGGCAGGACTGCGATCCACGTGTCGGGCTACTTCTTCCAGCCTTAGAGCAGGATCGGTGTATTTTCCCTCCATATAGCGGATCGCTAGCTCCACCACATCAACTCGCCCTATATTTTCCTGTCTTTGCACCGCTTCCATCAGCGTAAAAATGTAAAGCAGCATCTCCTGAATCACTCGGTAGAGAATCGGTGCGTACAAGACGGTCTCAAAAATCCGGTGATACTCTTGTTCGAGCAAAGCTGCATCCAATCCCTGCGATTTCATATACCGGCGCACCTGCGCCAGGATGCTGGTCAGACGAATCCGCAACAATCCCGGCTCCGGGTAGGGTTCACACAGATTGGTAAATTGTGCATACATCCACAACTTTACTGCATCCCTATCACCCTCCAGCAGCATGTCGATCCAGGTACGCTGTTCCTCTGGCGTCAAAAGGGGATCGATGGCCGACCAAGCAATAGACTCCTTCATGACGTACACTTGCCGATAGCCGATGAAAAAGCGCAACTGCAAAGCTTGGCTGGCTTCGTTCCATTTTTCATATAAGCTTTTTGGGGGCGTCTCGGCCTCATGAATGACCAGTGATAACAGGCTATGGTGGCTTGCTTCCCACTCGACCAGCAGCCGTTTGCCCAATTGCGGCATCGATACAGGTGCTGCCGTCTCTTGGCTTGCAAAAATGAGCGCAATCACATCAGGCAGCGGGAGGATGATCGGCCTTTCATGGAACGGATAATCGTGTAAAAACGCAAGCAGTTGGGGATGACGACTCGTATCCTCCAGTTGGGCCAGCATCAAGGGGCCCGCAGCCGTACTTTCGCCGTCGGGTGCGAACAATTCCCGGCAGTAAGATTTGATCCGCCCCTCCGTAGTTTCCCCGGCTTCTATACCGTGCTGTCCGATTCCCTTCTCCTTGCTTTCCTGGCTGCAGCGAGTCAGTACCCGCCTGATCGTCTGCGGAGTCAGCGGCTTCAGCCAGAATTCCCGGGCATGCAGTTCGATCCCTTGCATCGCTTTTTCAAAAGTCGCTTCCGCCGTCATCACCAAAACGATGGGCCGATACTGTTCGATCAGCAGCTTAAGCCGGTCCCAACTGGCACCCGTGATCATATCCAGTTCCAGACAAACCACATCAGGTGTTTTGTTTTCCAAAATATGAAACATGTCATTCGCCGTACCGGCTGTATAAACCTGATCGTAGGGAATCGCCCAGCTGTTGAGCAGCCAGTTGATCCCGGCGCGTTCGTTGGGGTCCCGGTCGGCGATCATGATGCTGGGCATGAGCATCCCTCTTTTACGCAGAATATTCAGACACATAAAGGTGAAAGAGTGGCAAGGGCTTTCATTGCGAAAATCCCTTGCCCACTCATCTGCGATTCACAGTTGCCATTTATTGGGAAGAAAATGGATTTTTGATCATGGTACCAATAATGTGATTCATCGGAATTGTGCCCAACTCACGGGAATCTGTACTGTCATTGCGATTGTCTCCCATCACGAAGACATTATTTTCCGGTACCGTTACTACCTGGTCGGACATATAGTCCATCTCTTCCTTGATATATGGTTCGTCCAATGGAGTACCGTTTCGATATACCTTGTGGTCTTTAAATTCCAGCACATCTCCTGGTTTGCCGATTACACGCTTAATGTACATCGACTTGTCTTCTGGTTTGTCCAGCAGCATGCTGACCAAAGGATGCCCTGTAATATCATCCATCAGGGTACGGTTTCGTTTCACCCGGCTGTCGACGACCACGATGTCGCCGTAATCCGGCAGATACGAAAAGGTATGGGAGAGTTTGGACACAAATACACGCTGCTCATCCTGCAGGGTCGGATCCATCGAATGCCCATCTACCTTGTAAGGTTGGAAAACGAATATACCCAGCGCTAGGGCGAGGACAATCGCAAAGCAGATCGATCGGACCCATCCGAAAAATTCTTTCATGCGAAACCGCCACTCCTTTCCATCAGCTTCTTCATTTATCACGAAGCTATCATACCACAAAAAGCCGTAGAAACAAAAAAGAGGCAGCGCATATAGCTCACACTACCCCCTTCAAAATCTACTCGCAAAAATCACAGATCGTCTCCGCCAGGATCGCAGCCATGTCCATGAGACTGTCTGCCTCCACGTATTCGATGGCGGCATGCAGGCCTACACCTACAGGGCCGAAGAGCAATGTCGGGATTCCTGCTCCTTGTATCAAGGCCGAATCTGCCCAGCCGGTAAATCCGGTAATTCCTGGTGTGCGACCCATTTTTCGCTCATAGGCAGCTCTCATGGCACGAAAAATCGGTTCGTCCGTCGAGACTTCAAAAGGCTCCCGCCAGAAATCCAGATTGGCTCTTGCCTGGAAATGCTTGTCCTTCCTGCGCAGCCTATCCAGAATAGCCTCGATTTCCTGTTCGATCTCCAGCCTCGTCTCACCGGGAATCGTACGGCGCTCCCAATCAAGCCGGCAATAGTCCGGGTAGGTAGAAAGCTCTGTACCTCCCTTGATCAAGGAAGCATGGACAGAAGCAGGTCCGACGATAGGATGCTGTTTCTTCGATAACTGATCAGAAAGTCGCTCCAACTCCTGCAAGATCCTTCCGGCACGCACAATCGCGTCGATTCCCTCTGCAGGACGGCTGCCATGCGCGGCCCGTCCCTGCACCTCACAGCTTACCCAGCCAAAGCCCTTGTGGACGATCCCGATGTCAAGATCCGTAGGTTCACAAACAATCGCAGCGTCAGCGCGATACCCCTTTACCAATTCTTCCGTCCCGATGCTCTTGTACTCCTCGTCCGCGACAAAGGTCAGAATGACATCACCTGACAAGGGGATGCCTGCCTTTTTGACTGCTTCGACAGCAACGATCATCGCGCCAAGACTTCCCTTCATGTCCAGGCTGCCGCGCCCGTAGATTCGGTTGTCTTCGAAGACAGGCTCAAATGGCGGGATCTCCATCCGCTTGGCACTCACTGTATCCATATGACCATTGAGCATCAGCGACTTACCACCGCCACTCCCCCGCAAGATGGCGATCACATTCACAGCCTTCTCATCGATCGGCTGCATGGATACCTCCAGACCGCTTGCCAGCAAACGATCGTGAATGAATCGCGCGATCTGCCTCTCGCCGGGTCCGTCCGAATCGAGATAGGGATTGACCGAATCGATGCGAATCAAATCCTGGACCAAGCAGACCAGTTCATCATGGGATATGGAATATTTGTTCATGTTCATGCCTCCCCTTTTGTTACACGGTCAATCCCGACAATTCGCTCATAAGACTCCCGATCTGTGTCGCCCTCCGTACTAAAGAAGAGAACGACAGATGACTCGTCCAGCCTTGCCGCCCTCCGAAACGCTTCCCACTCATCCCGTTGCATCAAGGTTTCCAACAATCCGACACCGACGGCACCGCTCTCGCCGCTCACGACCGCCTGATCCCGCCCCGTGGGGATACCGAGGCTGCGCATGCCATCTGCGGCGACAGAGTCCGGACAGCTGGCAAAAGCATCTGCAAAGTCGCGCAGGATCTCCCATGCCAGCGGATTGGGTTCACCGCAAGCAAGTCCAGCCATGATCGTCCGCAGATCTCCCATCGCCGGCACTGCCCGTCCATCTCCCTCTGCGGAGCGATAGAAACAGTCTGCTGCATGCGGTTCCACGATGATCGTGAACGGATAATTCACCGGATTCTGTGCGACATAATAGCCGAGTACCGCTGCCGCCATAGAGCCGACCCCGGCTTGTAAAAACAGATGTGTCGGTGCTTCTTCCGGGCTCTGTTCCGTGATTTGGTGGACCGCTTCTGCCGCCATCGTCGTATATCCTTGCATGATCCACTCCGGGATGTCAGTATAACCCTCCCAGGCCGTATCCTGGATGACCTGCCAGCCTCGCTCGCGGGCCATCTGATCCGAGAGACGGACGGCTTCATCGTAGTTGCCATTGATGACATGAGCGTGGGCCCCGTTCTGGCGAATCGCCTCTACGCGCTGCGCTGCGCTCCCCTTTGGCAAATAGACCACCGCTCTTTGCCCCAATTGGGCGGCAGCCCAGGCAACGGCTCTGCCATGATTGCCGTCTGTCGCGGTAACGAAGGTCAGGTCGCCGAGTTGGTGCTTTACCTCGTCGGACCGCAAATAGGCGAAATCCACTTCCTCGATCGGACGTCCCAGCCTTTCACAAAGATAACGGGCCATGGCATAGGCGGCTCCCAGTACTTTAAAAGCATTAAGTCCGAAACGATAGGACTCGTCCTTGACCAAAAGTTGACGAATTCCCAAACGGGTGGCCAATCCTGGCAGGCGTACAAGCGGCGTCGGTTGGTAGTCGGGAAAAGTGCGATGGAAGGATTGTGCGGTTTGAGCGGCGTGTGGTGTTACAAATTCCGGAATTTCTATTTCTTTTCCGTTCAGATCTGCTTTTCTACGATTCATCGGGTTCAAACGCACGTGAGTTGCTTCGTGTTTCAACATAGACATTCTTCCCCCCATGGAAATCATTCTCTTCCCAGCTAATTCCTTCTCTCCTGAAGAAATCCTGCTACCACGACGAGCGGAGCGTTGTAATCAATCGCGTATTCATTCGTTGCGTAAGATCGCACGTCGTCTACATAGCTTCTGGCACCCTGCTTTTTCGGCGCGACGTTGTCATTCGCATTCGCATTGGGCCCCCCGACCAAAAGGCCCGGAACGAGGACTCCGCTGGCGGCTGAATACCGATGATGAGGATGGACGGGGGAAAACATCCCCATCCCGGTAACGAATGACTGGGATAGCGGATTTGTGCCCAACACCCAGTCCAGCTGTCGGGAAATCGCTGTCAAATAGTCAGGCTTGGGCTCCAATCGGTAGGCAACGGCCAAATGCACGCCGTAGCCGAGGGAAGTCTTGGCCGAAGCCCAATCGTAATCACGTCCTTGCAAAACCGTACCATAAGCGGTCTGATTGACCCGGTTGACGACGTGATCCGCGTGCTGCAATAGCAAAAACCTCATCTGCTCCGGCAGCTCCCAATCTGCCTCCTGGTAAAGAGCCAGGCTGATGATCGTCATGGCGGAGGTGTTTTGCCAATACGAAGGGCTGAGCTTCTTCGGACGAAGCTCCAGCTCCCCCACATGCTTCTCCACGTAGGAGCGATAGCGGGGATCCCCTGTAGCGAGGTACAATTCAGCAGCCGCCCATACCCGTGTCTGCTTGTCACTTTTGATGCGGTAGGATTGGACAGTTTCCGGGACCAGCAGTTCATCCGAACGTTCGAGGAATACCCACGCACTCCTCGACGCATCCAGCAGCATCTGCGCATAGGGCTTGTCGTAAGGATGATAGACACGGGCCGCCTGGGCCATCGCTGCCGCAAAGATCGCCGTATCCGGTGTGGAGACCGGGTAGAGATACTGTGTCTCCCGATCCTCTTCGGGTAGAATCATCCCGGGAAACTCCGCTGTCTTCACACTATGATGGACGGCCCCATCCTCTCGCTGCATTTTCCGCATCCAGTCCAGCTCTACCCGGATCACAGCCAATGTGTCCGGCACATCTGCACTTACATCCGGCAAAAATAGAGGCGTGTTTTTCAGCGTATTCGGAGCCAGTTCATACGCCAACAGCAATTGCGCAATCGTCATGCCCGCATTGGCGGTGTACTTGCCATAGTCGCCAGCATCATGCCAGCCTCCTGACACATCCCGCTCCTCTCCCTGGCTCCCTAGGACCACTGCGGAAGCCAGGTGGCAAGCTTCATGATGCACATGGGAGATGGGATCCGCGAGCGCAATCCCGCAGCGCTGCAACTCGTAGGAACGCATCGCCGTCTGATAAATGCTCAGATAGACGTGGTCGCTAATAGCGAACGGAGAACTGCCTAGTCCGTTGGCCAACTGAATCTGATAAACTCCCGGCCTTTGAAAGGAGGAAAAATCTAATTGATAGACAGCCTTCCCCGACTTTCGATCCTTTTGGCTGATTATCGGGACACCACGAAATACCGTCTGATTCGCTTGCAGATCGACAAGCGAAAATTCCCCGATGGCTACAGTCGTATAGGCTATTTTGACGGCTGACGGTTCGTAGCCTGCCTGATTGACCCCGATCTCGCGGCTTGCCGGCAGCGGGTTGACCAGACGGGGAGGAACTCCTTTGTCCTCCCAGGTCAAGTACAGAACGGCAAAGGCTGCGAGCAGCAGAGCCAGCACGACGATCCATCCCGTCCGCCGCGACTGGTGGTTCTCCCGTTTCAGCATGGCTGAATCTCCCTGTAGATAGACTCCATCTTTTTGCCGAATGCCTCCCAAGTCTGATTCTGGGCAAACGTATAGCCTCCTGCCCCCATGCGCCTGCGCTCCTCGGGATGCTGGCTGAGGTATTGAATCGCTTCCGCTATCTGCTTCACCGTCTGCTCTGGACCCAAGACCGGAATCTTGATCCCCGCATCATCAGGCACAAAATCACGCACACCGTGATGGTCCAGCACGATGACTGGAAGCCCGTACGCCATCGCCTCCAGCACCTGCGCGCCAAAGGAATCCCGCAGACTGGTAAATAAAAAGCAATCGCTGCTCAAATAATGTTCTTTTACCTGTTCCCAGGGAAGCTGTCCCAGAAAGATAACCTGATCTGAGACCCTGTATTCCGCAATCCATCTGGGCACTTGGTCTTCCAACTCACCGCCGCCGACGATGAATAGTTGAACGCCCAACCCGCGGTCCACCTGCGCCATCGCTTCGATGGCAAGCTGCAAGGCTTTGCGTGGCATCAACCTCCCTACCCAGAGGAGCTTCATTCCGCCATCCGTACCTCTGATTGGCAGCTTGTCTGGAAAAAAGTCGCGGGGCAGCGAGGTGTCCAGAAACAAAGAAACATTTTTCCCTCCAAGCGACCGGGCGATCTGGAGCGTATCCTGGTTCGTTACCAATGTTTTGCTAGCATGGCGAATCGTCCCACGCAGGACAGGGTTCCATCCCGCCATCCTGCAACGCAGCAAGGATCGGGCGGCTTCTTGTACCCATTTTTTTCCAAAATATCGTTTGAATGCTGCTGGTGCCGTTTGTCCGCCACCTACAGGACCGAACACCATCGGTTTTTTCAACCGCCAGAGCCAGGAGCCTCCCTGCAGACTCCCGAGTGTCATATGATGAATAACATCAAATGAAATGTCTGCTTCCAGCCGTTTTGCAGCCTTGTACGCCTGATGCTGCCAGTAAAAATAATTGATAAAATAGCCGGTATTCCCTTTGACCAAGCGACGAATCTGCGGGCGATCCTCCACGTAGACAACATGCATGGACGGGATTGATTCTTCCGTCATTTTGCGTTCGATAGCATGCCTTCCCTCGGGACGGGTCAACACCCAGACGTCATTTCCTTGCCTTGCCAGCTCGACAGCCGCATTCCAGCCAAAGCCGGGCTCGGAACCACGATCAGGCTCGCAGGCAAATGCAGATAGCAGGATCTTCATGCGTCTCCTCTCTTTCCAGCCTGAATCTTTTTTTAGCCAAACGTAACAAATCGCTGTTACAAGCTTGAGGAAGTCATCATATGTTAAAAATAGCAGGACTAGATTGAGATGCAAAAAAGGAGGTTTGATGCAATCCAATGGTAGATGGCTTGCAAGTGAAATCACCGATAAACAGACGTTTCTTCGGAATCCAGATACAGGAAGTTGCCAATATGCGCCCGCTCGGATTTGGAACGCTTCGGGTCGGTACGACCTGGCGGCAGCTTGAAGCCCAAAAAGGACGCTTTACTTTTAGCGAAGTGGATGCCTACGTCGCTTTTGCCCAACAGGAAAAGCTCGAAGTCATCATGCAGCTTGGACAACCGCCGAACTGGGCTACAGGCGGTATCTCATCCTCGCCGTACGGAAATCTGTTTAACAGCATCCCGCCGTACAATATTCAGGATTGGCGAAATTATGTCGCGGCATTGGGGCAGCGATACAAGGGGAAAATTCGCTATTACGAAGTCTGGAATGAGCCGAATCTAAGCGGGTTTTACTCGGGAACAGTGGCGAAGCTCGTGGAGTTGACGATGGAGGCTAACAAGGTATTGAAAGCGATCGATCCGCAAATCCAAATCATCAGCCCCACCTATACGACAGAGGGCGGGGTTACGGGAATGGGTGACTTTTTGCGCGCTGGTGGAAAAGACTGGATCGATATTGTCGGCGTCCACCTTTACTCCTATCCCAAGCCACCCGAAGCCATGCTCGATCTGGCGAGGAAGTACCGGCAAGTGATTACCCAAGCAGGAGCAGGGGCATTGTCCGTATGGAATACGGAGAGTAGTTGGAACAGCTATTACTACAAAGGGGTGCAGTACGGCAGCAACGAAAATGATTACTCCGTCCAGATGCCTGATGATCTGGCCATCTCGTATATCCACCGGATGTTTCTCTGCAACTGGATCGCTGGAATAGAACGCGCCGTCTTTTACGGTATGGATCAGCCCTGGTCGCGCATCCGCTTACTTGACCTGAATCGTCTACCGAATATTGCCGTTACGGGCCAGGCCTACCAGCGAATGGTGGAGTGGCTGACAGGTGCTACCTTGCAGCAGTACACCTTTTCCACACAGGGGATTCACACCCTCTCACTTACCTACGCGGACGGACGCTTCGGTTATGTTCTCTGGACGGATGATGACCGCAGTGCCCAGCTCTCCCTGCCGACTGAGCTTGCCCTCAGCCAGATGCAGACCGCCGACGGAAAAGAGATCCCGGCTGCCAAAACCATCTCCGTCACTTCCATGCCCCTCTATCTAAAAGCCTACGACAATCATCTGCCTCTCCCCGAGATCCTTTCGCAAAACAAGACACGTACAGAACTGCTCTACAACGGCGACTTCTCCTTGCGCATCTCCGACAGTTCCTTCCCTGTGGGTTGGGATACTGGCGGATTGAGTGTGAGCAAGTACATGGGAGCAGATGCACCTGCCAACCAGACGACGATCACGCTGACCCCTTCTGTCCAGTATCAGCAAATGGTTCAACGCCTGCGAAAACCGCCTGTCAAAGGCAATTTATACACCATGTCCATCACATACAAGCTCCCCAACGTACCAGCTGCTGGGAAATGGACGATGGGCCTGGATGTCGGGGCAATGGGAACGCCCCTGCACGATCAAGCTTTTCTAGAACTGCCGGTTCAGGATACCTTCCAAACGAGAGAAGTAACGTTTTATTACGCATTGGAGGATGCCGATCCTTCACCTGACCTTCGTCTTTCGATCGTCAATATGGCCCCCACCGGAACCAAACAGCCTCTGTACATCTCCCGTATCTCCCTGACGCAGATCAGCGACCGGGGACATGAACTCCCTCACACGACAAACATCCTCTACTCTCCCGTGCTTCCTGCATCGGGCTCGTATTCCAAGCATGATCAAATCTACTTCACAGATGCCGATCTGATCGCTGCCGAGGGGATCGGATGGGTCTGTCTATCCTCGGGGACCTTTGGGGCCTTGAGCGGCGTCACCGGAACATTGACCAATGGCAGCTATGTGCTCACGGTCAACAAAGCCAATTCCCTGCGGGTCGGTGATTACGTCAAAATCGGCAACGATGCACAGGTTTATCTGATCGCCTATCAAGAAAGCCCTACCCGTTACGAACTGGGCACGACCGCGGGAACCACGCAGCAGAATCAGGCTGTCTCCTATATGCCGCCGGTCTTTTTACCGCTGGCAAAACCTGTGAAGCCCGTTCTCCCCTCTCCTGCTGCGTTGACCGCGTCGCGCAGCCCCTTTGTCTACCAAAATGCACAGACCTACCCTGTCGATATTCTAGTCGCAAAAGGAACCGTCTCTTTGATCGAATGGAGCCGAAACGGTTCCACCTGGTACGACACCGGCCAGACCGAGGGGATCGTATCCTTGTCTGCCGGAGATTCCCTGCGTATCACCTATACGTCTGCTCCCAGACTTACCGTCGTTCCACGCTGACCCAAAATCCTGCCTTCGCCTTGCCAAGCGACAGGACAGACTACCCGAACGACTCTTCCCGCTCTTTGCGATCCGGCCCGAGGGCCGGTATTTTTTTTAGCCCAAGCAGCTCCCCGCAGAGCCCCCAGAGATAGAGCGGATTGAGGTAAAGATAGCGGCGCCATAATCTGCCTGGCTCCTGGATCAGACGAAACAGCCACTCCAGCCCGGCCCGCTGCATCCAGCCAGGTGCTTGCGGCAGAATGCCTGCATGAAAATCGAAAGCAGCCCCGACTGCCACGAGCGGCATAGCAAGCTCATCGCGGTATTCGTATACCCACGTCTCCTGCCGCGGGCACCCAAGCCCAACCAAGACCCATCTCGCCCCGCTTTCCCTGATGGTTTGAATCACCTCTTGCTTCTCCTCCACGCTCAGCCTGCGAAAACGCGATGGCGAGAGTCCTGCGATGCACAGACCCGGGTATCGCCGGGTCAGATTTTGCGCCAGACGGGTGATCGTCTCCGATGTACTGCCGTAGAGATAGACGGGCAACTGTTCTTCTGCCGCCCTTTGCAATAATCGCAGAGTAAGCTCCGGTCCATATACCCGGTCAGGCAAGCGGATGCGATGCAGAATTCGCAAGCCCCAGCGAACCGGTTGTCCATCTGGCACCAACAAATCCAAGGCATTCAACCGCCTGCGCTGTACCTCATCCATCGCCCCGCTCATCACGCCATGCACCGCGAGGGCCGAAACCCCGTAGCCAAGCCCATCACGCGCATGGGACATGATCTGTTCGACCGCATATTCATAATCGACGGCAGCGATATTGACGCCCAGGACGGAGTGTCTGCCGAAATTCATCATAAGGCATGACTCCATCTCTCTTTGTTTTCAGCGTGGATTTCCTCCATGATCATGGATACGGTGTACGTGATTCTCCAGTGCGGATAGTGTCGCATCAGCTTGCGCAAATCGCTGACGTACCAGATATGGTCTCCCGCCCTGTGCTGCTCGCTGTAACGATGCTCCACTGGCTTGCCCGTTATTTTTTCGGTCAGCAGTATCGCTTCTAGCATGGAGATGTTGGAAAAAATGCCACCGCCCAGGTTATACACCTCGCCAGGCGCTGGTGGCTGGGAAAAGACCGCATGGATCGCTGCGATGACATCTTTGGCGTGGATCACATCCCGCACCTGCTTGCCTTTGTATCCTAAAATCGTATAGGGCGTCCCCGTCATGGCGCATTTCATCAGATAGTTAATAAAGCCATGCAGGGGAACACCCGACTGCCTGGAGCCGCTTAATACTCCGCCGCGAAAGCAGACAGTCCGAAGTCCGAAATAGCGTCCGTACTCCTGGACGAGGATGTCGGCTGCCAGTTTGGACGCACCAAACAAGGAGTGCATATTCTGATCGACACTCATCTCCTCACTGATGCCCTGATGAAACGGATGACTTTTTTCTACTTCCCAACGTGTTTCCCTTTCCACCAGCGGCAAGCGATTGGGCGCATCCCCGTAAACCTTGTTCGTGGAGGTAAAGACGAAAACCGCATCCGAGCAGTACCGCCGCGTCGCTTCCAGCAGATGGAGTGTCCCATTGGCATTGACCGTAAAGTCCAGCAAGGGATCTTTCGCCGCCCAGTCATGGGACGGCTGTGCGGCAGTGTGGACGATCAGCGCGATTTGAGAAGCGTAACGAGAAAATATCCGGTCCAGCGCTTCGCCATCGCGTATATCCGAATCGTAATGCTCGTACCGATCCTTGTAGGTGGAGAGCAGGTTCGAGCGATTCCACAAAGTGGAGCCCTCTTCACCAAAAAAGGTTTGCCGCATATTGTTGTCAATCCCGACTACATGGAAGCCTGCTTCCGCATAAAATGCCGCCGCTTCCGAGCCAATTAGTCCCGCCGCCCCTGTAATGATTACGACTGCCATATTCGCTCTCCTCCATCTGCTGCTCTACGGTTATCGCGAGCCTCTTCCACAGCTCGGCATATGCCCTGGGCGAACCGCTCCGCCATCTCTTCGATCGTGTAGGTGAGGCCGGCACGGATGCAGCCCTCCTGCAATCTCTTTCGGCTCTGCTCATCGGTCAACAGCTCGATGACCTTGGCAGCATAGGCCTCTGCATCGTCCGGCTGCTCGAGCATCACCCCGTTTTCATGATTGCGCAGATATTCGATCTCCGGGCTGTGATAACGGACATGGGTAGTGACGAGCGGCACTCCCAGTGCAAACGTGTCCAGGATGGCCAGACCGACGAGTCCAGGCATCAGGAACAGCTTGGATATCAAAAAGTACGGCACCTTTTCCGTTTCGAATTTGGGTCCGACATAGTGGATCCAGTCATGCCTAGCCGCGGCTTCCTTGACCACCGCATCCTCCACGCCCGCCCCGATAAAAATCATCTGAAAATCGGGGACTTGCTTGCGAATCCGCTCGCATGCGCCAAGTAAAAACGGGAGCCTTTTTTCCGGATACATGCCGCCTGTGTACAAGCCGATGTTATCGCTGGCGATTCCCATTGCATGTTTAAAAGCGGCCAATCTTTCAGGCGTCCAGGAGTCTTTTTCCTGCACAAGCTGGCGGGTATCGATCGCATTTTGCACCGCTGTAATTCGCTCGGCTGGGAACCCCAACCCTTTTACGACCTCTGCGCTCAGCTCATTGTAGGAAAACCACCAATGCACATGCCGAGACATCCAAGCCTTTACTTTTTCGCCAAGCCAGCTGGCATTATGATCCTGAAAATTGCGACCATGCCCCCAGAAGGCAATCTTGCGCATTCCCATCAAACTCTGCAGCATCAAGAGATAGTTGAGCATCAGCTTACTCGCCTGTTCGACAATGACGAGATCGGTCCCCTCAAGCAGACGAAGGCAGGGCTGCCAGTACAACTCACGTGAGCCGAGACGGTAGATCTTGTTTTCAATCTTTTCTGCCCATGGCAAATGAATGGAATCCCGCTTGCTTGCTTCTGAGGCGCCCGGCTGTCCGTAAATCAGCACAAAGTCTATTCCATATAATTCCAATCGCATCTTGAGCAGCTCGTAGAACCGGCGGCGGTACTGCGGCAATGACTTGTATACAATGGCTACGCGCGGACGTTTTTTGTTCTGCCTCACGTCGTCTCCTCCTTGCGCTTGCTGGTCAGCAGCCCGCTGCTTTTTTTCAACGCCTGATAGCCGTAATACAGCCCTCCACGCAGAACTTCTTTGCCTGCATTTTTGAGAAAGGACGGACCTGACAACGGATTGATCGGTTCCAGCAAAGCTTCGGGCCACATCTGCCGGATCATCTTCCGATATAAAAAATTTCGTGTGCCGAAGTTTTTTTTCACAGACAAAAGCGTCGACAAAAGCTTGCGATTGTTGAATGGACTAAATTCTTCTATCGCAATATCCTGCTCTGCCGAATAGATCGCGCCCCAATTCCCGTAAGTCTGTTCCCATTCGAAAATTGTCAAAGGATTTATGCCCCATTTTTCATGATCCTTGATTCCTTTCAACCAAGCATCAAAGCTATTTATCACATACGGATTCTTCCCCAGCTTCGAATATCTTGCCAGGAATGCACCCGTTACCTCTCGATTGGGATGGTAGTCGTAATAGGCTTCTCGAGCGATCTCACTGTAGTTGCCACTAATATTCACTTTTCCTTGGGAATGCAGATAATGCTGATAAATGATTCTGGTTTTGGCCAGATCACGCATTTGGACATTTTGCCTGTTGATGCGGACAAATTGCTCATCCATCTGCTTTGGCGTAGGATGGATATGAAAAGCAAGGTCAAGCCGGGACAAGAGTCGCGAGGGAATCGCTACATCAGTCGAATCCTCCTCCAGTCCGGGGTGAAGCGAGATATAGTAATACACCTGGCTGCTTATCTTTCTGCTGGCAGCCAAAAGGATGCGACTGTCCCAGCCCGCCGTGACCGGGAGCATCACTTCAGAGCGCCTGGCGATCGCCTCGATGGAGCCGATCAGCATGCGACTGGCAAGGCTCACGGCTTCTTCTGCGGCGAGCAACTGCAGCTTTGCGACTGGCCAAAAACGCTCTGCTTTTCCACTCTGCATATCCAGGTAATGATTGGGAATCAAATGCTTGATCCCTACAAAAGAGGTGTTGTCACCCGGCCAGAGATTTTCCTCGCTTTGAAATGGCTTGGATTGCAAAAAACGCCGCAAGTCCTCGTTCTCATCTACCTTCGCATCCGTATACGCGGCAAGTGTGACCGCCTGCGACGCGCACCAGACGCCATCAGGCTGCACACTGTAGAAGACCTGACGCATGCCGCAGGGATCGTGGAAAAGCTTTATCTTTTTGCCGCTCTTGTATAGGAGAATCCATCTCCCCCCGCAATGCTCGACACCCTCCAAAAGCTGCTCAAATGATGAACACTGCTGATGGATCTCATGCAGAATTTCTTCGTTAGACCACTCGGGATGCTCCGGGTCGATCAAGTAGCCCAGCAGTGTCAATTGGCTGTTTTGGCGAGAGGATTGGACGACCTGCAAATCAGGATGAACGGAAAGACATAAGCGGTCATCGAGCGCAATCCGCTGCCAGTCGTCCATTCCCACATATCGGGTGCCGATGATAAATTGACGGCGATAAACGAGCCGTTCCGTATTGGGGATCATTATCATGACTCCTTTAGCTTCACGTCAACAAACCGATTCAACAGGTTGGCTGTTACTCCCTGGATGATTTCACTGACGTTGCCCCGCGGATCTTCCCAGGGATTGGCAAGGCCAAAGCACCAGTATATCGTGCCGGCGTCGAAGACCAAGGCATTCGTCCAATAGCGATAGATGGTTGTATTCGCCTCTGACTTTTTGCCCTTGTCATTGACAACAGGAGAGGCAGCGATGATTTCCAGATTGATGGGTGTAAAAATATCGTTCATCACCGTGTTATACTCCCAGCCAACCAAACCCTTAATCGAATCTCCCTTTTGGACAGTAATACCCTCGTAAAGCCAGTGATTCGGATTGCTTACGACCCAGTCATAGCTTTGGGTAAGAACGCCTTCATACATTTGTCCCAAGAGCTGATTTTCCGGTTCATTGATTCCGCGCCATTCCGTGGTCAATAATTTGCGCTGCTCGACGGGATCTTCCTGGAATGCCCGATACTTGTAGCATACCTGCAGCCTTGGTTCTGGCCGTTCATCCGCTTCTGTATGTGCCTGATCATCCTCGAAGCGAATCTGCCAATACACATCGTTTGCCCCAAGAAAAGCCAGATGGACGCCCTTATCCCGCAACCGCTCCACGTATGTACGCATTTGTCGGGAGTAGTATTCGTCATGGCCCATCGAGACGAATCCCTTCGGAGTCCAAGGTACCCGCCCCAGATGACTGTCGATGTTCGTCACGTAGCCAATATCATAGCCCATGGACTCCAGCCAGTAGACTGTGGGGTACTCCAGGTACAAATCTCCCGAACCGCTGTACTGTTCATATGGACGGTTGTAGGAAATTTTCACGGCGACATTTTTCTGATCGTCATTGTATACCAGGTACTCCCCTGTCTCATCATCATAATGTCCGTAATAGCCGTATCCGCCCCAGGCACTGTAGGCATGCCACGTCGTCACGGAAGACTGGACCATAAGATCGTGTTCGTATCGCTCGTCACGGACCAGGAACGGTATGTAGGACTGAAAACCGTCCGCTTCTGTCAGTCGGACGACATACAGACCCGTGACCCAATCCTCTCTGATCACCAATTCATAAGACGGCTTCCAGTTTAGATCCAACAGTTTCGTGACAGGATCTGGCTCCGGTAGCCCCTGTCTTCCTTCCTGCTGCGACCACCATCCCTGCGCCTGGCCAATCAATCCCTTTTTGGCAAAAACCTGGCGTGCCCCTTTTCCCTGATAATATCCCAGCCGGAATACTTCTAGGTCGTATCGCTGGCCTTGTGTCTTCGTGCTGATATGCAAGAAAAGCGTATCCCCCTCCTTCACGCTGGTAGCAGAGGCATAGCCCTGTATCTGCCCTGCCGCAGGCTTTGTCACACGCCAATTTGCGGTACCAGGCTTCTCGTTTTCTGCTGCGATCAATGGCCTACGCGGAAAATTCTTGGGGGCCGGTATTGCCAGAGCTGGTGAGACTGCTGCTGCCTTCCAATTCCGATGGATGAACGGAATGCCGCCAAAGGTCACCATTACACTGGAAATCATGGCAACCTTCAAAAAATCGCGCCTTGAGATTCGTATTCGTTTTTTCTCTTCGCTCATATGCCAATCACGCCCAGCGATGGGGAGTCTTGTGCAGCCATGCCCAGTCCTTCGTAATGGAAGCCGCTTGTTTGCAATCGCGATGCATCGAGGAAATTGCGCGTATCCAGCAAGTACGGCTGCCGCATCACACCAGCCAAGCGTAGCCAGTCAATCTCTTGGTAGATGTCCCAGTGGGTGAGCAGGAGCATCGCATCAGAGCCTTTTCCCACCTGGAGCGGGTCCGTGCAATACGTGATCTGCAGGTCAGGATTTAGTTCGCAAAACATGTTCATCCCCTGCGGATCATGGACGAGGACCCTGGCCCCTTCCTCCAGAAGCTTGCGGATAATGTACGAAGCCTGGGTGCGGCGCGCATCATCCGTGTCGGGCTTGAATGTCAGACCCAGAATACCGATTTGCTTGCCGCTCAGGTTGTTCAGCCTGCGCCCCAGCTTTTCCACTACGTACTGGTGCATTTTTTCGTTGGAAGCGACTGCCGCCTTGACAACCATTAGCTCGCTGTTCGCCTTTTGACTGGCTGACAACAACTCAGCCGTATCCTTGGGAAAACAACTGCCGCTCCAGCCGCTCGACACCTGCAAGAATTTGGGGCCAATCCGGCTGTCCAATCCCATTCCAGCCGCTACATCCAAAACATTGCCGCCTATCGCCTCGCACAACCTGGCAATTTCGTTAATGTAGCTGATTTTTACTGCGAGAAAGGCATTGGAAGCGTATTTGATCAGCTCTGCGCTCCGAGTGTCCGTCTCAAAATATTCAGGACGCGGCGCAGCTAAATCATAGGAAAAAGAGAAATGACGGCAGATCTCTTCGTAACCGCTGCGTTCCAGCACTCCCTGGTACAGCTGGCGCATCGTCGACAAGGCTTGCGGATGGGTGCTTCCAATCACGATTCGGTCTGGAAAAAACACATCCTCCAGCGCAAAGCCCTCCCGCAAAAATTCCGGATTGCTTACAACTGTAAAATCGTGTTCAGGAGTCAGTCCCGATGCCTCGGCCAGCAGATTCGTCACCCATTGGCCAGTGCCGACAGGAACCGTCGATTTCATCGCGATGACAGTAAAATGCTCCCGCGACAAATGCTTGCCAATCTGTTCTGCGGTCTGTCTGATATAGCGCAGATCAGCCGAGCCATCCGAATTGGACGGGGTACCGACCGCGATGAAGATCACCTCTGCTTCGGCTGCTGGGGCATAGGACGTCGTCGCAAACAAGCTTCTTCCAACCAATGACGGCAGCAATGTCTCCATCCCAGGCTCATAGATCGGGCTCTTCCCCCGGCTCAGCCGCTCGATCTTTTCCTCATTCACATCAATGATCGTGGTATGGTGATGGTTTGCAGCCAAGGCCGTACCCGTCACACTGCCGACATACCCCGCTCCGATACATACGACCCTCATGTCCTCTCCCCCTTATGGCATTATGACTGGATACGCTCCACTCGCTGCTCTTTGTAGGCTTTGATCGTAAGACGCAGCCCTTCCTCTAGGTGGATCCGGGGCTTCCAGTCAAGCAACAATTTCGCTTTTTCGATCACGGGTCGGCGTACTTTCGGATCATCCTTGGGCAGCGGATGGAAGGTGATATCACTGACTGACTGGCACATCTCCTTCACCATCCGGGCTACTTCCAAAATCTCGTACTCTTGCGGATTCCCGATATTAATGATCTCACCGGTCGCTGTGGTCCTCTCCATCATCAACTGCAAGGCGCGGATATTGTCATCCACATAGCAGAACGAGCGCGTCTGCTTACCGTCCCCGTAAACCGTGATCGCTGCTCCAGTCAAAGCCTGGTTCACGAAGTTGGAAATGACCCTGCCATCGTCGTTGCGCAGTCCTGCAGAATACGTGTTGAATATGCGAGCGACTTTCACCTGCACCCCAAAACGCTGGTAATACTCGTAGCAGAGCACTTCGCCCAATCGCTTCGCTTCGTCATAGCAGGCTCGCGGTCCCCAGGTATTGACATTGCCGCGATACTCCTCCGGCTGCGGGTGCATCACTGGATCGCCATAGGCTTCACTTGTACTCGCATACAGTAGTCTGGCTTGGTTCATTTTTGCTAGTTCCAGCATGTGCTTGGTTCCTATGGTATTGACCGCGATCGTGGCAAACGGATCGTTTTGGTAAAATTTAGGTGATGCTGGAGAAGCGAGATGGTAGATTTCGTTGACATCCAGGAGACTATCGAGCTGGAGCACGCCCGGATCAGATACGTCGTAGGGAATAAAGGTAAAATGCGGATGATTTCTCACCGCCTCGATGTGCGCCAGACGCCCCGTCGACAAATTGTCGATGCCGATTACATGCTTTCCTTTTTCCAGCAAATCTTTTAACAGATGGGAACCCAGAAAACCGGCCACACCTGTAATCAGTGTTTTCATCGAAGGTCCTCCTGCCTTTCCATGGCTCCTCACACGCCGTGTGTCTCTTCGTATTCTTCGTACCTGCTGCCTGCAAGCCCCATCACCATGCCAGCCCCGATGCAGATTTGCTGCAGGGAACGGATCAGGCGCACTGGTCCGAGCAAGATGGATGGAAGCAGCAGCAGCAACCCCCAACCGATCCGCGTGACTCCCTTCACAGCCCGGAGCAGCAGGCGATGAGCAGGCAAGCGAAAATCCCGCTCGCACAGCGCGTAGGTGTTGCCCGAACGATACGCCCTTTGCAAGAGCCATCCAGGCTTGATTCGACTTGCCGGAACCCATTCGTAGACGAGAGCATCATCCGCCCAGACGATCTGATGTCCCTGTTGGCGGATGCGCAGGAAAAAATGAGTGTCTTCCCCGCCAGACAGTCCATATCTGGGGTCGAAGCGGTTTTCCGGATTCTCCAACAGTCTGGTTAGGATCAGCACATTGCCTGTTCGTGCCAATTCCATGCGATAACCTGTCGGATGGCGGGACCGCTCGTAAAATCCCCCTGTTTTGCTCCACGCAGGCGCAGGCTCCTCCAGACGGGGCAGCACAGGTCCCGTCACGACATCCGCCTCGTATTCCCGCTGGACAAAGAGCAGCTGATCCAGCCAGTCCGGGGCCGGCTCCTCGTCGTCGTCAATAAATGCGATTCCATCATACTCACCCAAGCTAAGCATCAAAGCCCGATTGCGCGCATGCGAGATTCCCCTGCGCGGCTCATGGCAATAGATCAGCCGCCATCGATAACTTTCTTGCCGCCTTAAGCAATAATCCTGCGCACCTGCCTCCGGGTCGTTATCGATCACCAAAACTTGTACGTCCGGAGCAGGAGTCTTGTCGAAAGTGAGAAGCTCTAATCCTGCCAGCAGCCTCTTTAGTCCATCCGGGCGTTTGTAGGTGAGGACACCAATCACTACCTTCATGCTTCCTCCCTCCCCGCAGGCAAGTAATACTCACGAAAACGGCTTCTTTGTTCAGCCACTTTCGGTTTGGGCAGCGAAAAGCCCATGGCGATAAACAGCGTCCAGAAAAAGCTGTTGTGATCTAGCAAAGTCGTCTCCGTCAGATTGCACAGCACCAGATAAAACAGGTACAGCAACGGCCAATCATTCTCCCAACCCTGTGAACTCATATGGTAGGGCAGCGCCCTGTAAAAACGGGTGATAAAGCTAAGTAGGACGAGGCCAAGGCCAATTAGGCCAATGTCGAGGGTGACATCCAAAAATCCATTGTGAGAATTGGGAGGCTGCCAAAAGGTGACCATCCAGACATACGCGGAGTCTCCCTCCCAACCGAGCCAGAAGCCGCTGTACCCGTACCCGAGCCAAGGACGCTGCTGGATCATTTCGATCACGATATCCCACAAACCAGTCCTACCCGTCAAAGTCAGATCACGGCCAAAATAGCGCAATATCGGCTCCAAATACGATAGTGTCAACACGCTGATCCCGATCGCTGCCAGACCGATAGGCAACCAGAGGAGAATTCGTGCGTATTCATTCCAGCGAAGTGTCCGCAGGAAGGGAATGCAGCCCAACACCAGCAGAAAAACGATTAAGGCCGTCTTGGATTCGGACATGAGCACCAGCATGATGCTAAGGCAGAACCCTCCCGCCGTCAGCCAGCGCGGCCATTGCTTCATCATAAAAAGGAGGAAAAAGACGACGGCTCCCAGCGCCATTAGCCGCCCCAACTGATTTTTATGAGAAAAGATTCCCCTCCAGGCAGAGCTTCCCTGATACAGCATCTTCCCGATCTCCGGCATCAAGATGCTGACCACGATGCTGCACACCGCCCCACTTAACAAAGCCCAGGCGACCATATGAAATTGTTCTCGCAGGGTAAAACGCGAAGCCAGGTAGATGGCAAATAAATTAGTGCCTACGAACGCCACGCTTCTGCGCATCGTGATGTCCGGCGCCGCCGACCACAGCGTGGATAGCACGATCATCATCAAGAGGACGAGAGAAAGCTTGTCTTTGGCCAGAACCGCAAGAACGCGTTTGCGATGCACAATGATCAGCACGGCGGCGATTACGTAGATGATTTTCCAGATTGTCTGCAAGAGAGCATTTCCATCGGCGACACTATCCATCTGTCCAGCCTGGAAAAAGGGGAAAAATGCTTGAGCAAACAACAAGAGCGTGATGATGACGTACCCCTGCTCCCAACGCAGCCAGCGTTTTTCTGAATTCATGCGCTTTTTCCGCAATTCTTCCCTCGTCTCAGCGATCACTCCATTGTGCAAATTTCGCCTCCTCATGGATCATGTGTCCCTCCAAGCGCACGGCGCGCTCACGACGCAACAGATATCCAATCATCACCCAGTAGCTGCCGCACAGCATCATATCGCCGACGATGCTGACAACTATCGCTCCTTTCCAGGAGTAGAGAGGCACGATGAGAATATGCAGGCCAGCTACGAGAATCGCAACCGTGACCTGAATACTGGAGCGCCAGCCTTGGAATCCGGCTCCCGTCAAAGCGTCTGCGGCAAAAATGTGAATGCCCTTGATCAGCGGAATGATCGCCATCCAGCGAATCGCCTCGACTGCGAACAGATAATCCTCTCCCAGCACCCACGGCAGGATCGGAGCCACCAGGTAGAGGACCAGCCAGGCGATGGCGGCGTAGACAAGCGAGAACGGAATCAAGCGTTTGGCATAGCTGACGCTTTTCTCGATTCCGTTCTTGCCTTCCTGAAAAAAGCGGGAGAAGGCGGCACTCATCAGCGAATAGATCGGCGTTAATGCCACGTCTACGATTCTACTTGCGGCCGCATAGATCCCGGCATGTTCTGCGGAAGCATAGCGCACCAAGATGGTTTTGCCGATGTCGGAATAGACGACGAGCGAGGACTGACTAATAGAAAAATAGCTCCCCTCCCTCAACTCCGCGATCAGCTTGCGAAAGTGAAAGCTTGGTTTTCCTAACTCCTTGATCACCAGCGTCAAGGCAGCCGACATCATCACCAAGGTCGTCATTAGGTAGAGAAATCCCCACCATACGATGCTTTGATGCGAAGACATCCACGCCAAGGCTCCAGCGCCTGCCAGTCTGATCCCGCCCATCATCATGTTGAATTGCGCAGTACGCTTCAGACGCTCCAATGCCTGGTAAGATTGCCCACAGATCGAGAACACGCGATAGAAAATCAGATCGGACAAGGCTACCCAAAGGATTGCCAAGGGATCGATCGTATCCGGCAGGAAAATCCGCCCCAGTGTCACGGCCAAAAAAGTCAGTAAAATTCCGGATAAGAACGTCATCATCAGGGCGTTTCCCAGATATTCCGAGAAGGCCGATTTCTCACGCGACACATGCATGACGAGCAACTCACCACGCCCCAAGCTGGAGAAGGGGGCAAGGATCGCGACCAGTGTCACGACTCCCATGAACAATCCGTATCCATGCGCTCCCAATGTTCTGGCGATGATGACGAAGTACCCCATCTGCAAGACCAGCTTGACCCCCTCGCCCATCAGCATCCAGAGGGTGTTGCGCAGCAAAAGGCTGTTCAAGTTTTGGCGCCATACCAGAAGCTGCTCCCTCCAACGGGCGAGCGGCCTCAGCATGTATTGCTCCGCATGACGACGCGTATCGTCCGGAATAGGATGGAAAGATCCATCAAAAAGGACATCTGCTCCAAGTACAACAAATCATGCTGCAAATTTTCATGTATCGGCTTGTTGCGGTCCTGGCTGATTTGCCACAATCCCGTCATGCCTGGTTTGACCAAAAATCGCTGCTTCTCGCGGATGGTATACAACTCTTCCACAATCTTTTTCTGTTCCGGGCGGGGACCGACAAAGCTCATCTCTCCGCGCAGGATATTCAGCAGTTGGGGCAATTCATCCAGACTGGTCTTCCGCAAGAAACGTCCGAACCGTGTAATCCGGGGATCGAGGTCTGAGGTCGGTGAGAAGCCTTCCGCTGGCGCATGGGTGTGCATGGTGCGAAACTTATAGATCGTAAATTCTTTTCCATTCTTACCGATGCGAGTCTGACGAAAGAAGATGCATCCAGGAGAATCAATGTACAGAATCACGGCGAGAAATAAAAAGAGAGGAAGGAGAAAAAAAAGAAGAAATAGGGAAAAGACGATGTCGAGAACACCCTTTACAAAACTCGCATACAAAGAAACGGTAGCTCTGGGCCGTGTAACGCGAATATAGTCCATATGTTCATCATCCTACGGGAAGCTTCCAATTGTTAACTAAATATTTGTGCTTGATGTTGTTCAAGTACAAACCAAAATCTTTGTTCAATTCTTCATTTTTCATCGCAAACTCAACCGTGGCTTTCAAAAAGCCAAACTTGCTCCCGACGTCATACAAGGTTCCCTCATAACGATAAGCGAGCAATTCCTGCTCGCGTGCCAGCATCTGGAGCGCATCTGTCAGTTGAATTTCTCCCCCTACCCCCGGCTTGATCTGCTCCAGTAGGTCGAATACACGCGGCTCCAGGATATACCGGCCGATAATGGCCAGATTGGATGGCGGATTGCTCTGCGGCTTCTCGATCAGATCATGGATCAAATCAAGGCGTTCCCCAATGGTGACCCCTTCGATGATGCCGTATTTGCTCACTTCGTCCCAGTCGACCGCCTCGACTGCGATCACACTGCATTGCCGCTGGTTGTAAATATCCATCATCTGCTTCAGGCACGGAATCTCGCTATCAATCACCATATCCCCCAGCAAAACGGCGAAGGGTTCATTCCCGATGAACTTGCGGGCGCACCAGATCGCATGCCCCAGACCTAGCGCTTCTTTTTGCCGGATGTAATGGATTTCCACCAGATTGGTTAAGCCCTCCACGATCTGGTACAAGTCTGTCTTTGAGCGCTCACGCAGATTGATCTCCAACTCATAATTCTTGTCAAAATGATCCTCGATGGCCCGCTTACTGCGTCCCGTCACGATGATGATATCCTCGATCCCCGAGTGGACCGCCTCTTCGACGATGTACTGAATCGTCGGTTTGTCTACAATCGGCAGCATCTCCTTGGGCATGGCTTTGGTGGCGGGAAGGAAGCGGGTACCCAGGCCAGCAGCAGGAATCACCGCTTTTTTGATCTGCTTTTTCACATCATTACCTCCCAGCTACTCGTGTTGGACAATGGGTTCCGGTTCTAGCCCTGCACCAAGTACCGGTCCTGGCTGTTCCAGATTCATCTTCTTTCTGTTCGTTTTTCTTCTCATCGCTTCCAGCGCCTCCATCCAGATCAACACTCCAACCATCAGCACCAGACCCACACCAAATGCCGCTGCCATATTGACCAATGGCTTGGGAGATACGGGCTCCATCCCTGCTTCATACTCCGCTTCATCCACGATCATGACGTTGTCGATGTTCATGAACAAATTGACGTTTTGGACAAAAGAGCGTGAGACTTCATTCGCAATTTGTACTGCGCGCAGCGGGTCCGGATCGCTGTAGGTCACCGTGATGATGAAGGAAATATTCGACGTCTTGACATCCAATCGCTCCATAAGCTGTTCCGGTGTTTGGGATAGGCCCAGCTTGCGGATGACGTCTTGGGCCATCCTTCTGGTTTGGATCAGCCCGCTGTATGTCTTGATGAGCTGCTGGTTGCTGAGAATGCTGTTGTAGAGATCCTGCCTGTCCAGATCTTGTGGCTTCACAAGCATGGTTGTCGTCGCCGAATAGGTAGGGACCATTACGAAATAACTCAGGTACCCACTCGCCAACACACATAATAACGGAATGGTGAGCATCAGGACCCAGCGCTTGCGAACGGCTTGGAGAACCAGCAATACAAACTCCAGATTCATGTGAGTATGGACTCCTTTTTCATTCTTTTCTAACTCATCACCTCTGGCAAACGTCAGGATGGACCTCTTGGCGGCATGAATAGTCCATATTCCCCAAACTTAGTGCCAGTATATGTACTACACGTGGGAATATATGTCATATTCCCACGCCTTCCGTCTCCTTTTTTTCTGCCTTGATCGTTACGTTCGTATGAGGCTTTTGGACAAAACGATCGATCTCTTGTTTGATTCTTTGTCGCTCCTGCTCGGGCACAAAGTAGTAATACACGCCTTGATACATTCCGCCTTCTCCCTGCAAACGCTGTATTTCGAGATGGTCCAGCGAGCTTCGGTAATCCAGCATCAGCTCTTGCATGTCCCCAAGCGTGAGATTCGTTTTAAAGCTGTTGCCGATATTGGCGAGAATGTCATCCATTTTACCCACAGTACTGATCTGTTTCGCCTTGTTCATCAATTCGCGTAGGATGAGCTGCTGCCGTTTATTGCGTCCAAAGTCGCCTTCCGGATCTTCATAGCGCATCCGGGCATAGGCAAGCGCCTTTTCCCCATCTAGCGCGACCATCCCCTTAGGAAAATGATAGCCCTCATAGTCGAAGGCAAAAGCATTGTCCACCGCAATTCCGCCCAACGAATCGACAATCGCAGCAAAGCCCTCCATCTCCACTTTTACATAGTAGTCGATCGGAACGTCCAAAAATCGCTCCACGGTTCTGACTGTCGCGGGTATCCCTCCTTTGCTGTAAGCATGGTTGATCTTGTCCTCCTTGTCGCTGTCGGCCAGAAGGGTCCGGGTATCCCGAGGGATGCTGAACATCAGCGTCTCCTTTTTCTCCGGATGGATCACGAGAAAAATTAGTGTGTCGCTTCGACCAGAATCATTTTCCCTCTTGTCTACACCAAACAGAAGGAATGTTAACGGTCTTTTTTCCCCTTTCTGCCTAGGTTCTTCTTGCTTGGGCTGTTCCGGTTTTGCGGCTGCTACGGATTGTACCGTGGGTGGAGGCAATGGCTCGTAGATCATTTTTGCAGTCTGCTGCACCTGCCAAAAGAGGTCGTACGCGTACCATGCGATTCCTCCCAAGGCGAGTAGCAGCCCGATGATGACGAGGCGCAATCGTTTCATTCACAAGCATCTCCTGGTTCTGAAGCATCTGAATTCGTCCCATTACCATGGTATTGCGCTTCATCCGATTTCTTTCCCCCCGAAAAAGGAATCGCCCCCTTCTCTCCAACGAGAAAAGGGGGCGATTCACATCTACAACACCCGATTAGGAAATGAGGCGCACGTCCGGGTTGTATCGCTGTACGTAGGTAAAAATGTCCTCACCAGACAAGAATTGAAGTTCAGGCGAAATCTCCAGTTGCTTGAGGTGGGCGAGAAGCTCTTCCTTGCCTTTTTCCAATCTGCGCTTGGCGGCTTCCGGTAAAGTGAGCACATGGGGAACGAGTAGCTGCAAATACCATTTCCCTTCTTCTTCCTCGGAAACATCAATTTCCAATTCGATATCCGCTGAATCGAACGCAAATAAGTGATTGAACAAAGCTTCGCGCGACACGGTGTCGATGGAGGACACATCTGCCAGGCTGACGCTCAGATAGTATTCATCGTTGAACAAGATCTGCTCGTCGGTGATTTCCTTATACGTTTTGAAGAGTCGGTTCGTTTCCATGCGCATTGGGCCTCCTAACAGGTTCGTGAACGTTTTGTATAGCATACTATCTTTCCGAACTTTCGCGCAACTCCTGATCAGTGTCTGTTGATAGCGATCTATCTTGCATACTTAATCAGCGGACGAGCAATTTTAACGAATATCTTAGCATTTGTTGCAAGAGAGGGAAGTCTTCGATTGAATGAATGGTATATACTCGGTGAATGGATCAATACTCACAAATTCATGGAAGGTGATGAAGATGGCAAGAGTTTTGTTCATTAACGGGGGTTCCGAAGGACATATCAATCCAACCCTGGGTGTGGTTCAAGAACTGATCCATCGTGGCGAAGAGGTGGTTTACTTTGTTGCGGATCCATTTCGTGATCGCGTCGAGTCAACGGGCGCAGAGATAATCACGTTTGATGTCAGCAAATTTGTGGAGGCGTTCCTTGCTGGAGGAAGAAATTTTTGGGGTCGAGTCGGGGGACTTTTGCGCACCGCCGACATCGTCATTCCCAGTGTCCTGGAGCAAACCAAAGGACAACGTTTTGATTACATGATTCATGACTCGATGTTTGGCTGTGGGCGTCTGCTTGCCCAAATACTCGACCTGCCGGCGATCAGCTCATGCACCAGTTTTGCCATGCAACCAAACATCTTTGACAGTATGCGAGATTCCCTCTCACGCGGTGTTCCAGCTGACGTGAATGAACGTGCAGAACATGAGTTTCAACAGTTGGTTCGTAACGTACAGGCGAAATATCCTGTGAAAGTTGGCTCCGCCTACGAAGTTTTCTGCAATCCTGCACCATTGAACATCGTCTATACATCGAAACGTTTCCAACCCGATGGAGACAGCTTCGACGAGACGTATAAGTTTGTTGGACCATCTATCGTGCCGCGCTCACACGAACCATTTGATTTCTCTCACGCGGACACAGATCAACCGATTTACATATCACTAGGCACTGTTTTCAATCACGCGGTGGATTTTTACAAGCTCTGTTTTGCGGCTTTCGCCGAAACGACATACACCGTGATTCTATCCATCGGCAACCAAACCCAGATTGCGGAATTGGGAGACATTCCTGCAAATTTTATCGTTCGCAACTACGTACCGCAACTCAAGGTGCTGCAACATGCCAAATTGTTTTTCACACATGGCGGCATGAACAGCACCAGTGAAGGCCTGTATCATGGTGTACCGTTGATCGTGCTTCCCCTTGGCTCCGATCAGCCTATTATCGCGCGACGTGTGGCAGAAATCGGTGCTGGCATCCACCTAAATCAAGAAGGATTAACTGCGGCAGATCTTAGAGAGGCGGCGGAACACGTGCTGAAGGATGCGTCTATTCGCAAGGCAGGCATGGAAATTGGCGAATCATTTCGAGCTGCAGGTGGGTATCATCGTGCCGTCGAGGAGATCTTCGCGTATAAACGAAGTCTGGGCATGACTACATAATCTTGGTCATATCCGCAACTAGCACCTCGTACACTTTACTAGACTAAAAAACACTATTTACGGCAATCACCAGCAAGATAAGACCACTTATGACAGTCCCCAATTGTCCCATATTCCAGGAGCCAATTCGAACAGTTGCAAGCCTTTTCCCTAAAACGACACCTGCCCAAACCGTTAGAAAGCTTCCAATTGCAGCAGTGATTGATATGGCATGCGGGGAGAATCCAAGCAACCCGGCACCGAGCCCATTCGTCACTGCGTTTGCGGCAAGTGCAACACCGAGAATGCATGCCTCCCCCAGTCCAATCTCACCGGATTTATCGAAGTCGGCTTTTTCCGGATTTTGCAGGATTCCTGCAAGTCCTTTAGCCTGAGTTCCCCGTTCGCAGTCCACTGCAGGAATACGTTTCTTTCTGGGGACTGCCAACAAAACGATCCGAATGCCGATCACCGACAATAATAATGCTCCGACGAGTACGGGAAAGACTCCCGGGAGAACCGCTGTAAGGAATTGGCCGAACAGGATTCCTGCTTCACTCAGAATCAAGCAAATCACCGCAATGACCAGATTAGAAAGAAAACCAATCCGAATCCCCCGGATGCCGTATGAGATCCCAACGCCAAAATTATCGATACTTGAGGAAATCGCGAAACCAAGGATAAAGAGCCACTCCATTTGCCATCACTCCATGTTGTGTTTTTTTTAGTCAATGTATGGAGCGTGTTGAAGGAAAGTGCTTTTCCCATGAAAAAATGTTGAGAAAATCTCAACACCCTTGTTTCGTATTTATCTATAGGGGGTGAATCATGGATGACGGTAGACAATCAAAGCCCTGATCTGGGAACCATGATGAAAGCGCTGCTGAAGAAACGCTCTTTGTCCATGCGAAAACTGAGTACCTTGACGGGTATAGACACGGCTACCATCTCGCGCATTGTCAATGGGAAGCAACAGGCAAAACCCGATCACCTTCAGCAATTCGCAGCCCATCTCGGAGTTCCTTTGGCCACGTTGCTGAAAGCGGCGGGTTTTGATGTTGATGGGCAACCGGGTGCGGGACGAACCGATATTCATTCCTCGATTGATACGATACAAGAAATTCTTGTCTCCTCCAATTTTTTTGATCGTCAATTTACCACCGAGCAAGTTCAGAGGGAACTCGTCAAGTATGAAAAGTATGCGCTGACAGAAGAGGGGAAACGCATTATCCTGGAAGACTTTATTACGAAGGTCGAGCAGGTGAGTGGTGCCGGACCATTCATCGAACAACTGAAAACCATGTATGAACATTTCACTAGGACGGATGCCTCCGAGGAGGTTCGTGCCTTGACCGGAAGCGCCTTATTGTACTTTATTTTATCTGCGGACATCATCCCGGATTATATCTTTCCGATCGGCTATTTGGACGATGCGATTGCCGTTCAGTTGGTGCTGCATCGACTTGCCCAAATCCAGCCGGAGCAAGCTGATTACAATGAATAGGAAAAAGGGTCTCGCTCTTATCCGGCAAGACCCTCTTTTTCAGCTTATAGCAGAGTAGAACCTTCAGCCACCGCTTGGGCATCTTCGAGCGTGATCAGGACCGCTCTCGCTTTGCCGCCGCTTTGGCCTGCGACATAGCCGTCCGCTTCCATCATTTCAATTAGGCGAGCCGCCCGGTTGTATCCCACCCGGAATCTTCGCTGCAAGCCGGAAGCAGAAGCCTGCCCCTGCTCCGCGACGAAAACGAGCGCCTCCAAATACAGCGGGTCGTCCCCGGCGTCAAAAGATTGAACCTGTTGTTCCAGATCTTCTTTGCTGAAAAGGTAAGAAGGTTTTCTCTGCTTTTTAATGATATGTGTAATACGTTCAATCTCATCATCTGTGACAAAATTCCCCTGCAACCGCAGCGGTGTAGTGCCGCTCTCCAAGAAGAGCATGTCTCCTCTGCCGAGCAATCGCTCCGCCCCTGACTGGTCGAGAATGGTACGGGAATCCACTTGGGAAAAGACCGCAAACGCAAGGCGCGTCGGCACATTCGCCTTGATGTTCCCCGTAATCACATCGACGGATGGACGCTGTGTCGCCAGCAGCAGATGGATGCCGCAGGCCCGTGCCTTCTGGGCGATCCGAATGATGCAGTCCTCTACATCCTGCGGGGAGACCATCATCAGATCGGCCAACTCGTCGATCACAATGACGATATACGGCAAGATGTCATCGGTCGTTTGATTGTAGCGTTCGATATCGCGCACGCCGGCGTCCACGAACAGGGTGTAACGCTTCTCCATCTCCTCGACCGCCCATTTGAGCGCAGCCGTCGCCTGCTTCGCCTCTGTGACGACAGGCGTCACCAGATGCGGCAAGTGGTTGTAGGGAGCCAGCTCCACCATCTTCGGATCGATGAGGAGCAGTCGCACTTGCTCAGGCGTCGCCTTGTACAAGAGACTGACGATGATCGAGTTGATGCAGACGCTTTTTCCGGAACCGGTGGCACCGGCGATTAGTCCATGCGGCATCTTTTTGATGTCGGCGATGATCGGTGCACCCCCGATGTCCATTCCCAAGGCGACTGCCAATGGCGAAGAATGCTGTTGAAACGCTTCGGAGCTGATGATTTTCTCGATCAGCACCGGTTGACTGGACAGATTCGGCACCTCAATCCCAATCGCGTTGCGGCCCGAGATCGGCGCTTCGATCCGAATATCCTTGGCTGCCAAATTCAGCTTGATGTCATCGATCAGACTGGTAATCTTGTTCACTTTGACGCCAGGAGCGGGCTGCAGTTCGAATCTCGTCACAGATGGACCTTTCACGATCCCGACAACCTGTGCACTGACATTGAAATTCGCCAGCGTCTCCTCCAGCAACAGCTTTTGCAATTGTGTATGCTCGTCATCGTCCCCAGTCGGTTCCGGGCTTGGATTCAGCAAATCCAGCGACGGCAACTGATAGGCAGGTCCAGCCTGAATCTCATCGGACGGTTTTTGTTCGATCATATTAGGCACAGACATGCTTGGCGCTGGAGGGGCTGCGGGCGGTACGTAGACGGTCGGCGCCGGAGCCTGGACCGTTTCTTCGTTGAATGTTCTGAGCGGGCTGGCTTCCGCACGTTCCAGAAGGCGAACCACTTCGGGACTGAATCCTTCCTCCACGGCGGTTTCTTCCTCTATAGCGGTTTCTGCCTCTTCTTGCTTTTGAATCACCTCTTCCTCGACCTCAAAACTATGGATGTTTTTGAAGCTATCTTCTTCCTCTACTTCAAAGGTTTCCGACGAGAAATTGTCCCCGGAAACCTCCCCTTCAACAGCCGCTTCGTCCAGTATCGGTGATTCTTCGATGACGGCTTCGGCTTCTGACTCTGCTTCAGCTTCAGCTTCAGCTTCGGCCTCTGACTCTGTTTCTTCTTCTACCTCTACTTCCGTTTCCGCGTATGTAGACTCTTGGAAGGTTGGCGAAGCCAGCTCCTCTTCTATTTCCGGTTCCTCGACAACAGGCTGCGGTTTCCTTGTAAACAAAAACAAAGGCTCTATGACGGTGTCTTCCTCATTTTCAGTCTCTGCTTCACTCGCAACTGTTGCTTCGCTTGCAGCTGCTGCCTCGTTGGCCGCCGCTTCCACGAGAGGCTCTTCTGCCTCTTCTAGCGGCTTCTGCTCTGCTTTCCCTGCCATTTGCAATTGCTGCCATTGCTTCAATTGACTAAGCTGCTCTTCCTGCTCCTGCAGCGGATACACAATTCCCGCCGTCGTGTGAATGCGATGCTCCATCTCCATCGTGTCAGGTGTGATCTTTCCATAAACAGGAGAAACAATATCCGAAGGCTGATAGGTTCTCTTTTCGATTCCTGCCATCCCCGGATTTTCTGCTCTGGATGCCCTCCTGAGATCAGTCTGCGGTTTTTTTGCTGGCGGGATCTCTACCCGCTGCTCGTCTACCTGTGCAGACCTTCGATTCGGGATTCGCTCACTCTTGGAAGGCCGTTTTTCCTTCGCTTCATTGAGAGGCTCAATGCCCAGCTCTTTCTCTATTCTTCTGCGCTCCGGATAGTGGTCCGGGACGACCGGAAACCGGAATTGTCTCTGTTTGTCCACTCTGAAATCATCTTGTTCCCGACTGCCTTCACGCTCTCTCGGGTAGATGCTCTTCGTTTTTGCCTGGAGCTGACGGGATTTCACTTGGCTGGGTGGATGCATCTCATCCGCTTCTATCTCTCTTTCTTCCCCCCGAAACACATTCATCAGCTTTTCGAGCCACGACCACATGTTGCAACGCCCTTTCCCACTTGCTTCATTTCCCTTTTATTTTACCAGAAAAAAGTACTTGCGTTCGATTGATTCTGTTTTTTTCGTCATTCATGAAACTTTTGGTAGGTCTCATACGTACAAAGTAAGGGAATAGAAAAAGTTTACATAGGGAGGAATACTGCATGTGGAAAAAGGGGAGTGCCCTGTTAATAGCAGGGATGCTCATTTTATCTGGATGTTCTGGTGAAGCTTCACTGGTCCGTGACTCGATCGTTCAATCTTTGGATAAACCGAATTATGACTACCAAGGCACATTGAAATTGACAGGCGATGTCGACAAATTGCCGGAAGCATTCGGTGAGGCAGTAAATCAGGAAGAAAAAGCCGTGTTGGCCGCTCTTAAAGCGGGAGTCACCATCAAAGGCTCCCAGCTTGATTTAGAGAATACAAAGGCGACCATCGAGGTAAACGACGACAAGCTGTTGCGCGACAACAAGCTGTGGTCTGGAGATAATAAGGCAGCAGTTGAACTGTTGGTGAACAAAGATTCATTCTTTATGAAATCTCCATTGGATAGCAAATATCTGATGATCAGCACAGATGTTTCGAGCAGTTTGACCGGGATGGGCGCTTCCGAAGCAGCCAACCCTGCCAAATTGAAGGAATATAAGGAAAAGATGAACGACCTGACGATTTCCTTCATTAAAAAATATGTGGCAAAATACGGCTACAAGCTGAACAACGTGAAAAATCTGGGTGCAACTACCGTCCAACTGCCTAACGGCGAAAAAGCGGAAGCAACTCATATCGCGATCAACCTGGATGCTAAAGAACTCGTCAACATGTTCTTCTATACTGCAAATGACGCGGTAGCGAGCCAAGATGTCAAAGCCTTCGCTGTAGACATGATGGTCCTTTCCACTTCCCTGCAGGAAGAACTGTACCCAGAAAACGGAAAAACAACCGAAGCAGAAAAACGCAAGTTGGCGGAAGAGACTGTCACACAAGGTCTCGCCGAAGCGAAAAAATGGCTAGATGAATCTGGCAAAGTCTATACACCTGACAAGATCGTAGAAGAAATGAAGAAAGCCGGATTCCACGCTGTGAACTGGAACCTCGACTTCTACATCGACAAGGATAAAATGCCAGTACAACAAAAAAGCGCTTTGAGCGTAACTTTCCAAGTGGAAGACATGAAACAGCCTCTGACGATCGGTCTCGAAGCTGACCAATATGCCTACAACTTCGGCAAAGCAACCAAATTCGAGATCCCTGGTAAAGATGCAGGCCTGACCATCGAACAACTGTACGAAGATGAAAAAGCAATCGACAGCTTCAGTGACAAAGGCTTCTTCCGTTACTTCGTCCAATCCTCGCTCGACCAGTACAAAGCCCAGAAAGAATGGGAAAAGGAATGGGCGGAATGGGAACTGGAAGATGGAGAGACAGCTGAATAAGCTTCCCGCATAGCAAAAGCACGATGCCCCTTTGGCGTCGTGCTTTTCTGCTTTTTTCCTATTCTGTGATCAAGCCGCGGACCGTCTCATGCAAAATGCCGTTGCTGGCGACCAATGAAGCGAGATCCTCCACCCGGAATGCCTGATGTCGATAAGGTTCCCCCTGCCAATTCGTGATGGTCGCCCCCGCCTCTTTTGCGATGACAATTCCCGCCGCCACGTCCATGATGCTGGAGCGCTGCATGACGATATAATCGATCCAGCCGTTGGCGAGCAAGCACCAGTCCAAGGCTGGGGCGATATTACGCATCAAACGTTTGGTCTGCATAACGAACGGTTCCGTGAACGCTAGCTCCTGCTCCTTGGTGACGGAATGGCGGCCGCGAATATACGTGCCCACCGCTCGGGTACGATCAGCTCGTTGGTTGATGGAGATGCGTTTTCCATTTAGGAAAGCGCCCCCTCCCCGCTCAGCCCAGAACATCTGCCCTGCGACCGGATTGTAGACAACTCCCAAAACCAGTTCATTTTGATGCTGCAACGCGATAGATACGGAAAAGTAGGGGTATCCTATGAAGTAATTATTGGTGCCATCCAGTGGATCGACAATCCAGAGATATTCGGACTTCCGCTCCAACAACCCGATCTCTTCCGAGTAGATCGAGTGCGTGGGAAAATGGCGGTGCAGCACTTCGACGATGCGCCGTTCGCTCTCTTTATCCTCTGGCAGCTTGACATCATTATGTAATTCCTCGTCTGGAACGAGCTGCTCCAGAAAACGCTCCTGCAAATAATCTCCCGCCGCTTTTGCCGCAGCTTTGGCTATTTCCAGCATTCTTTCCAGCTCCTCATGAAGTTTCCTTCGTGTTTTCGGTTGCCACGTAAGCATTACTTTTACTATGATAGATAGACGCCCGACTACAAAATGGGAGGGGAATTCAAATGAACAGTGATTTTATCCGCCTAAAGAATCTGGAAGGCGAACTAAAGCTGTCCCAAATGAACAAACACCTCGGCTGCTCGGTCACCAGCAAGGAACTGGTTTTGTATAAACCACATCTGACCTATCATCTGTTTCTGCATGATATCGTGAGCGTGGTTCCCATTCAAAGGGAATCCATTCCCGTCCCTTTTCGCAAGCAAGGAGAGAAGCAACGACCTTTCTTCGACTCCCAGACTTACAAGCTGATAGCCAGATGGACGCGAGTCGTCTCCCGCTCCGGCATCGTGGAAAAGGAGAACATGGAGTTTATCCTCCCCATCTCGTCCAAGATGCTTTCGTACATCTCACAATACAGCGGTCTGGTCGCCATCCGCTAAACTTCTTTTCCCAAAAGCCTCTATCCCTTTTGAATTGCGGGTTAGAGGCTTTTTATTTCGCTTTTCTGTCCAAAACGATGAACGTTCCGGTACCGTGCGCCACACGCTTGTTGCGTTCATCGTAAATGCTGGTATCCATGACCACCAGTGTTTGCCCGCGATGCAAGAATGTCGCTTCGGTCCGCAGACGCTCTCCCAGCCCCGGACGCAGGTAATTAATCTTCAGTTCTGTCGTCACGGCATACTTGTCCGGTGACAGGGAGCGATTGATCAGGGAACCCATCGTCGAGTCGATCAACGTAGCCAGAATTCCGCCGTGTACCGCTCCCGTCGAATTTTTCATGAACGTGGTGATCGGCACCTCGAACGAATAGGTGCGGTCATCGAGGAATGTTCCCTGCAAACCAAGGAACCCGGACAGAAATACGCTTTTTCTCTCGCGTCTTTGGCGAATGGATTGGAGCGTCAGTGCAAGTAGTTCGCGCTCCTCCTCACTGCCTTCTTCCCAAATGCTTTTCAACTCATCTATCATTTTTTCACTCCACCCTAAAAATGTCGCTTTCTTCATTCTAAAGCAATTTTCTGCATTTTTCTACGCAACACCTGTCCCACAAGTGTTTGGCTCTGAGCAAATGTTCAGACTTTAACGGTTGTTTCTATTAAGTGAAAAGTGTTAAGATAGTGCAAAATAGAAGGCTGGATTTTCTATTCGGAAGGGAGAGTTTTCAAGTGGCCAGACTTAGAAGTGACATGATTAAAAAAGGATTTGACCGCGCTCCGCACCGCAGTTTGCTGCGTGCAGCAGGCGTGAAGGAAGAGGATTTTGACAAACCGTTTATCGCGATCTGTAATTCGTACATCGACATTATTCCGGGTCATGTGCATTTGCAGGAGTTCGGCAAAATTGTGAAGGAAGCCGTTCGCGCTGCGGGAATGGTTCCTTTTGAATTCAATACCATCGGTGTTGATGACGGGATTGCCATGGGCCACATCGGGATGCGCTATTCGCTCCCAAGCCGTGAGATCATCGCGGACAGCCTGGAGACCGTCGTCGCTGCTCACTGGTTCGACGGAATGATCTGTATCCCGAACTGTGACAAGATCACCCCGGGCATGATCATGGGCGCACTACGCGTGAATATTCCGACAGTCTTTGTGACAGGCGGCCCGATGAAAGCCGGAAAAACCAGTGATGGCCGTTCCATCTCGCTTTCGTCCGTCTTTGAGGGCGTCGGCGCTTACCAAGCCGGTCTGATCGACGACAAACAGTTGGACGAGCTGGAGCAATACGGCTGCCCAACCTGCGGCTCCTGTTCCGGCATGTTCACCGCAAACTCGATGAACTGCCTGCTGGAAGCCATCGGTCTGGCACTGCCTGGCAATGGTACCGTCCTTGCCGTCTCTCCTGAGCGCAAGGAACTGGTCAAGTCTTCTGCTGAAAAACTGAAACACCTGATCGCTAACGACATCAAGCCTCGCGACATCGTAACCCTGGAAGCTATCGACGATGCTTTCGCGCTGGACATGGCGATGGGCGGCTCTACGAATACCGTACTGCACACCCTGGCAATCGCACAGGAAGCAGGCTTTGAATATCCGATCGAACGTATCAATGAAGTAGCAAAACGCATCCCGCACATCTGCAAGCTGGCTCCTTCCTCCGACTACCACATCGAGGATTGCCACGAAGCAGGCGGCGTCTCTGCGATTCTCAAAGAAATCGCGAAAAAACCGGGTGCCATCCATCCAGACCGTATCACAGTGACAGGGAAAACCCTTGGTGAAAACTTCGCGGATTCCGAAATTAAAAACGAGCAAGTGATTCGTCGCCTGGACAATCCATACAGCCAGACGGGCGGTCTTGCTGTCCTTTTTGGAAATCTGGCTGAGCAAGGAGCAATCATCAAGACAGGCGGCGTCGATCCTTCCATTAAAAAGCACGAAGGTCCTGCTATCTGCTTCGATTCCCAGGAAGATGCGCTCGCAGGCATCGCAGCCGGCAAGATCAAGTCGGGTCACGTCGTCGTTATCCGTTATGAAGGACCTAAGGGTGGTCCTGGCATGCCGGAAATGCTCGCACCGACCTCCCAGATCGTCGGCATGGGATTGGGCAAGGAAGTTGCCCTCGTCACAGACGGACGCTTCTCCGGCGCTTCCCGCGGGATCAGCATCGGCCACGTCTCTCCTGAGGCGGCTGAAGGCGGACCAATCGCCTTCGTCCAAGATGGCGACATCATCTCGATCGACCTGGAGGAGCGCACCATGTACCTGCACGTCGATGAAGAAGAACTGAATCGCCGTAAAGCTGATTGGAAAGAATTCGAACCGAAAGTGAAAACGGGCTACCTCGCTCGTTACTCCAAAATGGTGACCAACGCGAGCATGGGCGGCGTGTTGAAAATCTAATACGAAATAGATTCAGCCCCGCATCTGCAGCAGATGCGGGGCTGTTTCTTTCTTCATTATGGATGATTTACAGGATTTGCTTTCTGATCAGCCGAAACTTATTCATATCTGTCACGTCTTATACAATGACTACATCATGCGACGGGCAGTGACGAAGCGTTTCTCCCAATTGGTTCCCTTAAACGTGCTAAAGGTAACCCCTGGTTTCCCATATGTGTGTAAAATCTTATTGTTTCCAGCGTAAATCGCAACATGCGTAATCCGCGTCGACTTCGTAGTTGGACTCGATTTGAAGAAGATCAAATCTCCTTTTTTCAGGTTGCTTTTGGAGACTTTGGTTCCTACCTTCGCTTGCTCACGGGAAGTACGCGGCAGTTTCTTGCCGATCGCTTCTCTGAAGACACGTTGAGTAAACGACGAGCAATCAAAGACTTTCTTAGTACTACTGCTAGCACCAAATTTATAGGGTGTACCCATGTATTTTTGCCCTGTCGAAATGACCTTGTCCGCCTTGCTTTGGCTCCAAGCCGCATGTGCTACTCCGATGTCACCTGGCATTGGTGCTACAACTGCTGTCAGGCCCATCGTGATCCCCATCATAATTCCTACTATCACTTTTTTTGCTTTCATGTTGTTCATCCTCCCTTTTTGAAAAGTTTGGCTGACCCCCCGCTGCTTCTTTACTCTACCATCCCTATTCTTCCTATGAAATTGGAAAAATCTTTCCAAACGGCGTAACCACATTCGGACAAGATTTCCACTTGACGTCTTCAAGCGCGGTTTTATAGGCATTCGTCAAATTTTCAGTTTTTTCAATTGCCAGCATGTTCCACCAAAATCCCCTATTTTATTCCTCTATTGATATAGGCGTTTACGCATATCCTGTGACTTTTCTCCTACCTGGCATTGAAAAAAATCCCAAATAGGCCTCCATAATCATGGTCTATACTGGAACACTCCGTTATTACTCTCTACTTGCAACATCAGAAGAGTCATCGTAAAGTAAATAGGAGTTCGTTTTCAAGGAGGCAACATATGCGACTACGTAATATTCCAGGTGCCGAGTCGGCCCTGGCGCAATATCCGACGTTCGTGCAAAACCCTGTTGCATACAAGGGTAAATGGCAAGAACGCTTCGGGAACAACAATCCGATCCACGTCGAAATTGGCTGCGGGAAAGGACGCTTCATTTATACATTGGCTGCTCAGCATCCTGACATCAACTTCATCGCAGTCGAGCTGAAAGCAGAAGTCATTTTACGGGCCGCACAGCGCACCGAATACCGCGAGATCTCCAACCTCGCCTTCGTCCAATACAATGCAGCTATGCTCACCGACCTGTTCGCTGATCATGAAATCACCCGGATCTACCTCAACTTCAGCGATCCCTGGCCGAAAACGAGACATGCCAAGCGGCGTCTCACCTACTCAAGCTTCCTGCAAACCTATCGCCAAGTCTTGAAGGCGGACGGCGAGATCCATCTTAAGACAGACAATGAAAAACTGTTTGAGTTCTCACTCAATCAATTGGCCGCAGGGCGTTTCCAGCTTCGCAATATCACCTTTGATCTTCACCATTCCAAGCTGGCCCAGGACAATGTCATGACCGAATACGAAGAGCGCTTTTCCTCGCGAGGGCAGCGAATCTATCGGGTAGAAGGCGCTTGTTCCTTCCAATGATATAGATGGCATCACTTCCTCTTTCTCCAGAGCAATCCAGTCTGCCCTGGGGAAAGAGAACCTCAACATCTCTTCCATCTTTGTGCAAAGGGTTGAATATAGAACAAATGAAAGCGTATACAGAAAATTTCAACGATTCACATACGTTTTTTCTGCTCAATCGATTGCATGTCATCTCCATCTCTCTGCTTGCTCTCTATGCCTTCTACTTCTACGTCGATCTGGTCCTTTACAAAAGTGTCGCCGGCACCCCGTTCCATACAACATTGATACTCATCCATGCTGCTGGTTTTCTCGCTTCTTTGTTCTACATGGGGATCTATCCCCTGGTCAAAAAGAATCGGCGTTTTCTGCAATCGTTCGGGCCTGCTCTGCTGCTCGACTTCTACGTTCTCCTCTACATCGGCTCCAGCGCCCTCGGGTCCCTGAACAGCTACAGACTGAGCGGCAATATCGATTTCTACCTGGTAGTTCTCGTCGCTATCGCCATCCTGCTGCCGATTCAACCCAAACATTTTTTCTGCATTCTGACATCCACTCATACCTTTTTTCTCATCATGCTCGCATCCTTCATCGACGATCCGAATTTGCTGGCTTCCAAACAAATCATCTCTACTATTTCCGTTTTCGTCTCCTTTTTGGTCCTGCTTTTGCTTTACTCTTCCAAAGAAAAGGATTTCCAGCATCATCAAAAACAGGATGAATTGCACGAGAACTTTCGCACCTTGTTTGAGTTGAATCCGTACCCGCTTTTCTTGTCCAGGCTTTCTGACGGCAAGCTGCTGCTACTGAACCGAGCCGCGGCCGAGTCTTGTCCGCCATGTCAGGCATCCGATTCTCTGACGGACCATCAACTCGTCTTCAGCAATCCCCAAGAGCGGCACAAGCTCGTCGATGAGCTGCGTGCGCGCGGAAGCATTAAAAACTACATCCTGAGACAGGATCAGCCGCTCGGAACGACGAGATGGGGAATGGCCCATTACGAGCTGATCCTATACGGGAGCGAGACCTGCATTCTCTCCGGAGTTACCGACATCACGCCGTTGAAAAAGATCGAAGAGAATCTGGTAGAGCATGCTAACTACGACGCTTTGACTGGAACCCTCAACCGCCGAAGCGGGATGGAGGCCTTGAACAACTGGCTCTCCGGTTCTAGGCAGGAAGCCTCTTCGTGCATCGTCTGCTTTATTGATCTGAATCATCTCAAGCAGGTAAATGACCGCTACGGACATCAGGCCGGTGACGAGATGATCAAGGACTTTTGCGCGGTGATCCGCGAGCACTTGCCTGCCGAGGATCTCTTTTTCCGTTATGGCGGGGATGAATTCATCATTCTTTTTTTCCAAAAAGATTGGCAGGAAACCACATCGATCTGGGCATCCATTCAGCTGGCATTCGCTGAAAGGAACAGCAGCGGCGGCAAACCATACATCCTCTCCGCCAGCCATGGACTCTTTCGCTGTGAGACTGGCACCGACTTGTCCAGCGAAGAAATCATTCAACGGGCCGATCAGGAGATGTATAAGGATAAACAAGGACAGCGCCTTTCTTCCACCTAGTTTGAAAAAATGGTATGATAATGGAATATTTGCATGTCAATCAAACTTGGAGGCTGTCATATGTCGAGTTTTGCTTTTGCATCCTTTCTACCGCTTTTGCTGATGCTGGCTTTTTACGCGCTCATCATCTACCTGATCGTGCAGGTGATTCGTTTCATGAAGCAAAAAACGCTCCATGACCAACAACAAAATGAAAAACTGGACGCCCTAATCCAGATCCTTCGTGAAAAAGAAATAGAAAGAGAACGGCAACCGTAGCAGCCGTTCTCTTTTTTCATTAGAATTATACGTCTCTTTTCTGAAAAATCCGGATCGCAAAGAACAATGCGACGACTCCGTACAGGAGCGTATAGGCAAGCATCGCGGGACTCGGAGCAGACGCGGTGCCGAAAATCCCCTGTGAAGCAAATGACAAGGGATTGTCTACCGCCTCGAACAGCGAGAGCGTACTCAGTCTGAAAAGCGAATCGGTCGGAAATATGAGACTGGAGACAATCCCGATCTGGATGAGGGACTCCTGGTTGATCAGGGAGCCCAATTGTTCTACGAAGCCCCCGATGAAGCTGATGCCATAAAGAATGATCAGGACGATGCCGCCGGTGACGGTCGTCGTCATGCTGCTCATCAGCAGGGAGACGCAGACCAGAATGACCGGAAGGAGAATAAAGTAGCCCAGACCGGCCATGACTTGTGATGCACTTATCCGGACGGCCATCTCGCCCCCTCCGACCCATTGGTTGATGGCGATCAGACCCAGGTAGAGCAGAACAGCGTACAGGATCAACATGCTAGCCAGCCCCAGGAATTTGCCGAGCATGTATTGCCTGCGTGTCATCGCACGCGCAAGCCAGGTATCGATCTGATGGCTTTCGATTTCCGAAGCGATGCTTCCCACACTGCTGAGAATCGCCAATAAAGCAGTGATGATCGAACCAAAATACAATCCCATCCCCAGCAACTGCGTCGAGAAAAAGCCCTTCATCATCATCACATCGGCAGAGGCCGCGCCCAGTTTGTCACTGACCTCGCGCGCAGCGAACCAGGTCGCAACGCCGAACAGCAGCAGGAACGCCAGCGACATTAAAACCGTGATGGTAAAGATCCGTTTGGAGATCATCTCCCGGTATGTGATTTTAATGATTGGCCACATGTGTTTCTCTCTCCTTTTGCTGGACCCAGTACAGGAATACTTCCTCCAACGATTGCTGCTTGCGGATGACCTCATGTACCGCTGCGCCACCCGCCATCAACTCGTGCAAGAGAGCAGGTACACGTCCCTCCTGATCTAGTGTCACGAGCCAGATCGACTGTCCATCCCACTCTTTCAACAAGCGGGTATCCTTCACAAAAGGCAGATGGACATGCCAGTCCGTAGACGTCTGCTCCATGGTAATCTCCACCTGTGGTTTGACGGTACTCAGCTTGCGCCACTCTCCGGAGGTGACCAGCTCACTGCGGTGAATGATGCCGACATAATCACAGACACTTTCCATCTCGCTCAGCAAGTGGCTGTTGAGAAAAACGGTTTTCCCCTGATCACGCAGGCGTGCGATCAGTTCTCGCACTTCTTTTCTGCCGATGGGATCGAGGGCAGATGTCGGTTCATCCAAAAAGATCAACTCAGGGTCACTGAGCAGGGCACAAGCCAGACCGATGCGCTGCTGCATTCCCTTGGAATAGCCGCGAATTCGTTCGTCGACCCGCCCTCCCAGCCCGACTATCTCGACGACTTCGCCGATGACACGGTCGCGTTCCCTTTTGGACAAGCCGCAAATTTCCCCGTGATGCTTGAGTAATTGCCTGCCTGTCAGCCAGTCCGGATAACGAAAAAGCTCAGGCAAATAGCCGACTTTGCGACGTGATTCCACACTTCCGATGGGGTGACCGAGCATCGTCGCGCTCCCCTCGGTTGGATGCAGCAAACCCAGCATGGTACGCACGAACGTGCTTTTCCCGGCGCCGTTTTGACCCAAAAAGCCAAAAACAGAGCCGCGCGGCACCTGCAGCGTAATCTGCTTGCAGCCGCCTTTTCCGTCATACTGCTTGGATAGACACATCGTTTCGATGACATTGTCAGACATAGTTACCTCCCAGACTTCCAGTCGAGATAAACGGGCAAAAGCAGAGCCCACCTCAACTGGTAAGCTCTGCCAAACACACAGATTTTATTGAACTTTTTTCGCGAAGGACATCAGTTGCTCCGCATTGTTTTCCGCGCCATCCAGCATGTGGATAGAGCCGTTTTGCTGCCAAATCAGGTAAGAGCGATACGGCGACTCGATTAGCAATCCATCTCCGCCATTCACTTTTACTTCCTTCACCTGGCTGTCCTTGTCCTCTACGTAAGGCAGCGGCAAGGTATGCTGCCAATCATCCAGATTGACCATCTGTTTTTTGACATTTTCCGGGATGAACGGCAGGGCCAGCACTGTATCGCGAAGCTCAGCCAAATCTACCCCTTCTGGCGCCTGAAGCTTCAACGCATCCACCACATTGTAAGTAAACTCATCGTCCCCGGATTTTAGGTACAGGTTCATGGATTGCGGAATTTGCAACGAGAAAGGCTTGCCGTCCAGTTTGTCATCAAAGCGTTTGTCCATGCCCACTTGTTCGAGCAGTCGGTTGGCTTTTTCGGTATCGATTTCAAATTGGACGCGATGGGAGCCACGTACATCCACACCCTTGACGCTGACGTCATCCGGGAGAGCAGGAAGCTTGACGCCAGCTTTCTCGGCCTCTTCCTTCGACTCATACCAGACCGGGCCATCCCCCTTCTGACTCGTCTCGTCGATGCTGATTTTACCAATTCCACTTAATTCCAGTTCTCCTGCCTTTCCGGATGACAGCCACGATTCTGCCTGCTGCAGATCGTCCTGCGTCACTTTGACGAATGCCACCTTGTCTACGCGGAAAATGGACAAAAGATCCTTGGCTGCTGCTTGCACCTGCGGGATCGTGAGTGCCACGGCGACTGCCGCTGCGGTCGATACCCCGGTGACCCATTGTTTGGTTCGTTTATTCATATGGTTCCAACTCCTTTTATTCATAGGGCTGTTTGCAGGGGCGCTTTCTTTCGCTGCACCCTGCTTGGCCTGATCATGCTGATTGATCTGTCGGGAAAAACGCTGCCAGGCAGCTTCGGTATCTACCTTCACGGCATGAGGCGAAGCGTAAAACGTATTCTCTACCTTCCCCCTGGTCCAATTCTCCAGTTGGGCAAGTTCAGTAAATCGGGCCAGACAGACGGCACACACTTCCAAATGCTGGGAGATGCGTTGGAATTCCTCATGTCCGCATTCTCCGTCCAGATACGTCTGCAGCAAACCGTCATCCATGCATTTCATTCAGCTTCCCCCCTCATCTGCTTGAAGATACTTCGGAATTTTTGTTTGGCGCGCGAAAGAATCTTCCCGACCGATCCCACCTCGACACCCGTCGCTCTCGCCAGCTCCGTGTAGGGAAAGCCGGAGTATTTCATGACCAACAGAGTACGCTCCCGTTCATCCAGGACGGACAACACTTCACGCACCTGCTCGATCTCCTCCTGCTCGAACCAGATCTCTTCCGAGGACGGGGCGGTATGCGACCTTTCGGCTTCTACCTGCTCCTGCCGCGCGCTTCTCCTCTTTTCAGAGCGCAGGTAGTTATATGCTGCGTAGACCGAAGCTTTGGACAGCCAGGCTGGAATATGCTCGATTACGGTTCGATCTGTACGGTAAAAGGTGAGAAAGACATCCTGAGCCAAATCTTCTGCTGTCTGCTGTTCCTTGACAATCCGTACGATCTGCCGGACGACAAAAGGATAATAGGCGGTAAACAACGCTTGAAAGTTGTCCTCGTCCTGCTTCCCTCTCATGGAATGAATCGCCAGTTTGGCCTGCACTCCCACTTCCTTTCCTCCTTTCGCTTCGTTCATCTTGTAGAAACCGCCGAAATCAATTTTGTGACATGTTTGCGTAAAATTTTTTGTTCCTTATTCCGATACACCCAATAAGGGGGAGTCTATATGGATAAACTTTCCTTTCTCCAGGAAAAAAGTTCATTTCATATGCGGTATCCGCAACAGAGCGATCTCGCCTTTTACCGCTGGTTCACCGAACAATACCCTAGGGAAGCGATTGGCTGGTATCATCTGGGTCGAGAGCATGAAGCGCGCGGTGAGCGGGAATTGGCGATCGCCGCACACAAACAAGCCTTGCACGTCCAACCGGGCCCTTTTCATGAGGAGGCGAGACAAGCTTACCAGAATCTGCTGCGCGAACGGCAGAAGGAATCCTGGCGCAAGCGCTCCCGGCTGCTGCTTGGCTCGCTCTTGTTTTTCTATTTGCAATTTGTTTTTTCGCCAGGCTTGCTGACCGATCCGCTTCCTCCTGTTACGCCCGCACTGGCTGCTTCCGAAATGGCGGGACCGACCGCCATGGACAAGCCCCATGTGGAGGTAATCGCTGTGCCTCAGACGCTTTCCATCGGCGAAATGAAAACCCAGGTCAGACGGTATTTGCAGGGGCGACGACCAGCTCTCGAACAGCCTTACACGGTCATGATCGTCCCCGAGGCTTTTGGCTTGCCTTTGTTTACACCCCTTTTGTTTTATCAGCCTACAGAAGTGCTTGGGGTACTCAGGTATCAGCCTTCTTCGCGTACGGTTCTGACGGAGCAATGGTTTGAGCAGCCTGTAAGCTACCAGAAGGAGAGCGCTTTGGGTCAAGCGAGAGAAGCATTCACCCGCGAGCAGATGGTCTTCCAGCATATCATCACCCTGCGCAACGCCCTCTATCGCTATTATCAGCAAAAAGGGACACTGCCAGCCCGCCTGGCCGATCTCGCCGGAGCATATCCCGGCAACAGTCTGCCGCAGATTCCGCTCCCGCCAGCCGAATGGGGATTGCCAGCCTATCCGTACTACCCGGAAAAATGGAATCCTGCCCTTGCTTGGGATAGCATGCCTGACGTCTTGCCCCTACCCGGCTACCCGGAGCCTGTCGAACCGCTGCAGCCGTTGCAATTGCATCTTTTCCAGGCAAGCCACAGACTCGAATTGCGAAGCGGTACCCACCTGATCCGCAGCCATCCGATCGGACTTGGGAAAAACAACGCTACACCAAACGGGCTTCATACGATTTTGCAAAAAATCAACCAACCCCGTGGCCACGACAATATTTACGGTACGCGCGGCCTCGTCTTTTTGCCTGAGGGCTATGCCATCCATGGCACGAACGACCCGGGCAGCATCGGTCAAGACGCGTCTCTCGGCTGCGTGCGGTTGCACAACGCCGACATCGAGGAGCTCTACAGCTTCGTCTCTTTGGGGACCGAGGTTGTGATCTCCGCCATGCCTGCCGGCGTGGACTGGAGCAATCCCCCCGCCTTCCTCCTAGAAGCAAGGCCCGAGGAAGAAACGCCAAATGTCGTATACAAGTGGCTGCACTAATCTATGCTAGTCAGGACGTTTATTTAGACAAAAAGTTACGTTCCACTAATAGGAAAGCGCGCTCTCTGCCAAGGAGGAGCGCGCTTCTATCGGTTACATGACTTTACTCATTTCATCGAGCATACGTTTTCGAACGATAATAGGGTTGAGATCGGGAGATGAGATATGCTGCACATAATCTGAGGAACTCTTTTCGATCTGGTCATCCATCGCCTTGACCGCTCCATAAAATTTATAATGCGGTAGGAAAATCATGCCGGTTTGATTGGAGAACACTTGAAGGGGTCGGATTAGTTCGCTGATCGTATAGCCAATTAATCCACCCGATTGATAGGCAGATTCATCGCCTCCAATCGACATGGCAAGGACGAATTCTTTTCCCGCAACGGCTTTACCGCCGGATCTGAACAGCCAAGATGTCGTAAACACGTCATCAAGCCATTGCTTGAGTAACGCCGGCATGCTGTACCACTGGATTGGAAATTGCAAAACGATGCGGTCATGCTGTGCAACGAGGTCTTGGTCATAATCCACGTCGATTTTAAAATCTGGGTATGCCTTATACAGTTCATGAACCGTTATTTGATCGGGGTGTCCACGCAATTCCGCCATCCAGCGTTTATTGACACATGACTGTTCGATATTTGGATGAGCCACAACAACCAGAATCCTCATTGATCTCCTCCTTTTGCTTCAGCCTCAATGGTTTCCTTCATAACCTCTGCTCCGCGATTTGCATTAAGCACTATCTTCTTGCGAATGGTTAGCAAATGATCACGCTCCTTATTCCTATTTTATTTTTGATTGAGTACTCAGTCAATAAAAAACCACAATATTATTGTTGCTTGAAAAACGAAACTGCCGATATGGTGATTTGGTGAATTTTTTCCCTAATTTCGTTGTTGATCTCCGTCTCTGTCCAGCCTTGAGCAGCTAGATCTTGAAGAAGCTGATCCAGATAATTCATTCCTTGGGAGACAGCTCCCCAAAATTGCATGGCCATCAGATTTGCGTCTCCTTGGCGGATGACTCCTTGATGAATTCCTCTGTCAATCGCTTGTGCCATTGGCTTGATGAAGCTCTTCATCCATTCAAATGGTGACAATTCTCCTGGCTCATAGAGATGATGCAGATCCAGACTGATTCTCATATAGAAACGCTGGGTCTGAGGTTCCTTGATCACTCGTTCACAAATAAGCTTGGCATAGTTTTTGAATTGCTCGAGCACCGGCGCATCCTGTTCAAAAAACACCGTGGTATAGGAAAGTGACTGGTCCATCATGTATTCATAAAGCTCACGAAAAAGCATTTTTTTATTTTTAAAGTAGTAATACACCAATCCATGTGCAAGACCCGCTTGTTCTGCTACATCACTTAATGTCGTAGCCGAATAACCCTTTACTACATATACGTGAATGGCTGCCTGCAATATCTCTTGTTTACGCTGCTCTCGAATAAACTCATTCTGTTTCTTTGTACGGGGAGACATGTCATCGCACCTTGTCTAAAGTTTTTACCTAACCGTATATGGTAGATGGAAATCCTAGCGGCAATCTAGGACTTTCTTTTCTCGTCCATGACTGCCGCTGCTTCCTTGTTTACAATGCCTCGATCGGAACATCGGAAGGCAGGAGATACGGATGTTTTTTATTAATGTGGTCGTAGAACATTATCCCGTTCAAATGATCGATTTCATGCTGCATCACGATGGCACCGTATCCCTTGAATGATAGGACGACCTCTTTGCCTGCGGGATTGAAGGCCCTCACCTTGATGCGCTGATAGCGAGGGACGTATCCTTTGACTGCCCGATCGACGGACAGGCATCCTTCTCCGTCCGACAAATAGATCATCGCTACGGAATGGCTGATAATTTTTGGGTTGATCAGCATGTATTCCTGCGATTCCCCTTTTTCGTCGGGGAAATAAGCCACGAACATGCGCTTATCCAATCCGATCTGATTAGCAGACAGCCCGACGCCGGGACGCAGGCGATACTGCCTGGACAACTCGGGGTCTTGACTGTTTTTGAGATACTGCATCATGCAGTATAGCGTATCGACATCCTCCGCCGAAGGAGGGATGCTTACTTTTTCTGTCACTTTGCGCAGGATCTTGGCACCTTCGCGCACGATATCTTTCATTGTAATGATTGTATCTCGGTTAAACTTACTCAATGTCCAAACACCTCGTCTACCGTATCCTTCTTTTCTTGTTTCGTTTCCCAAGGTAAACAGTACCACGCAAAGGAGAAGTGGCACAAGCCGTCAGAAAATCCGGGTGCCCTCCCCCTGTATTGTACGAGAGTCGACTCCATCTGTGCATACGCTGCTGTCAATAACATCATTCCGATGCTTGCGGCCACTCAACGTAATTTACGGAACTCGCTCGGGCTCATTTGATGCTTTTGTTTAAATAGGCGCTCGAAGGTATCTAGGCTGCCGAAGCCGACGTCATAGGCGATCTGTGTTATGTCTGCGTTGGTTTCGAACAGTTTTTGTTTGGCGGTGGAAAGCCTCACATCTGCGATATAGGCGCTTGGGGTCTGACCGAGGTACTCCCTGAACAGGCGGATGAGGTAGTACTTGCTGATCCCTGCTTCTTGTGCCAGGACGTCTAGGCGCAGATCCAGCGAAAGGTCTTCATGGATATGGTGCAGCACCCTTTGCAAGGCAGGATGCTCCAGACGAGGGGCACGTCGCTGCAAGCCTTCTGTATGACTCCCTTTTCCCAATGCAAACAGCAGAGAAGCCAGCTCGTATTCCAGCTCCTGTAGCGGGGCTTGATCGCCGTCTCCTTCCATGGCGAGCCGCATTAGGTTCAACGCCATTTTGCGAAGACCCTCTGCCGGGCCCCCGATCCACGGCATGAATTCCACCTGCAATGCGCTCTGCTCCAGTCTGTCTGCCAATACCTGCTGCAAAAAGGCTTGCTCGAAATTGATCAGCAGGACCTTCGCTGCGCAGTCATTGGCAAAATGGTAGTGCTTCTCGCCAGGAGCAGTGATGCACCAGAGGTCTTCTTCCAGCCTGCGTGCCTCCTGCTGATAGCGAATATACGGCGTACCAGCCAGAGGGATACTCAGCTGAAAGTCACTGCCATGCGTGTGCTCCTTGGGATCCGCCGTATTCGGCGCAAATTGAACCATCATCACTTTACTGTTCGTCAGATTCAACTCAATTAGCTTCATGCATCCTGCACCTTCGTATCCGCCCTTTTCTCCGTTCAAGATCGAGATTTATTCCAAAAAAGCGCGTCCCCCTGCAGGAGAACGCGCATCTCTTGATTATTTTTCTTCTTCCAGTTGGCCAATCTTCTCTTCTTTCTCCGCTTCAGGGTTCCAGTAGTCAAGCACCTTGCCCTGTAAAACCTTACCTTCGATGAACTGCACCTGCTGCACTGTAAAGTCAGCCTTCCATTCGATTCCGAGCTCTTGGGCCAAGCGCACCACGGTCAACAATTCCGACCATGCTACGTACCGCTTATACCAGAAAAACTGGGGTTGCTCGTTCATGTATGGGTAGAGATCATCAAAATCGGTGTGTTTACAGTCGAGAGCTCGCTCAAAATTCACCTTGGCACGGCGTAACTGCTCCATAAAAAATGGGGGTAAATCTGTTTTTGCGAAGTCAGACATAGACTTTCCCTCCTGTCTCCCGATTTATAGGTATTGTACCACGCGAAGAAAGATGTGCAAATAGCTGAAACTGTTCGTACATTTATCTATTCCGATCTTCAGCCATGTGTGTCACTTGAATCTTCGGCTGGTGGAGGAGGGAGCTCGATGCCCGGGCCTGATGTGCCAGGATTCGGAATGCCCAGATCTGGCGGCATCACTGGGGCATCACCTGGATTGCCGGAATTGCCCGGATTCCCTTGGTTACCGTTTCCAGGATTCCCATGGTTCCCTTGATTGCCTGAATGCCCGGAGTTACCTCCGTTGCCTTGGTTGGCTGGAGGCCATGGTGTTTCGGTACCGCCATTCATGTCGCCGGAATGTTGGGAATCGTCACCTTCGATCGGATACTCGGCTCCATCCTGGTGATGCTGGTTTCCATCTTCAAACAAATTCTCCAAGGCCTTGGTGTTGACTGGCACAATCGGAGAAGGGGTCTTTTCCTCCCCATCTGCCGTGCGAGGAACAACCATATACTGGTAAATCGTTGTTCCATCAAGCACATCAAGGTATTTCGTATCGGCCAGATTAGTTGCGATTTGGATTCGCTCCCCATTGGGCTTGACACGATACACATCGTACGTGTAACCCGGCAAACCGCCGATCCAACTCAGGACCACCACTGGGTTGTTGTTTTGATCCAATGACAAGACAGCCGCCAAATCAATCGGGAGGTCTTCTATCTCCGGTTCCTCTTCCTTCTGCTTGAACCCAGTCGGTGGAACAAATTCGCTTGCTTTCACACCTTTTAACCCCTGACCCAGCACCTTGGAAAACATGCTGGCAGTCATGCTGCTGCCTTGTGTCATCAAATGCTGTTTGTCCTCAGGGTCAAAGCCCATCCAGACCGCACCGACATATTCCGGCGTATAGCCGACGAACCAGGCATCCTTGTTGACATTGCTGCCACCAGCGATGGATTGCGTGGTGCCGGTTTTCCCTGCTACGTGACGTCCGGAGATACGGGCAGCTTTCCCTGTCCCGTCCTGAACGGCTCGCTCCAGCATGCGATGCACTTCCCAGGCCGACTCCGGCTTCAGGGCCGCAGTCTGCTTGGCAGCATGCTCAACAGATACACCCAGAGTCTTATTTTCCACCTTGCTGATGGCATAAGGCTCAGAGACGACACCGCCATTGGCAAAAGCCGTATACGCCTGGGCCATGCGCAAGGGTGATGTCCCCTTATTAAGACCGCCTAGCGCGATAGCCAGGTTGCGATCCTCAGGCGACATCTCAATCCCGAATTGTTTCAGGTACTTCAAGCTGTTATCCACACCGATCTCATTCAACAACCAGACAGCAGGCACGTTGAGTGAGTCTGTCATGGCATGGTCCATGCTCACTGAATCGCTGTATTTGTTGTTGTAGTTCCGCGGTTCATAACCATTGAAGCTTTGCTTTTTATTACTCAGAGTCGAATGGCTGTTCCATTTGCTGTTTGAATCAATCGCGGGTGCAAAGACCGCCAGCGGCTTGAAAGAAGAGCCTGGCTGACGCTGCATCTGGGTCGCGTAGTTAAATCCTTTTGCGGCGTATTTGCGTCCCCCGACCATTGCGGCAATCCCGCCGTTTTTGGCATCCAGCACGATCATGGCAGACTCTACCTGGCGTGTGGCCCCGTCTTTAGGGAAGTTTTTCGGATTGCTGTATTGTTCAGACATCGCATCCTGCATCTTCGGATCCAAAGTGGTGTTGACGACCCATCCGCCCCGGTACAATTCTTCCTCCGTGACATCAAACTTATTCTCTGCTTCATACAACATATTATCAAAAAATGCCCGGTACTCTTTTTTCAATCCCGAGCTCGGCGCCTTCTGTGTCGTCTCTTCCGGCAGAGGCTCTGCTTGGGCTTGAACCTTTTGCTCCTCTGTGATGATGCCCTGCTCCGCCATCAGACGGATGACAGTGTCCCGACGCTCCTTGGCACGATCCGGATAATTGAATGGCGAATAGTACGTCGGTGATTTCGGAATCGCGGCGAGCATGGCTGCCTCGGCAATGGTGAAACTCTCATCACTCACTGGTTTGCCAAAGTAGTACACGGAAGCATCCTCGACCCCGAACTGTCCCTCGCCCAGGTAGACCCGGTTCAGGTACATCTCCAAAATCTGATCCTTGGAGAATCTGCGCTCCAAGCCAATCGCGATACTCATCTCTTTTGTTTTTCGCCAAAAGGTTTGGTCTAGAGTCAAAAACACATTGCGCGCCAGCTGCTGTGTAATGGTACTGCCACCCTCAGCCAGTGAACGCTTCTTGATGTCGTTGATGATCGCGCCGCCAATCCGCACCATGTCGACGCCCTTGTGTTCATAGAAGCGCTTATCCTCCACGGAGAGGAACGCCTTAATGAGGATTTCCGGCATCTCGCTGATCGGTTTGTATTCACGGTTTTTCTCGCGGATCAGTCTCGCGATTTCCTTCCCGTTCTTGTCGTTTATGACAGTTGGTTCAGCTTTCAAATCCAACAGTTTCTGTTCGTTTTCCGCAATCATCCGCTCTCCAGCGTATAAGAGTGAGAAATATCCACCGACCACGCTCAAGAGCAGGAAGATGACAAACGATACGGCAATCAACAGCAATTTGTTTTTCTTTCTGACTTTCTTCTTGGCCTTCTTTGCCATTTCTTACCTCCTGTTTTCTCTCTTCCCCCACCATATAGACGGATACGATCGAAAAAAGTTTCTCCCTTTGGTCCAGTGTCTATCATTCCATACGAACAACGGTTTGTCACTGGAAAAAGCCTACCCTCTTAGACAGAAGGTAGGCTTTTGCTATCTTGAATCCTATTTTTTCAACAGTTTTTCCGCTTCTGCCACGACGTTCTCCACGCTAAAACCGTACTCTTTCATGATTCGATCACCAGGCGCAGATGCTCCGAACTGGTTGATGGCAATGACTTTTCCGCCGTCGCCTGCATAACGCTCCCAGCCCATCGGCGAACCCATTTCGACAGCCAGGCGAGCTTTTACGTCTGTCGGCAGGACAGCTTCGCGATATTCCTGCGGCTGACGCTCGAACAGATTCCAGCTCGGCATTGATACGACCCGTGCTTCGATCCCGCGCTCCTGCAGTGCCGCACGTGCCTGCATCACCAGGGAGACTTCAGAGCCGGTCGCGATCAGGATGAGCTCAGGCTTGCCGTTTGGTGCATCTGCCAGTACATAGGCCCCTTTGTTGACGCCTTCTGCCGCTTTTTCGATGCTTTCTTGCTGAACGGGCAGATTTTGACGGGTCAAGACCAGGACAACTGGCTCGTCTGTGCGGGAAATGGCATATTTCCACGCTTCATTCGTCTCCACTGCATCAGCAGGGCGCAAGATCGTCAGACCTGGCATCGCGCGCAGGGAAGCCAATTGTTCGATCGGTTCGTGCGTCGGTCCATCTTCACCGACCGCGATGGAGTCATGGGTAAACACGTAGACTACCGGCAGTTTCATCAGCGCGGACAGACGGATCGCCGGACGCAGGTAGTCAGAGAAGACAAAGAACGTACCGCCGTACACCTTCAATCCACCATGCAAAGCCATTCCGTTCAGCGCTGCACCCATCGCGAATTCGCGCACTCCAAACCAGATGTTGCGGCCCTCAAAGCTGCCTGGGAGGAAATTGCCGACTTCTTTAATCAGAGTGTTGTTGGAAGAAGCCAGGTCAGCGGAGCCGCCCAGAAAGAACGGAACCTCTTTTGCCAATGCATTAATCGCATTGCCGGACGCTGCACGAGTCGCCAGTTTGGCTCCCGCTTCGTAAGCTGGCATTTGCTTTTCCCAGCCCTCCGGCAGATTGCCGTCCACTGCCAGCTTGAACTGCCGAGCCAGTTCAGGGTGTTGTTTCGCATACGCTGCGAACTGCTCACTCCAAGCAGCTTCCGCTTTTTTCCCAGCATCAGCAAGCTCACTGTAGAAGGAAGATACTTCTTCCGGTACATGGAACTCATTATCATGATTCCATTCGTAATGCGCCTTCGTCAGCTTCACTTCTTCCTTCCCGAGCGGAGCGCCGTGGGAAGCACTGGAGCCGCCTTTATTCGGGCTTCCGTAGCCGATGACGGTTTTTACTTCGATCAGCGTCGGATGATCCAGATCCTTCTTCGCTTCCGCGATGGCCGCTTCGATCGCAGCCAGATCATTGCCGTCCTCGACGCGAATGTATTGCCAGCCATATGCCTGATAGCGCTGTGCCACATTTTCCGAGAAGGAACGGGTCAGTTCACCATCGAGGGAGATGTCATTGGAATCGTAAAGAACGATCATTTTGCCCAAATTCAGATGCGCAGCCAGGGAAGATGCCTCGCTGGACACTCCCTCCATCAAGTCCCCGTCCCCACAAATCACGTAGGTGTAGTGGTCGACGAGATCAAAGCCGTCGCGGTTATAGGTTGCTGCCAGATGTTTTTCCGCCATCGCCATCCCTACGGCCATGGCAATCCCTTGGCCGAGTGGCCCTGTGGTCGCGTCGACACCTGGCGTGTGTCCGAACTCCGGGTGACCCGGCGTTTTGCTTCCCCATTGGCGGAAGTTATGTAGGTCTTCCAGTGAAACATCGTATTTCATCAAATGCAACATCGAGTATAATAGCATAGAGCCATGTCCAGCCGAGAGAACGAAGCGATCCCGATCGATCCAGCTCGGATTGCTTGGGTTAACTTTCATGAAGCGGCTCCACAATACATGCGCCATGGGAGCTGCCCCCATCGGCATCCCCGGATGCCCGGAATTGGCCTTCTCGATGGCATCAATGGCCAGCGTGCGGATTGTATTAATGGAAAGCTGATCAACAGAAGATTGCTGAGTCATCTTACACGATCCTCCCTGTTTGTACTTGTAATATTCGGGTAATAACATGACTGTCCAATTATAGCACAGTTCCCTTTTACAATCATGCTAGCAATTGAAAAAGGAGGGGAAACCGAAATGTCTCCTGCGCTATCCTTAACCATTGGCATTATTCTGGCATTAGCCGGATTTGGGATGATGATTTATGCCTTTTCCAGTTCACCTATGTTTAAGAAAAATCGGGAAAAGCTGCGAAAAAAACGATCAGAACGAGAGAATCCTCCATCTTGACAACAAATCCTTTGAGGTGACATAAGTCTATGCGTGAAAAAAAATGGTTTACCATGCCTGCTGCTGTCCATCTTTTCTTATTAAAAGGAAATGAAATCCTTCTACTGAGAAGATATAACACAGGCTATGAAGACGGAAATTACAGTGTCCCTGCCGGACATATGGATGGCAACGAGGAAGTCAAGCATGCTGCCATTCGCGAAGCGCGTGAAGAATGCGGCATTGACATACAGGCAGAAGATTTGCAGGTCGTTGGCGTGATGCACCGCCGCTCTCATGAAGAACGAATCGATTTTTTTCTCGTCGCTTCACGCTGGAGCGGTGAAATCACCAACACTGAACCGGACAAATGCGACGAGCTGGTCTGGGTCGACATGCAGCATTTGCCTGAGAATATGATTCCCTATGTTCGGCAAGCTATTACGAACTATCGGGAGGACAAGTGGTTCGACAGCTTCGGCTGGGGATAGGGCCCTGCCAGTGTTGGGTGAAATATGTGATGATTTACGGGCAACTGGGTTTTTGCCTGTTGAAAACCTACTGTTGCGGTGGAGAAGCATGTTTCCAGGCGGAGCGACTAGCAGAGTCCAGCCTAGCGGAACAGCGAACCCGGGGAGACAGAAGCGCAATCCATGAGTAGACTCCAGAGCTGCGCGCCGTTTTGCGCTTCCCCCGGGATCGCTGTGGAGCGGACAGTTTTACATTCTTGCAGGACGCAGACCGGAGCGAAGATCGGAAACATGCTTCTCCCCACTGCAGCCACATTCTCGACACTCGAAAACCCAGTGCCTAAGAGCACTGGGTTTTTCCGTTTACATCTATTAAGTGGACATTTTCCTTAGAATCCCTGCCCGCTTCTTCTGTCCTTGAGCGCTGCCAGCGCTTCGATAAACTCTTCCTTGTCGATGACGTTCAACTCGTACAGCTCGCGGATCTCGTCTTCGATCAGCAGCAAATCCCCTTCCGGATCTCCTGTATACACAAATAAAGAGTAACGCTTCAGAAACGCGTTTAAATCGAAGTCGTTCTGGCCCCTTTTCAATGTGATCCCTCCAGATCGATTTCCATCCTCGCGAGGACGGCATCGTAGTCAAACTCGACAGCAAAGCCGGTAATCACGACGATCTTCGCGCGCGGATACGTTTCTTGCCACGCCTTTTCCTCTTCTGGTCGCAATCCGACGATGTACAACGGATCAGCGGATAAAAGCGGGTCCGCCATGCATTGTTGCAAAAACGCATGACATCTCTCCTGTTCCTGTGCGGCATTCAGAACGAGCACCGCCCGCACTACCTCACCAGACTTTCGCTGTTCTGCCAGCATGGCAAACGTTTTGGCCGTAGGGACAACCGCGTTCACTTCAGGGAAACGATCCAGCATCTCATCCAGCCAATCATCTTCGTGCCAAGCCAAGTAGTACATCATCGCAGTAGACATGGTTTGCAAACTCCTCAGATCTCAATGATTTCCATAAAAAGGATGAGACTATTTCCACATTCATTATAGCACGTCGTTTGAAACATGCCCATTCCCTCGCTTGACTTCACTGACACCTTCACGTAAGGTAAAAACAGCTAATTTCGTGTGGAAAGAGGTATTTTTTGTGAATAAGAAACATCTCGCCCTCTTATTCTTGGTTGCGTTTCTCACCATGCTGGGCTTTGGCATCATTATTCCCATTCTGCCGTTTTTTGCAGAAAAATTGGGAGCCTCCTCTTTTGATATCGGTGTCTTGTTTGCCAGCTTCAATATCATGCAATTCATTTTTGCTCCGCTCTGGGGCACACTCTCTGACCGGATCGGACGCAAGCCGCTTGTCTCTTTCGGCTTGTTTGGATTCGCCATCACATTTATCCTGTTTGGTTTGGCGGACAGTTATACAGAAATGTTGATCTACCGCATCCTTGGCGGAATCGTCTCGGCTGCTGCTCTGCCTACGGTACACGCGATGGTCGCTGACCTGTTTCCGCCAAAAGACCGGGCAAAAGGGATGGGGATCGTCGGAGCAGGGATTGGACTTAGCTTCGTCTTTGGTCCTGTAATCGGGGGTCTGTTGAGTGGTTATGGCGTGTCTGTGCCGTTCTTTGCGTCTGGCGGCGTAGCGTTGCTCACGTTTTTTGTCATTCTCTTTGCCTTGCCGGAAAGCCTTCCGAAAGAAAAGCGAAGCACCTCTGAGAAACGCAAAAGAGCCAATCCATTCACCGCCTTGTTCAGTTCTCTCTCTTTGCTGTACGCCATCTTATTTGTGGTTTCGTTCGCCTTTTCCGGACTTGAGACCACCTTCGCCTTGTACATCAGCGACTTGTACGGATTCGACTCCCGCGACCTCGGCTATATGTTTTTGGTCATGGGGATTATCGCAGCGTTCGTACAGGGCGGCTTGATCGGCAAAATGGTCAAACGCTGGGGAGAAGCAACCGTCTTGACAATCGGGATGTGTCTGTACGGGATCGGGTTTTTCACGATTCCGGCATTCGGTAACTTCTGGGCCTTTTCCTTGATCCTTGCATTGTTTGGTGCTGGTCAAGGCATGATTCGCGCTACGGCCAACGCCATGATCACGCAGCGCACAACCATTGGCCAGGGAGTAACCACCGGTGCGATCAGTTCGATGGACAGCCTGGGTCGCATCCTGGGTCCTTTGGCGGGAGGTGCGGTCTACCAGTTCACAGCGAGCGGTCCTTTCGTGTTGGGCGGCATCCTGATGGTCATCGTACTGTTCTGGTTCCGTCTTCGCCACCAGCGGCTGCCAGAGCCTAGTCTGGAAGCTTGAAAAGGCTAGAGAAGCAATTAACGCTTCTCTAGCCTTTCTTATTTGCCCTTACTTCATCTCGACGTATTTCAGATCGCCGTTGCCAAGAGCATCGATGTAGATACCTTTTTCCACATTCTCACCTTGCAGCCAACTTTCCGTATAAAAGTAAATCGGGGCTATTGGCATTTCATCCATCAGGATTTGCTCTGCCTCTCCGAAAAGCTGCTTGCGCTTCTGTGGATCGATTTCTTTGCTGACCTGCGTCAACAGTTCATTGTATTTCGCACTTTCCCAGTTGGTGTTGTTGTTTCCTTTTTTCTCACGGAAGATCTCCATGAAGTTGATCGGATCGTTAAAGTCCCCTCCCCATCCGCGTCGAGCTACCTGGTAATTGGTTTCGTCCACCGTATCCAGGAAGACCTTGAACTCCAGATTCGATATCTGCACATCTGCCCCGAGCGTTTGCCTCCACTGATCCTGGATGGCTTCGGCAATTTTTTTATGACCGTCACTGGTATTAAAAATGACAGAGATCTGCGGAAGCTTGCTGATCCCCAGCTCCTTCATGCCTTCCTCCAGCAGCTGCTTGGCGAGCTGTGTATCATGATCCTGGAAGTAGCCATCCGGTTTGACTGACATGGTCGGAGGCAGGAAGCCGAGAGCAGGTGTCTGTCCCGTCTGCATGATATTCTCGACGATCATTTTACGGTCGATCGCGTAGCTGAACGCTTTGCGGATTTTCGCGTTATTGAAAGGAGGCTTCTCGATGTTGAAGCCGTAGAAGTACGTAGAGGCGCTTGGTTTGCTCTGCAATTTTCCTGATTCCTTCAGCATAGGAATCGCATCCGGCGGCAAAGCAATCAACGGAGCACCTGCCCAGTCCAGCTCTCCATTATCGAACATGGATAATGCTGTGTTGTTGTCTTCAATCATCGTCACATCGATCTTATCGACATGGACGTTATCTTTATCCCAATAATGGTCATTCTTGACGAACTGTATCGCATTCTTGTGTTCCCATTTCTTCAGTGCGTACGGCCCGTTGCCGATATGAGTGTCCGCCTCCATCGCCCAGTTGGGATTATCCGTGGCTGTCTTCTGGTGGATTGGATAATACGTGGCGAAAGCAGTCAGCTCCAGGAAAAATGGTGCCGGATTTTCTAGATGGACTTCCAGGGTCTTGTCGTCAACTGCCTTTACGCCGACGTCCTCTGCCTTCGCTTTGCCCGAATTGTACGCTTCACCGTTTTTGAGGTAATAAAAATGATAGGCGTAGCTGGAACCAAATGCAGGATCTAGCGCGCGTTTCCAGGCAAACTCGAAGTCATGTGCAGTCACCGGATCGCCATTGCTCCATTTGGAATCCCGCAGATGGAACGTATACTGTAAACCATCATCCGAGATGTCAATCTTTTCAGCTACAGCATTGTGGATTTTGTCGTCTACGCCTTTACGCGTCAATCCGTCGAAGAGCGAGGAAACGACAATGATCGAGGTGCTGTCATCTGCCAAGCCAGGGTCTGCAGTACGCGGCTCTGAGCCAATATTGATCCGGAACAGCTTGTCACCTGCAGGACTGCTCGTGCCGCTTGATGGATTGGTTACTGCTGCCTGCTCATTCGAGGAAGGTGGTGCCTGCCCTGTACAACCTGCCAATACACCTGCCATAAGGACCAGCGAGCTCGTCAAGACGGAAATCGCTTTTTTCATTTGGAATCCCCCTTATTTTTCCATTTTCCAATACTATAGCGCAGGAAAAAAAGAGGATGAATAGATGTGGGATAGATTTTATTTTAATTTATCTAAATATTCCGTCCGTTAAGTTTAATAAAGAAATATAACCACCAGCCTCAACGTAGAAGCTGGTGGTACCAAACCTAACATGCCTATGATCCTTCGTGCTCCTGCATCTCTAACCACTTCTGGAAAGTGGCATCGAGCCTCGTCTGAATCTGATCCAGCTCTTGCTGCCATTCCAACAATTGTAGATACCTCTCCCCGCTTGCGGACAATAGCATCGTGACTTCATCACGTTTGCCTTCCAACGCCGCGATCTCCCGTTCCAATTCCTGCAGCTTGTATGGATTGGTCCGCTTCGCAGACTGTGCATGGGCGTCTGTCACTGCTGCCGTCTTACCTGCAGGCTCCTTTACCGTGATTGGTCTGGGCGATTCTTCCCTCACTGGCAGTACGGCCATCAACCGTTGCTTGCGCTTTTCCCGTGCCTCTTCATAGCTTCCGACATCATGCAAAAGCCGCCCATTCTCTACCCAAAACACGCCATCCACCATCTTTTGCAGGAAATAGCGGTCATGGGAGACGAGAAACAACGAGCCGCGGAAATCGGCCAATGCCTCCTCCAGAGTCTCCCGAGCTTCGATGTCCAGATGGTTGGTCGGTTCATCGAGAATCAACAGATTGATCTCTTGATGCATCATCTGGGCGAGGCGCAGGCGCATCCGCTCTCCACCGCTCAATTGGCCGAGCTGCTTAAAGACCTGTTCACCGTAGAAGAGAAAACGAGCGAGCAGATGCCGCGCTTCCGCCTCTGTGACGGCCGCCACATCCCGAAACACCTCGATGACCCGGCGCGTCTGGTCCCCTTCCAGCGCCTGCTGGGACAGATAGCCTACTTTTACACTGCTGCCGATCGTGACACTCCCCTGATCAGGCATGATTTCTCCCAAGAGCATTTTGATCCATGTCGACTTACCGCAGCCATTGGGGCCAAGCAAAGCCTTTCGCTCCCCGTAGCGCAGCAAAAATCCCGCATCGGCAAACAGCGTTTTGGCTCCATATGATTTATGCACACCGTCCGCTTTCAGCACATCCTGACCGCTGCGTTCTGTTTTCTGAAATTGCAGCCCCATCCGCTCTGCTTCCAGACGCGGCCTGTCGATTCGTTCGATTCGCGCCAGCGCTTTCTCCATGCTTTTCGCCCTGCGATGGAACGCTTCATTCGGCGGATTGGAGCGGTTGCCCCATTCCTTGAGGCGCTTGATCGTTTCCTTCATCTTTTTGATCTTTTTTTGCTGCTCCTGGTAGGCGGCAAATTGGCGCAGAAGCCTCTCCTCGCGTTCCTTGACGAACGCGGAATAATTCCCGATGTAAACTTCCGCTTCCCCGCCATCCACATGGTAGATCGATGTGACGACAGCATCGAGGAAATAGCGGTCGTGGGAGATGATCAACACAGTCCCGGGATAGCTTTTCAGAAAGGCCTCCAGCCATTCCATGGATTCCACGTCCAGATGGTTCGTCGGTTCATCCAGCAGCAAGACATCGCTTTGCTGGCACAACAGTCTCGCCAGCCCTGTCTTGGTTCTTTCTCCACCGCTCAACTGAGCAAATGGCATATTCAGAAATTCTTCTGACATGCCGAGTCCTTCCGTCACTTGTGCCATGCGCGTTTCCCACTGGTAGCCGTCCAGCCGCTCGAATTCCTCCTGCAACTTCTGGTAGCGATTCATGAGCAGCTCCAGATCTCGTGCCGACTCGGCTGCTTCCGTCATCTGTTCTTCGAGAGCGCGCATCTGCTGCTGGAGTGCTGTAATTTGAACGAAGGCTTCAGCGATCACGTCTTTTGCCGACCACGCCGGATTGTACTGGGGCGTCTGCGGCAGATACGCCCAGACGGTGCCTTTCGCCCGGTACAATTCTCCGCTGTCAGGGGTCTCTATGCCCGCCAACAGCTTGCACAAGGTGGTTTTGCCAGCGCCATTGGGCCCGACGATTCCCACGCGCTCTCCCGCTTTTATTTCCAGCGTCACATCCTGCAAGACAGGATCTGCGCCATACGCTTTTTGCAATTGTTTGGTAGCCACGATAATCATGAAAGTTCCTCCTCGAAATGGGGGTACACGATTGCACCGATAGGGGTAAAAAAACACAAAAAAGCTGCAGGCATATACCTGCAGCATCATTCGTGAATCAAGCAGTTGTCCAAGCATTCATCATGCTTTTCCATTCCACTTCTTAATGATCGCTTACCATGCGATTCCCGATCGATAGTTGGTACGCCTTTGGATGTTCCGTTCAGTTGTATGGGTAAAAATGGGCAGACTGATCCCGTTGACAGTAAAATCATGTGTCATACTGGAAGTTTCTACCACAAACCATACGTGAACGGCTTCAACCACGTACCTGCACCTCCCTTTCCAAGAAGGAAAAAATGGATTCTGCTACGACTATACAACATCTGTTGGAAGACCACAACCTATTATTGCGGAGTGGATTTTTGGGCGAAAAGCTCCTTCTTGGTGTCGGCATCTAGGAACACAACTGTCGTATACGGAGGAAGCTCCGCCTTCGCCACGATCACGGGATAGGTGATGACCTGCGAATACATTTTGTCCGGCTCCGGGGATGTCTGTTTGACGTAGACGATGAGCTGCTCCCAGGTCCATTGTGTGGCAGTCACTTTCAGACCGTAGCCAGGATTGGGTGATTCCCCGCGTGCGATCACGAATACATCGCCCTGTTGATGAATGCCCCGTGTTTTCTTGACTGACTCGACAAATTTTTGTTCATCCGCTGTCAATTGATCCGTCTCCAGCAATGTCAGTCCGCCTTCTTTCAGCGTCGTGGTGATCTGGACTCTATGCTCTTGTTCGTTCCAGGCGATCTCATGGCCAGCCTGTTCCACGATCCAACGCAGCGGCAGATAGATGTCCTGGCCATCCGTGAGCGCTTGCTCCCCATGCTCCTGCCATTCCCCGTTCACCGCTACTTTCCCGGTATCCAGCTGGAAGCCAAGCGAACGGCTATCTCCAATCTGCAAGGTACCTGTCTTGCCCTCCAATACCCACTCGGCTTGTAAAATCATGGCCGCGTCCTGGGCAGAGATGTAGGTTTTTTCTTGTATGAGAATCGGTTCCTTCACGAGATGGGTCAACTGACCATTCACCATTAGTGATGCAGGTGCTGGGGGGGAAGCGGTGATATCGTGCGCGGAGGCTCCCGCGGAAAGGAATGCGGAGAAACCGATTTGCAATCCTAGAACAACCGCTACTACACTCTTGCCATTCATTACGCCAACCTCCATTCATTCTGATCCTCTTAGCCGGTGCTATCCTGTAAGACTCGTGTCGGGATCGATTCGTTTCATATACTCTACCCTCATTTTACGCTGGTAAAACGTTACAAAAGCACCATCTTGGCGTCTTCAGGCTTCAGTGGTGGAGAGGGAAAAAGAGAAAACACTTCAGGTCGTTGGGATCTTTTTTAGCTAAATAACCAGTACCTGACATTTATGATACGGTTCACCTTCCTCGATATTTTTAAATTCCTGTTTTTTAACAATATCTGAATTCTGTTTGATATTTCATTGAAATAGGTAGAATAGGGCTTAATGAGTAATTAGAAAAGCAATAATGAAAGTGGGATAAATAGCATTAAAAAGAAGTAAAAATGCCTATGAATTGACGAAGAAGGGCCAAGTTCTTGACCTATTTTTTAAGTTCTAGGTCTTTTTGGCGAATATCTTTTTGTAACAGGCTCGCTTGTTGTGCAACATCTCCATTTGCTTGCATACAGGCATCACGCCAAGCATACACTTCCTCAACATAAAGTCCTTTTTTACGGCAATACTCAGCCAATTCTATTTCACTCATTGTAGCGGTCTCCACAACGATAAAGAACTTATCCTGTGTGCTCCAACGCTCTGAACTGAATTATCATTAAGTACAGGGATTCCTTTGGCTTTGGCCTTCCTTTTCCATTAGTATAAGGTAACTACTGAAATTCCTGTCTCTCTTGCTATTACATTTACAGATTCATTCTGGGGTGGCATCATTCTTGTGATGATCGAATGCTTAAATTCTGCGCTATATTTTGCCATAGTTTTAGTTCCTCTCTGGAGCTTCTAGACTAACTATACTTTTAGTAGAGGCCTATGACCACTAGGCTAACACATGGGGTAAGTTTTATTGCCTCTATTCTTATGATTATTTATTCTTTAATAAGTTTGCTTTTAAGATTATCATTGTCTTTAACCTCAGCACTTATATTATTGGCAGGAATCTGCTTCTTTATATCTGCCTTCATATCTATGAAGAAAGAAAAGGAATAGGGGAGTTTGACCGTGCAATAGATTCTCGGAGGAGCATTTGCCACAGCCTATATACCACTCCAGTCGACTTCCCGGTATCGTCCATGGTCGTAAAATTCAAAGTTGAAGCAATTTTGTAAGTGGAGGAAAATACTGTTACCTAAGTCACCTTTCGAATCTGCCGAGGGTCCTCTTTATCAAAGTGATCTCATTACAGCAAGGTAACCCCTTCGGTAACCGCTCAGTAGATCGGCTTTCGGCTGGTCCCCAACCTAAATTCCCGTACAAATAATAATGAAGTTGACGCCGGGATTCCCAAGGCTGCAAAAAGCTCCAACTGGCGTTTGGTGGTTTCGCCATATTGCAAGTCATATCCGGGCCGCTCATAACATTCAATCACATCGAGTTCGTCGAGTAATTCTTGCATCGTATATCGTTGAAACAACTGCTTTTCCTGCATGGCGTTTTTGATGTATAACATATAAATCAGGGTCAAAAATTCGACAAATAGCTTCCCATCCAAGCTCTGCCCGGAGGAAACTTGTATGCGGCAAAAATTCAAGCGATCTTCCAAATTGACAAGCGCCTTTTCAATCAAATCTTTATTGCAATAGGTAGACAGCGCCTGAATCGGATCTTTAATCTCATTACTTAGAAGTGCGAATTAACCGTAGTTTTTCGCCGTGGCATCCATCGCTTCTTGTTTGGGCTTGACGGAGATGCCGCGCGGCGTTTCCTTTACTTCGAAATATTTGGAATACGCTTTCTCGTGGGCGGGATCACGTTTCCCGCTGATCAGTTCGTTCTTTAACGTAGTCAGCAGCAGATTTAAACACAATAACGGCTGCTCCACGGCAGCTGTTTCTATTATCGTTTCCAGGCTGGGATAACATTCTAAAGGATTCGGCTATTCTGTCTTTTTATAGCAAGCTGCCCATATACACGACGACCGGGATGCTCAGCATCGCCAGCAGCGTCGAAAAGAGTGTCGTCATCGCGCCCATCTCCTCATCCGCTGCGTAGCGTCCGAACAGAATCGAGGCGAGGGTCAGTGTCGGCATTGCGACTTGTATCAAAGCGACGCGAGAGATCTCGCTGTCCATGGGAAAAATGGAGAGCAGTGTCGCGGACAGCAAGGGAAACAAAATGAGCTTGAAGGTGATCGGTACAGTAAGCAGTTTGACGGAGATGAAGCGTTTTCCTTTAAGAAAATGAGGCAGCAGCATCCCGATATAAAGCATCGCCAACGGAGTAGCCAGCTTGGACAACGTCCCGATCACCGGCTTTACCGGTTCAGGAGGAATAAATCCGAGCAGCGCCGCACCTAATCCTCCGATGATCGCCACCATCGGAATATTGATCAGCGATTTTAGACCCTTGAAGGAAAAGGAACCTTTTCCTTGCAGCAGCATGACACCGACCGTCCACAACACAATATCTACCCCTGCGTCGAAAATGGCTGCCAGCAATGCCCCTTTTGGTCCAAACAGCGCCGCGCAAAGAGGCAATCCAATAAAGCCGGTATTTCCCAATCCCGATAAAATCGCAATCTCTCTTCTTTTTTGCTCGCTGACCGTCATCGCTCGAGCGCCCAACCATCCCATCCATATCCCGAAACAATTGAGACCGACGGATAGCGCTAACATCGTCAAAATTTGCGTCCACAAAGCGCTGTCGATTGGCGTTTGGAAGATCCCGTCAAGGATAATGCAGGGCATCGCTACATTGACGATAATGGTAATGACGAGTTGCCGCGAATCCTCCGTCAAGGGCTGTCGATAGCCAATGAATCCGCCAATGCAGATGATGACAGCCATGATCAAAATGGATTGCAGCAAGGTAGAAATATCCAAAGAACTCTCCCCCCGCTTACTGCTCTACTTCCAGCCAGCTCAACTCTTCTGGCTCGCCTTTTTCACAGGTGCGCAGCAAATCTCCGCAAATCGAGATGACCTTTTCGACAGGCACGCACCAGCTCGCAGGAAAAGCGATTTCTTCCCCTTCGATAACCAAGGATGCCATGACGGCCGACTGCTTGTCCCCTGCGAGAACATAATGCCGTTCGCGGGGCTCATGCTCTTTCCATTGCACCAGGACTTTGCCCTGGTTCCCTCCTGCTACCACCAGATCGACGTGGTCTCCGTATGCCGCATGGACAAGCGTATGGGTTTCTCCGTTCAATTGCGCGATCCCCTTCAGAACTTCATGCCAGGCTACGTGTTTTTGTTCTTCTCCCGTGCCGTCCATATAGACACGCCAATCGTTCAACATATCGCTAACTCCTTTATCGGCTATGATATCTATGCGTTTTCGTACCTATTGTACGCTTCTTTATCTGGCAGCTCAACCAGCAAACATGTTTCTTGCGGAGCATGTGGACATACACAGCTGCAATAGCGCGTACACTATAGGAAATATGGTGGGAATCTGTAAAGCCAAGTAAAAGAATAGGAATTCGAGTTTTTATGATTGACAAACCACAAGTGAAACCATACCATATATTCATTAAATCAGATCAATTTAAAGGGGTTTTCATCGTGAAGAAAATTCTTTCCTCTCTTCTTTTTGCTAGTCTGCTTGTCGGATTAACAGGATGCGGCACCTCTGGCGCAGGCGCCCCATCAGAACAAAATAACGCGGCTCCACAGCAGGGACAATCCTTGCTGGAAAAAGTAAAGGCGGACGGCAAGCTCCTGATCGGTACGGAAGGCACCTATGCTCCGTTCACCTTCCATGACCAGTCTGGCAAATTGACTGGTTACGATATCGACGTCATGACCGAAGTCGCCAAACGAATCGGGGTAGAACCTGACTTCCAAGAGACACAATGGGATGCGATATTTGCCGGACTGGATTCCCAGCGTTTTGACGTGGTAGCCAACCAGGTCGGAATTCGCCCGGATCGCCAGGAAAAATACGATTTCTCCAATCCTTACACCGTCTCGACGGCAGTCCTCGTCACGCATAAAGACAATACCAGTGTGAATGGCTTCGCTGATATTAAAGGGCTAAAAGCTGCTCAAACGCTGACAAGCAATCTGACCGACATCGCGAGAGAGAATGGCGCTGAGATCGTCGGGGTCGAAGGCTTCAACCAGGCGATCGACCTGCTCGTCTCCAAGCGTGTAGATGTGACCATCAATGACGGCCTCTCCCTGCTCGATTTCTTGAAACAAAAGCCCGATGTGCCGATCAAAATCGTCGCCAAGCACCCAGATGTAGCGAAAAACGGGTTCCTTTTCCGCAAAGGAAATACCGATCTCGTCGAAGCCTTCAACAAGGCATTGGATGAAATGAGCCAGGACGGCACAATGAAAAAAATCTCCGAGAAGTGGTTTAACGAAGATGTTTCCAAATAACCTGTTCGAGAATCCAGATAGACTGAACCGTCTCATCGACATCGCGCAAAGCTCCTTTCTCCCTTTGGTGAAGGGAGCCTTGCTCTATTCTGTTACGATTGCTCTCGTATCTTTTGCAATCGGCTTGATCATCGCGGTGTTTACCGCTCTGGCCCGCATTTCAGGCATTCGTCCGCTTGTTATCATCGCCCGTATCTACGTATCCATCATTCGCGGCACACCTCTTTTGGTGCAATTGTTTATTATCTTTTTTGGTTTGCCAAGCATCGGGGTGCGGCTTGACCCAATTGCTGCTGCGATTATCGGGTTTTCTCTGAGTGTCGGTGCCTATTCCTCAGAAGTCATTCGTGCAGCAATTCTGTCCATCCCCAAAGGACAATGGGAAGCTGCCTATTCGATCGGCATGACGTACATGCAGGCTCTCAAGCGGGTCATTCTCCCTCAAGCGACCCGTGTGAGCATTCCCCCCTTGTCCAACTCCTTTATCAGTCTGGTCAAGGATACATCGCTGGCTGCTGCCATTACCGTGCCTGAGATGTTTCGCAAAGCCCAGGAAATTGTCGCTTCCACGTATGAACCTATGCTTCTATACATCGAAGCTGCCTTGATCTACTGGGTGATCTGTTTCCTGCTCTCCATCCTGCAGGACCGCATTGAAATCAGACTGGACCGTTATATTTAAGAAGCAGGTGAAACCCATCGATGATTCAGGTTCGCGATTTGCATAAGCAATTTCAATCCCTCCATGTCTTAAAAGGAATCTCCCTCTCCGTAGAAAAAGGGAAAGTCGTCGTCATTATCGGTCCCTCCGGCTCGGGGAAAACCACCTTGCTGCGCTGCCTGAATGCCTTGGAAATACCGACAAGCGGCTCGGTGCAGATCGGGGATGTAAAACTGGACTTCTCGCAAAAACCAGATCGTTCTCGCATCCCGCTCTTGCGAAGGCAGACCGGCATGGTGTTTCAAAGCTACAATCTGTTCCCGCACATGACGGCCCTGCAAAATGTCATGGAGGGACCCGTCACGGTAAAAAAGGAAGATCCGCGCAAAGCCCAGAGCAAGGCTTCCGCTGTCTTGGCAAAAGTGGGACTCGGGGATAAGCTGGATCATTACCCCGCCCAATTGTCCGGCGGGCAGCAGCAGCGGGTAGGGATTGCCCGCGCACTTGCCATGGACCCGCAAGTGATGCTTTTTGACGAGCCTACCTCCGCTCTCGATCCCGAATTGGTCGGTGATGTATTGAAAGTGATGAAGGAATTGGCGCAGGAGGGCATGACGATGGTCGTCGTCACGCATGAGATGAGCTTTGCCCGCGATGTGGCAGATGAAGTCATCTTCATGGACCAGGGCGTCATCGTCGAGCAAGGTCCTCCCGAGCAGGTTTTCCGTCAGCCTCGCGAGGAGCGTACCCGCCAATTCCTGCAGCATTTGCAAGGAAGGGATACCCCCTGACCCCTGCTCTTGCCATGCAAAAAGACTCTGTTTTCCAACCTTGGAACGCAAAGTCTTTTTGCTTACGATCATGCGAGACGATTAGTCATCAAACAGAGCAAAGATCACCAGGATAATAATGATGATCCAAAAAAAACCGCCGTCAAATATGCGAAATCCCATTTGCCGATCCTCTCCTCCCTGTCTGGATTGAAAGAGGCTGCTCATAATGGTAACAGCGTTTCATTTCAATCTATGACAGGATGGCCCCGTCCGCATGGATGCCTGTCTATGTAAAAGAAAAACATGTGAATGACTGCATCACCTTTTGACTGTAGGCAAACATTTACAATCTCTTCAAACCAACTCTACGTTTCCTTCATATCCAGACGCTAGAATTGAATTTGTCAGTGAAACGATGGACATGATGTCCCGTTTTCGCCGCCCGTACCGCCCCCTTATGTTTGACGGGCGGTTTTTTTTGGTTTAGTGGAGTGTCTGCTAGTCAAATCGCGTGAATTTTTCCTCTGCTGGGGTTCTGGTCCTTGCTTGCGGAATCTGGTCTGGATCGAAAAAACCAAGGTGCATAAAGCCGATAATTTTTTCACCCGGCTGCACACCCAATACTTTGTGTGCCTTAGGGTCGAAGTTATGCGGGTTGGTTTTCCAGACAACGCCGAGGCCTTTTTCCCAAGCGAGCAATTGGAAGTTTTGGATCAATGCACTCGTAGCGCTGAAATCCTCCTCCCATTGTTTTTGCCGTGGGTCCTCCTTCATGATCACGATTAAAAAAGCGGCAGGCTCGCTAAACAACCCGCGGCGCTTCTCATGTTGATCCGCTGCATAGATCGGCAGCATCCGCTCAATAAAAGCTTCCTTTTTCTCCGTAGGAATAAATAAAAATCGCCAAGGTTCACGCAATCCGTGGTTAGGTGCATACACCGCGTCGTTTAAAAGCTCAAGGATCAGGTCCTCCGGCACCGCGTCCGGTTTGTATCCGTTCTTAATGGAGCGTCTGCCCCGGATAATAGAAGCAATTGACATATCAGTCACCTCATCGTTGGTTGTCCACACATGTGATAATGGTTATCATTTTCATATATTAACGTGAATCGACTGGTAAATCAAGTGAAAAAACCCCGGGAATATTGTCCCGAGGTTGATCAACGTTTCGATGACACCACCAGTCAATCCATCATCCTGATCAGCATGCGAGAGATCAGGAGTAATAGCACCCCCATGAATATGGAGACCGCTCCGATCAGACTAAAAACTTCTAGATAGCCCAGGGATTGAGTAAAGGCTGCCAGCTTGCCCCCAAGGATGTTGGCAATGCCGGTACTCGCCAGCCACACGCCCATCAATAGTGATGCCAGTTTGATCGGTGCCAGCTTGCTCACCATCGACAGCCCCACAGGGGAGAGAAAAAGCTCCCCCAGCGTATGCATGAAATACGTCAGGACAATATACAGCAGATTTGCCTTGACGACGATAAGATTTTCGTCGCTTCCCGTCTGCATGACCGCGACAATCAGGATCATATAGCCGATCCCGAGCATGACCATCCCGAGTCCCATTTTCGTCGGGGCGCTGAGATCGCCTCTTTTCGAGGAAGCCAGCTTGACCCAAAACGCCGATAAAATCGGGGCGAATATCACGATAAATAACGGATTGAGCGACTGGAACCAGGAGGTCGGCACCTCCCAGCCAAACAGATGCTTGTCCACAAACATATCGGTATACAGCGTCAAGGAACTGCCGGCCTGCTCAAAACCAGCCCAGAAAAAGACCACGAAGCAGGTGATGATAATGATCACCGCCGTCCGCTGCTTATCTTTTTTCGTCAGTGGAGCATTCGCTGCAGCCGCTGCCACCGGATCCTCCGACTTCCCTACCGGCTTCTTTCCGATGTTGCCCAAAAAGCGGTCTCCCAAGGCATTGAAGAGAATCTGCCCGATGACCATCCCGATCGACGCTGCCAAAAACCCGTAGCGATAGCCGTATTGAATGACGCCGTTTGCGGTCGTCTTGAACAGATCCTCCGCAAGATAGCCGCAGACGAGCGGAGCGAAAAATCCCCCTACATTAATCCCCATATAGAAAATGGTAAATGCAGCATCTTTGCGCTTGTCCTGGTCCGTATAAAGCTCCCCGACCAGTGTCGAGATATTTGGTTTGAAAAAGCCGTTGCCGATGATGAGCAGCCCCAAGCCAGCATAAAGACCGAACTGGTTGTGTTGGGCGAACAGCATGAAGTTGCCCAAAGCCATCGCAATCCCGCCTAGTGTAATCGCCAATCTTCTGCCGAGATACCGGTCAGACAGATAGCCTCCCGCGAGCGGTGTGAAATAGACTGCTCCTGTAAAAAACCCGTACAGGCTCATCGCCGTGCTTTTCTCAAATCCAAGTCCTCCACTGACGAGGGCCGTCGTCAAATACAAGGTTAAAAGCGCCCGCATCCCGTAGTAGCTGAAGCGCTCCCACATCTCTGTAAAAAATAGCAGGTACAGCCCCGGAGGGTGTTTTTGTCTCCTCTGCTGCCCTTCTAAGGTTGCATCCATCCACTTTCCTCCTCTCTTTGCTTGTTTTAGGATTTGTCAGGATGCCTTTTTTATGCCAATTGAAAAACTCACTTGCTTTACTTTCATTCATTTGTTAAGATAACTGACGAACGTTCGTTAAATTTGAGGTGATAGTCTTGAAAAGCGAAGAAATTAAGGAAGCCGCTCTGAAATATTTCACCATTCATGGCTATGAAGGAGCGTCACTTTCCCAAATTGCAGAAGAAGTCGGCTTAAAGAAGCAATCGATTTACGCCCATTTTAAAGGCAAGGATGATCTCTTTCTGCAGATCTTGCGTGATGCGAAAGAAGCGGAGCTGTCTTCCAAGCTCCACTATTTCAGCCGCGTAGATACACAAAATCCCGAAAAAGATCTTTACGGATTTCTGCAATTGGTGATCGATCTTTTCCAAAAAAATGAGCTGTTGAAGTTTTGGCTTCGGATGTCCTTTTTTCCGCCGGCCCACCTAGTGAAAGAAATTGAAGTCGAATTTCTCGAAATCGATGAGAAGGTGCAGGCTATTCTGGAAAGCAAATTTCAGGATTGGATCGATGCGAAAGCCATCGTCGAAGATGCAGCAATGACGCCGACCCTTGCCTTCCTGGGAGTCGTCGATTCCATTATGCTGGAGCTTGTCTACGGCAATGATGAAAATCGGCTGAAAGCTAGAGTAGAAGCTTCCTGGAAGGTGTTCTGGAGAGGTATTTCACATTCACGAATTTGACAGAAAGGAGTGTTGATACCATGGGGAAAACCAAGAAACAACAAAAAGGGGTATTAGCGATCCTTTTAAGCAATATATTCATTCCCTTTCTGGGAATTGGTCTCGTCATCCCGGTTATGCCGTCTTTTATGAATATCATGCATTTAACGGGAAGTACGATGGGTTATCTGATTGCTGTATTTGCGGTGGCACAGCTACTGATGTCACCACTCGCGGGACGCTGGGTCGACCAATACGGCAGAAAGAAAATTATCATCATCGGCTTATTTCTTTTTGGTGTTTCCGAACTTATCTTTGGGGTAGGGACGAATGTATTCGTTCTTTATCTATCGAGGATTCTGGGAGGGATTAGTGCCGCCTTTATTATGCCGGGTGTCACTGCCTATGTTGCGGACATTACCTCCATTCAGGAACGCCCAAAAGCGATGGGCTATGTTTCTGCGGCGATCAGTACCGGTTTTATCATCGGGCCCGGCATCGGAGGCTTTATTGCCGAATACGGAATACGCATGCCCTTCTTCTTTGCGGCAGCCATAGCCTTTTTGGCATGTATTTCATCGCTCTTATTCTTAAAGGAGACGTTAACCAAGGAACAGCTTGCAGAAATTTCTGCTCGTACAACTCAGACAACCTTTATAAAAGATATGAAACGCTCCCTAAACCCGTTGTACTTTACGGCGTTTATCATTGTCTTTGTACTCGCATTCGGTTTGTCGGCCTACGAAACGGTTTTTAGCCTTTTCTCTGACCATAAATTCGGCTTCACTCCGAAGGATATCGCTGGAATCATTACCATCAGCTCCATCTTCGGCGTCGTGGTGCAAATATTTCTGTTTGGAAAAATGGTCGATCTTCTCGGCGAAAAGAAACTGATCCAAATTTGTTTGCTCGCTGGTGCAATCTTGGCGGTGGCATCCACCATGATTTCCAGCTATATTGCCGTGCTGGCGGTTACTTGCTTCATCTTCCTCGCATTCGACTTGCTGCGGCCGGCATTGACGACATTTTTATCGAGAGCCGCCGGGAAAGAGCAGGGATTTGTCGCGGGAATGAACTCCACCTATACGAGCTTGGGAAATATCGTCGGGCCTGCGATCGGCGGAATTCTGTTTGATGTCAATATCAACTATCCTTATCTGTTCGCGGCTGTCATTATTGTGATCGGCCTTGGGATTACCGTCGTATGGAAGGACAAAGAATTCACAGAAAGCGCATCGGAAGCAATAAAAGAGAGCGGAGCTATGTAAGCCCCGCTCTCTTTTCTCTTTTATCCAATCCCTTCCGTGAGGTTCAGATAATGCTGCAATTCCTCATAAAAGGCCGGATTGCAGGCCATAACACTGCTTTTTTGATCAAACGGCAAGGGAGCTCCCGCCATGGATGTGACGCGTCCTCCTGCCTCCTCGACGATGATGCGGCCTGCGCCGAAATCCCAAGCGTTCAGCGAAAGGCTGACGTAGCCGTCCAATCTTCCTGCTGCCACATAGGACATCTCCAATGCGGCGCTGCCTAACAAGCGCATCCCTCGTACCTTGCCTGCCAGCTTTTTGACGATTTGATCGATCCCCATCTGCTCTGCTTTTTCGTTCCAGAACACGCTGGTACACAGCAAGGCTTCTTCCAGACGAACATGCCGTTCAAGACGAAGCCTGCGATCATTCAGATAGGCCCCTTCCCCTCTTACCGCATAAAAAAGCTCGTCGCGCGAAGGATCGTACACCACTCCGACCAATCCCTCTCCCTTGTGGTACACCGCGATCGAGACCGAAAAGTTGATCTGCTGATGGACGAAATTGGTCGTGCCATCGATAGGATCAATCACCCAGAGCGTCTCGTATTGGCTTGGATCTCCGGCAAAGGTTCGCTCCTCGCCCAATATCCCGTGATCAGGGTACTGCGCCAGGATCAAATCGATGACGTGCTTTTCCACTTCTTTATCGACGGCTGTAACCAGATCGGAGGCAGATGTTTTGTATTCTACGGTAAATGGCTCCCTCATCCGTTCCAGGCTCAGCTTACCCGCAGAACGGGCAAAATGAAGAGCATGCTCCTTCAGCGCCGCCAGTGATGATGTATGCACTCGTATCGCCACCCAAACATGACTTTGCCTCTAGTGTACCATACTTTACCTCCTGTTACACCCCGATGCTCGGTCAAGTGCAAAAGGAGGGAAGGCCCGTACTCGCACGGACCTCCTGCACCTGAATCCACTAACAACAGCGTGTGATGCCGCCTTTTTCATAACGTTCGCGCAAAGCGTAGATATAGTATTCACGCTCGGTCATCGGAAAAATTCCCGGCGACGCATGCGTAACATACCAGTGCTGCAGATAACGATCGTAGTCCGGCATCCCGAAAATCGTCTTGATGACAGAGCTCACACGGCGCAGGGACTTTCGAATCGTTCTCCACTTTTTCCTCATGCTACATGACCTTTCCCGTCCAGAATATCCCCTTTGGACTTGATGTATGGAGACTCTTTCAGCTCATACTGCTTGCCGCGAAGAATATTGATCCACAGACGGATGCCGTCCAGAATGATCCCGATCGTAATGATCATGAAAATGGCGCAAACCACCGCGTCAATCTGGTCGTTGAGAATCATTTTTTGTGCAGCTTCGATTGTTTTCACCCCGGCAGGCAAAGTACCCGCATCCAATGCTTTTTGGAATACATCTGCATGCGCCAGGAAGCCGATTTTCGGATCAGCATGGAACAGCTTTTGCCAGCCTGCGGTCAAAGTAGCAGAAGTCAGCCAGGCCATCGGCACCAGCGTCACCCAGGAGTAACGTGCCTTACCCATTTTGAAGATGATCGTGGTGCCCACTGTGAAGGCGATCGCAGCCAGCATCTGGTTGGCGATTCCAAACAACGGCCACAAGGTGTAAATGCCGCCAAGCGGATCCATCACGCCTTGCAGGAGGAAATACCCCCAACCGATCGAGATGATGCCAGAACCGATCAGATTGCCGGGCAGCCAGTTGACTTCTTTCATTTTTGGAATGACGTTCCCCAGCATATCCTGAACCATGAAACGTCCTACGCGGGTCCCCGCATCGATCGTCGTCAGGATAAAGACCGCTTCAAAGAGAATAGCAAAGTGGTACCAGAAGGCCATTAAAGCTTTTCCACCTAGAATGCCGGAGAAAATGGTCGCCATCCCGATCGCAAGCGACGGAGCACCGCCGGTACGGGACAAAATGGTTTTTTCCTGAATATCATCGGCAAGCGTCGTGATCATGTCAGGTGTAATCGTATAGCCCCAGCTTGAGATTGTCTGCGCTGCAGCTGCCGCATCTGCCCCGATCACAGCACCCGGCGAGTTGATGGCGAAGTAGATCCCTGGTGTGAGTACACACGCCGCGATCATCGCCATGACTGCCACACCGGATTCCATCAGCATTCCGCCGTACCCGATCAGTGGGGCATGGGATTCCTTGGCGATCATCTTCGGTGTCGTACCAGATGAGACCAAGGCGTGGAATCCGGACACAGCCCCGCAGGCGATCGTAATAAAGAGGAACGGGAAGAGATTCCCTGCAAATACAGGTCCTGACCCATCAATAAACTTGGTCAAGGCTGGCATCTGCATTGGCGGCAAGGTCAGGATAATGCCCACCGCCAGCACGGCAATCGTCCCTACCTTCAGGAAGGAGCTCAGGTAATCACGCGGTGCTAGCAAAAGCCACACTGGCAGCACGGACGCCACAAAGCCGTAGACGATAATCATCCAGGCCAGCTGCACTTTGGAGAAGGTAAACGCGGGTCCCCAGACGGGAGACGCTGCTACTGCCTGCCCCCACCAGAGAGAGAGGAATAGGAGCGTAAGTCCGATTAACGAGCCTTCTACTACTCGTCCCGGCCGGATATAGCGCATGTACAATCCCATCAGGATCGCAATCGGCAAGGTCATGAAGATCGTAAACGTCGCCCACGGGGACTCTGCCAATGCGTTGACCACTACCATCGCCAGAACGGCAATCAAAATGATCATAATCGCAATAATGCCGATCAACGCAAGCGCTCCGCCCACAGGACCGATCTCTTCCTTGGCAATCTGACCCAATGTTTTACCGTTGCGGCGCATCGAGCCGAACAAAATGATGAAATCCTGCACGGCTCCCCCGATCACGACCCCGACGATAATCCAGAGCGTTCCCGGCAAGTACCCCATCTGTGCAGCCAACGTAGGTCCTACAAGCGGCCCTGCACCGGCAATCGCAGCGAAATGGTGACCGAACAGAACCCATTTGTTAGTCGGTACGAAATCCTTTCCGTCGTTGTTCACCTCTGCAGGTGTAGCCCGCTTGTCGTCCAGGCCCATGATTTTCTTCGCGATAAAACGGCTGTAAAAACGATAAGCTACAGCATAAGTACAGATTGCAGCGGTCAACATCCAGAACGAGTTGACTGATTCGCCGCGCGACAATGCCAACACGCCAAACCCGATGGCACCCAACGCGGCGATCCCACCCCAGATCAGGATGGAGAGAAGCCATTTTTTCATCTGTTCTCCTCCTCGCTTCAATATTCTGGCAATAAGCCTTTCTTGAAGGTATCACAGGGGGAGACTGAACCATACAGAAAATGGTTGAACGGTAGAAAAGGGGACACGAACCGTAGTAGATGGGACATGGATGTAAGCGGCTACATGTCGACCCTTCGCCTTTCAAGAATCCGTCCTTGTCTATTTTTTAGAGAGGAACCACTCCCCTCGTTTACGTGGCAAATGATTTCAGAAAGAATGCTAATGGCGATTTCTTCCGGTGTTTCTGCGCCGATATCCAAGCCAATGGGCGAATACAAACTATTTGTAAACAAAGCAGATCTATCCCCTAGCAGTTGTTTTGTACGTTTTTGGGGCCCAAGAACGCCAAGATACGATACATGATGTAGAAGCATTTGCTGCAAATAAAAGGAATCTTGCTGAAAGTGATGCGTCATAATGACTGCATAGTCTGATTCTGAAACATGCAGGTTTTGCGGAAAAGTGCCGCTTGGGGCAACGATGATCTCGTCTGCTTCCGGGAATCGATCGCTGTTCACATAGGAAGGTCTGTGATCTACAACGGTCACCAACCATTGCAGAAGTTTGGCTCCCCGAACTAATGGAACAACATCCGGTCCCGCCCCAAAAATGATTAACCGTGGAATGGTCTTTCTTTCTTCAATATATAACTCTACTTGAGCATCTCCATCATGGATCGTAAACAAACCTTCTTCATCCGGAATCGGTAAACCTATTTCCTCTTGGCCCAGGACAAATTTGGTACCGATCGAATAGCGATCCGGTTTATTAGATGAAATGATCGTTGCAGATGAAAGTTGCTTGCGAATGATTTCTAACGTTTTTAATGTGTTCTCCATTTGCTGCTTCGGGTCGAACGGTTCAATCCAAATCTTGAGTGACCCGTTGCAGCCCACGCCCAATCCCCAGAGCATGTCTCCATCACCATAAAAATCATAGGCTACCAGCTTTCCGATTCCGGTTTCCATGACATGCTTGGCATGTTCAAAAATGTCTTCTTCTACACAGCCACCACTTAAGGTCCCCACGATCGTACCGTCGGGCAGGATCACACTTGTTGCACCTCTTCTTCGATACGTAGAACCCTGCTTGTGAATAATGGTGGCTATCGCAGCACATGATTTTGTTTCCCAGCACGTCTCGAGCGTTTTCAAAATATCAAGCATAGTTGGGCCCCTCACATTTAATTGAATTATCGGAACATTTAATAAAATATATACCTTCTCTATCGATCATTCAAGAAAAAAGAAAGGGTTACTTGCTACTCGAAGGGATGCAATGAGGTGACAGGGTGATTGAACCACCCTGTCTTTTCTTTCCTTACCTCTAGGAGAAGTACATCAACAAAATGTAAACAACCAGGCTCGGCAAAGCAAGTAGAATCAGATTCCTCGTCCAGCGAAATCTGCTGTTGCTGTCTTTACGCTCGCTGCTCTGATCATGAAAGTATGCAGTAGAGGTGTCTGGCCCTAATGACGTGATGCTGAGCATCGCCGCCAAAAGAACACATGCCCCTACCAGATAAAAGGACAACGTATCGGCCAAGCCTAAATCTCCCATGAAAAAACTGATGAGCCAAATTACGCCTTGCAGCAGACAGCCGATGATTAAGGATTTGAGCATTTTGCCTCTCCCTCTTCTTCTTAGTCATTGTCTTTGTGAACTACCCTCCACCTACGTTAACGCTTAGAGGTGGGAGCTTCTAAGGTAACCGTACCTAATGGTACGAAATTTACTTAGCTATCGAGCCTGTTCCATGCTCTGTTTGTTGATTATGCTAACATTCGCAATCCTTCATTTCTGATATTGATCGAAGCATTCCAGTCTCGATCTGCAACAAAACCACAATCACAGTGGAACATGCGTTCAGAAAGAGATAGGGACTCCTTTACTTGACCGCAACTTGAACAAGTTTTGGATGACGGAAACCACTTGTTTATTTTGATAAGTTTCTTTCCCTGATCTTCTAACTTGTATTGGAGAAATGTCGTGAACATGCCCCATGCATTATCAGCAACGCTTTTGCCAAAATGGAGGGCTTGTGACATTCCCTTCATGTTGAGGTCTTCGATGACCACGCAATCATATCGTCTCGCCAATTTGTGCGACTCCTTATGTAGAAAGTCTTTTCGCTAGTTTTTCCAAGGCTTGACGATAGAAGCGAGGATAATTGGCTGTCTCACCTTCTTCACTATCGACAAATAAGACATTCATGGAAAAATCTAAGCCAATAACAGCTTGTACTTCTTTTTGTGCGGGTTCATGCTCATATTCGGTGAGAATGGAAATATAGTATTTACCTGTTTTTGATCGAGAAATCGTACAAGATTTGATGCTATGGTGCGATGGAATTTCACGATGTTGCTTGATTTTTACAAGTTTCAGCTTCGGTAACTTGATATAGCCGTCCAAGAGCATGATGTTTCCGACTTTTGAATTTCGGAAATTCAGCCCGACCAGAGAAGAAGTTTTGGTATGCACTCTGCAAATTGAGTTGAGCGTTTGCCAATGCAAGACTGTCTACTTCCTTTAGCCAAGGGTATTCACTCTTGTATTTGGCAGGAGTCGGTAGTTTTTGCTTTTTCAGGGCTTCTTTATCACCCTTGAATTGTTCATACGTTTCCTTTCGTTCAGCCAACATTTTGTTGTAGACAAAACGAACGCAACCGAAGGTTTTTGCAAGAAGTTGCTCTTGTTCTTGCGTCGGGTATAACCGAAACTTATAAGCCTTGTTTGCCATACCGAATCACCTTACTTCATCCCTTGATTTTCAATATATTTCTTTATCTCGTCGATAGGCGATCCACCTGTTGTAAGTAAGCAGAAACTTCTTGACCAAAAGTATTCTTTCCAAAGCTTTTTTCTCGCTTGTGGAAACTCTCTCTTTATCAGTCTTGAGCTTGTACTTTTATATGCATTGATGAATTTTGAAAATTCGGTGTTTTAGTGTAATTTGAACAAAGCTTCGCAAAATTTAGAAATGGTAGACTTCTTTCGGAAAAGGTTAAAATCCCAACCGCCGCTTTAGTTCCTTCACTACATTGCGGCTGACCGGGACCTCTGTATTCCGCTGATCCTGCATGACGAGATGAATCGCCCCTTTGAACCAGGGCACCAGCTCGGCCGTTTTGTTCAGATTGACGATATAGGCGCGATGCGTGCGAAAAAACTGGTGTGGAGACAGCCGATTTTCTAATTCCTGCAAGGTAAAAGAGCTGGTGTATTGTTCATAACTGGTATAAATGCTGGCGTATCTCCCCTCCAATGTCGCATAGACGATTTCATTGGGATCAATCAGCACGATTTTTCCGTTTTTTTCCACAGGGACACGCCGCGGCGATTGCTCTGTCAGCACATTTTGCAGCAGGCTTTGCAGACGCTCCTCCAGATTTTCGGCAGGGAACGCTTCTGCCTGGGAAAGCAGCATTTCACTTTCTTTGCGCTGCATCCATTTTCGCACGCGGCTCATGGTTTTTTCGAGTCGGTTTTCACTGAACGGCTTCACGATGTAATCGACGGCCTCTGTTTCGAAGGCCCGCACAGCGTGAATCTCATAGGCACTGGCAAAAATGATGACGGGCGGCTTACCCATTGATTCCAGCAATTCTTGGCCCAGGTCGACACCGTCCCGATCCTGCAAATGAATATCCAAAAACACGGCGTCAGGCTCCAGGCCAATCACCTGCTCGAGCGCTTCTTCCCCACTGCCCGCCTCTCCGATGACCTCTACTTCGGCAAATTGCTCCAGCAAATAGCGAAGCTCTGCTCTCGCGGGCGCTTCATCATCCACGATGAATACTCGCAGCACGCAAATTCACCCCTATCGGAAGTTGTATGGTGCAGGTCGTTCCTTCCCCCTGTATGCTTGAAATGACAATCCCGTACGGCGGCCCATAGATGGACTGTATCCGCCCCTTAACATTGGTCAGGCCGATGCCGGACAGGCGTCTTTTCCCATCCTTTTGCGGCTGCGGCGTCGGGACCTCCTGCACATCCATCCCTATGCCATTGTCTGAGACGGTCAACTCCAGCACCTGTTTGTCTGGGCATCGCGCTGATATGGTCACGACCCCGCCTTCTTTTTTCGGCAGCAGCCCGTGCTTGACCGCATTTTCCACCAACGGCTGCAGAATCAGTCCTGGGACGACATATCGTTCTACCCCACGCTCGATGTTGTAGTCGACTTTCAGCTTCTCCCCAAAACGTGCGCGTTCGATAGCCAGATATGCCTCGATGTGCTCCAGCTCCTCGGACAACGTGACGAAACCGTTGGAATCATGCAAATTACGGCGGAAATATTCACTTAGATGGATCAGCAGTTTACGCGCTTGCTCGGGGCGAAAACGGATGAACGAGACGATGGTGTTGAGGGCATTGAACAGGAAATGTGGATTGATCTGCGCGTGCAATGCCTTAATTTCCGCGTCTGCCAACAATCGCGACTGCTTCTCCAGTTCGGCCAGCTCCAACTGGGTCGAGATCAAAGTGCCCAATCCGCGCACCAGCTCCAAATCCACAGCAGACAATTTTCTGGAGCGATCCTGATAAAGCTTGAGCACCCCTACCGTCTCCCGTTTGCGTAACAAGGGTACCAGGATGGCGGAACGAAGCGAGCAGTTTGACTCCTTGCAGCCGATTTCGTCCTTGTTGCGGGCGATCATGACCTGTTTGGTATCCAGCACTTCCCGGGTGGCTTTTGTCGAAATTTCCTGTCCTACTACATGATGGGAGGACCCTGCCCCGACATGTGCCAGAACCGTCCTCGTATCCGTGATAGCGACAGCAGCTACCCGTGTCGTCCGGAGGATCTCCTCCGCCACCTTCTGCGCGGATTCATACGTCAACCCCTGGCGCAGGTATGAAAGCGTCTTGTCCGCCACCTGCATAGTCCGTTGAGCTTGCAATGCACCGACGCGATCCTCTTCTTTTTTAGCCAGATCAATAATGATAATCAAAATGGCGATGCCTAATGAATTGACCACCGACATCGGGACGCTGATGGATTTGACCAATGCCCAAGCCTCCACATAAGGGCGCGCCAATAAGAGGATGATGCCCATCTGCATCCATTCGGCGATAAAGCCGACGACCAAGGCTGTCGTCCAGCCGATCTCCTGATTGCGATTGCGGCGAAATTGGTACACCAGCCCAGCGATCACCCCTTCGCTGATCGTCGAGACCGCACAAGCCAGATCGGTGAAACCGCCCAAGGTATAACGGTGAATCCCCGCGATCAGACCAGTCAAGAGCCCGACCCAAGGACCTGCCAATAGCCCCGCTACGACCGTACCGATCACCCGCGAGTTGGCGATCGCATCCTGATACCAGATGCCGTTGTAGGTACCCAAGATCGAAATTGCGGAAAAAATCAGAACCATGATCGTATTTTCTTTGCGTGTCGCCCTCTGATTCAAAATACTCCGAAAGGCGCGAACACGCGTAAACAATAAAGCTGCTACGATCAATACGGCAGTCCGTTCTGCCAAGGGAACCATCAAATCCAAATTCATAGGCTTCCTCCCACTTTTTCGAACTACCATCTTCTACCATTATCGTTAGGAAGTCGGGCATCGGTCAAGCGGACAAAGAAAAAAAGCGATAGGCTATACCACCGCTTTTCCTTGCTGTTTGCCTGTTTTACAAGACACGAGTCAAAAATTCCCTGGTACGCTCCTCTTTCGGACGGTTAAAAATCTCGTCAGGCGCTGCAAGCTCCAGGATTTTTCCTTTATCCATAAAAGCGACCCAATCCGCTACATCTTTGGCGAAGCCCATCTCATGCGTGACGATAATCATTGTCATCCCTTCACGGGCGAGCTGTTTCATCGTCTCAAGCACCTCTCCGACCAATTCGGGATCAAGTGCGGAGGTTGGCTCGTCGAATAACATGATTTCCGGCTTCATGGCGAGTGAGCGCGCGATTGCCACCCGCTGCTTCTGCCCCCCGGACAATGCGGAAGGATAGACGTCCGCCTTTTCTTCCAGGCCTACTTTTTTCAGCAGCTGCAAAGCTTCCTTTTTCGCCTCTTCTTTGTTCATTTTGCGAACAATCTGCGGCGCTTCAATGACATTTTCCAGCACCGTTTTGTGCGGAAACAGGTTGAAATGCTGAAAGACCATCCCTACCTTTTGCCGCACCTTGGAGAGGTCATCCTTCCTCGGGTCGATGCTTTTTCCTTCGATGAGGATTTCTCCCCCGTTCTTGATCTCCAGAAAATTGATACAGCGGATCAACGTGCTTTTTCCCGATCCGCTGGCCCCGATCAGCACCACGACCTCCCCTTTTTTCACTTCCAGATTAATGTCCTTCAAGACTTCGACCGCTCCGAAACTTTTCTTCAGGTTTTGTACGCGGATCATTGATTGTTTCTCGCTCATGGTATCCCTCCTATGAGTCCCCTTTTGCCAGACGCTTTTCCATTTTATTGACCAGATAAGTGAAGAGCATCACGATCACGAGATAGTACACGGCGACAATCAAAAAGAATGTCATCTCATCAAAAGTCTCCGCAGACAGGCGGCGAGCCATCGAGAACAGCTCGTCCATCGCGATGAACGCAGCCAGAGAGGATTCTTTTAATGACAGGATGAATTGATTGCCCAATGGCGGTATGGATCGTTTCAATGCCTGGGGCAGGATGATGCGGCGCATGGTTTGTGAAGACGACATCCCAAGGGAAAGCCCGGCCTCCATCTGCCCTTTGTCGATTGATTGTATCGACCCGCGAAATATTTCCGCGATATACGCGCCGCTGTGTACAGCCAAAGCCAACGCGGCCGACCAGAATTGTCCCAGGTCCACAACCTTGTAAAAGCCGAAATAAAGGACGAAAATCTGTACGATCAACGGGGTTCCGCGAATGATGGTAATGTACACATTGGCGATAATAGGACCGATGGGGTATCTGGAAACTTTCAACAAAGCGACAAACAAACCGATGACCGTCCCTACGATCACAGAGGCGAACGTCAATTCAAACGTCAACAGCAACGGCTTGAGAAAAAACGGGAATGTCCGGATAAACTCTTCGATCAGATGTGAGATACTAGGCACCTTGCCACCCCTCTCTTGTCATGGAATGAACCTGCCAAACCCCGTTAGAGGCGTTTGGCAGGGGAATGAATCCAGAGGCTGATCAGTCCTTTTTGCTGATGTCACGTTGGAAGTACTTTTCGCTCAGCTTCAGGTACGTGCCGTCCTCGTGCATCTGTTTGAGGGCTTCATTGATTTTATTCAGCAGTTCATCATTGCCCTTGCGTACGGCAATCCCGTGCTGTACCTCGGTAAGAGCAGCACCGCTCTTTTTAATATTCAGGCCTTGCTGAATGGCGATTTCACCCACGACGCTGTCTGTAATGACGACATCATGCTTACCCTGTTCCAATGCGCGCATGGCGGTCACATCGCTGTCATAGGTCTTGATGTTGTCGGTGTATTCGCGGGCCATTTTCTCATGCGTAGTACCAAGAGCAACGGCCACTTCTTTTCCTTTCAAGGCCTCCAAGGTGCTTACATCGCTGTCAGGACGCGTGAAAAGCTGACCGCCCGAGAGGTAGTACGGATCGGCAAAATCAACCTGCTGCTTGCGTTCATCTGTGATTGCGTGGCTTGCAATTGCGGCATCGTAGCGTCCTTCTTTTACCCCCGCGATAATCCCGGAAAACGGAGAGGTGACAGCTTTGGGCTCCAAGCCCAGTCGCTTAGCGATCTCTTCTCCGATATCGATGTCAAAACCGGTCAACTGGCCGTCCTTGAAGTAACTGAACGGCTGATACTCACCGGATGCCGCGTACGTAAACACACCCGCTTCCTTGGTCATGGAAGAGCCGCCGGCAGCCGATGCAGGGGCTTGTCCCCCATCTCCTCCTGCTGGGGCGGCAGATTGACCACATCCGGCGATTAGCAAAGTCATGGAAAGCATCATAACAGCAATACCATTGATCGTTTTTTTCATTTTTCTTTCCCCCTGTATGGTTTGTTTGAGCTTGAAATATGGAACGCCTGCCTCCATCACCTCCTACATCCAGGTACACCTCCTTTGAAGTAGATTTTCTAGTCCACCATTTGCAAATTTTCAGATATAATCAGCGGCGCTCCGGTTTTCGTGACCACCTCTTCCAGCGAATACGGGTACATGACCTCTGTCAGCAACAATCCCTGCGCTGTCACCTCCATCACAGCCCTTTCCGTGATGATCATGTCGACACAGTTTTTCGCTGATAGGGGCAGCACGCACTCCCTGAGAATTTTGGGTTCATTCGATTCGTTGAGATGGCTCATCAGGACAATTACTTTTTTCGCGTATCGGGCAAGTTCGGTCCCTCCGCCGATACCGTAGACGCGTTTTCCTGGCACGATCCAGTTCGCCAAATCTCCCCGCTGGCTCACCTGCAGCGCTCCCAAAAAGGCCACATCCACTCTCCCGCTGCGCACCATGCCATACGCGATGGAGCTGTCGAAGAAAGAGGCTCCCGAGTGAAGCGTGACAGGCGTTCCTCCAGCATTGGAGAGATGCGCGTTTTCCTCACCTTGCAGGGGGAATGGCCCGACACCCAGGATTCCATTGACCGAGTGAAACATCACGTTCCATTCATCGGGTAGAAAGTCGGCGACCAACTCAGGGATTCCGATACCTAGGTTCACCGTCATGCCCGGAAGAATCTCGCATGCTGCCCGGCGCGCAATCATGTTTCGCTGATCGATTTGAAGCCCCATTCACCCATCCCTCCGCCTGTCCGCACGATATAGTTGACGAAAATACCGGGAGTGACTATATGCTCCGGGTCCAGTTCTCCCAAAGGCAGGATTTCCTCCACCTCCGCGATCGTGATCTTGGAAGCCATGGCAACCAATGGATTGAGATTGCGGGCTGCTTTTTCATAGATCAGATTTCCGTAAGGATCTGCCTGCTTGGCATACACGATCCCTACATCTGCGGTCAGGGCAGGCTCGATCACATAACGTTTCCCTGCATACGAAACGAGTTGCTCCTGATGGGTTGGGACGATTCCCACGCCCGGCTCGACGAGAATGGCAGGTAGTCCGACTCCGCCTGCTCTAATTTTTTCAGCCAGAATTCCCTGCGGGTAAAAGACGACGTCCAGCTTTCCTTCCATCATCTGGCGTCCGGCATTCGGATTGGAGCCGATGTGCGTCGTGAGCAGCCGCTTCACTCTCTGATGGAAAATGAGCCTGCCAACTCCCCGATTCGCAAATCCGGCATCATTGCCAATCAGCGTCAGGTCGTGGACCCCTTTGTTCAGAATCATGTCAATCAGGCTGACAGGCGCTCCAATCCCCCCGAACCCTCCGACCATTAAACAGCTGCCGTCTCGAACTTGATCTACGGCTTCATCTATCGAGATTAGTTTTGAGACCATGGTTCCATTCCTTATCGTATCGTTATCGTCTTCGAGGGCACCTCGTCTTGTACACTTCTAGCAATCTTTATGCCAACGATAGAAAATCGCTGCTGACGGGCTTGTCTATTTTTGGCGATCTGCGCGTTGAGTTGAAATCGATTCAAATACAGTTTTACTTTTCTGATAATCCAATCTTTTCAGTCGAATCGATTTCGAATCACTTGTTTTCAAAATCGATTCAGTTTACAATTTTATTGGGCGACATCCTGGATGAACTTGGAGGTTTTCAAAATGGAGAAAGATGCAGAAATCTTCGCCATGTTTCAAACCAGCCGCTTCATCGACATTTTTAATGCTTTGGCAGACGGGATTTACATCTCGGATGCGCAGGGAACCACGATCTGGCTCAACAATGCCAGTGAAAATCTGTGCGGCCTGCCCAAATCACAGCTCATCGGACAAAACGTGACTGACCTGGAAGCGATGGGGATCTTCAATCCGTCCGTCACGCGACTGGTCTTGGAAAGCGGAAAAACAACCACGACGATTCAACTCGTCAACAAGAAAGGCAAATTCCTCGTCACGGGCCACATCATTCCTGACGAAGCCGGAAACCCGGACCTGATCGTCTCCCACTCCCGAGACATTACAGAGGCTGCGCGCGCCAGTTCGCAACTAGAGGAGACCGTCGCGCTTCTGAAAAGGTACAGTGAAGAAATTCAGCTCATGAAACGGGAAGCCAATCAGAACCTGTCCGAGGTGGTAATCGGCAACAGCCGGTCCTATCTCGCCTTGCTCGACCTGATCAAAAAGGCAGCCGTCGCAGATACGACCGCCCTGATAACCGGAGAGACGGGAGTCGGCAAAAGCTATCTCGCTGAACAAATTCACCAGCTCAGCGAACGTTGTGCCGCTCCATTCATTCACGTCAATTGCAGTGCCATTCCCGAAACGCTGCTGGAGTCCGAACTGTTTGGCTACCAAAAAGGCGCTTTTACCGGAGCTAATCATTCAGGCAAGCTGGGACTTGTCAAAATGGCAGATCAAGGCACCTTGTTCCTCGATGAAATTAGCGATCTTCCCTACCATCTTCAGTCCAAATTGTTGCTACTTCTGCAAAATAAAACCTTCATGCCGATTGGCGGGACCAAAACGTACACAGCCGATATCCGGATCATTGCCGCCACCAACGCAAATCTGCTGGAGCTGGTCCGGCAAGGGAAGTTCCGTCAAGATCTCTACTATCGTCTCAATATTCTGCCGATTAACGTTCCGGCACTTCGCGAGCGAAAAGAAGATATTTTTCCGCTGCTTCATCACAACTTGAAGAAATTTAATGCCAAGCATAATCAAAAAAGGCGTTTCTCTGCTGAGGTTCTGGACCGCCTGCATCACTACGAGTGGCCTGGGAATGTGCGGGAGTTGGAAAATCTGGTGGAACGCATCGTTATCACCTCGAAGCGGGACGAGATTCTGATCACTGATCTGCCAGAGGAACTGCGTCATATGGGAGAAACGGAGGATCATTTGCTCTCGATCGACGGTGATCTCTCCTTGAATGAGAGAATGGAAAAGATCGAGCTGGAGATCATCACTCATGCGCTGAAACGGCATAAGACTACACGCAAGACGGCTGCAGCGTTGGGCATTACTCAATCTCTGCTCATGCGGCGCATCAAGAAATACGGGATTGCATTGGAACAGGTGGAACTCGAACTGTAGTGGGAGGAGGAAAAAGGAGAAAAAGCTCCAGGCCGGTTGGGATCTTCACTGAGGGCCATTCCTGCCCGCCTCCCACTTCAAATGCGGAACCGCGGCCAAAAGTAGCCGACTTCACAGAAGTGAATCAGAGTTGGCAGCTAAAAGAGTGTTCCGCCTTTTCCGTTCCGGCTCGGTCAAGATCCCAAATGCCTTGCGCTCTCGTCTCCTTTTTCCTCGGCCAGCTTTGTATGGTTTCTCATGTAGTTTTTGTTAAAACCTCGAAAGAAGGATGAACCACCTCCATAGTAAAGGCGAATCATCCCACTTTCCTCTTATTTTCGTAATCCTGTATATACCTCAATCGCATCTCGCAAAAATTCCGCCATCCCCGGCTGCTCCTTGTCGTAATAGGCCTTGAAGCGCTCATCTTCGACATACATCTGTGCCAATCCGGCGTGTGCTTCCTTGCTGTATTCGCTCCAGGTGAAGCTCAGCCATTGACGATGCAGGTGGGCGGCTTTCTGCGCTTCTTCGCTCGTGGGATCACCTGTCTGGATCGCAATGCCGAGCGTGGTGAGGACTTCATTTTCCAAGCGCTTCATTTCTTCATATTGCTCGGGTGTCATTCCCATGAGTTTTTTATTGGACCGGTCCACGACATCATCACCGTACTTATCCCGGATTTCTTTTCCGTACTTTTGCTCATTTTCTTCGATCAGCTTTTGCGTAAAGCCGGCAAATTTCTCTTGATCTGTCATTGTCGTTCTCCCCTCTTTCTGTGCGATCGTCTTCTCTACGGTGGCGATCAACGCATCGAGCTGCTTTCTTCTTTCCAGAAGCTGTTGGTGATGTTCCAACAGTGCCCTGTTCCCGTCGAAGGTTGGCGAATTGACCAGTTCCTTGATTTGACTCAGCGGCATGCCGAGTTCGCGGTAAAACATGATTTGCTGCAATTTATCCACTTCTGCCTGACTGTAGATCCGATAACCGGAGGAGTTGATTCTCGCTGGCTCCAGGATCCCGATCTGGTTGTAGTAACGCAATGTCCGCGTGCTGATTCCCGCCAACCTCCCCAGCTTTTGAACGGTGTATTCCACTTTCCTCACCTCCCGACAACTTCACTGTACAGATTGACGTAATGTCAATGTCAAGACGTTTTTATTTTTTCCGCGCTGGGACATTTTTCTCAAAAAAAAGAGCCATTGAGGAGAAAATAAATTCCTCAATCGCTCGATTCGGAAAGAAAATTCGATCGGCTTACAGATTTCCTCGCAGCTCCTGCTCGCGCTCTAATGCTTCAAACAAGGCTTTGAAATTGCCGTTGCCAAAGCCGCGCGCGCCTTTGCGCTGGATGATTTCAATAAACAGCGTAGGACGGTCCACGATTGGTTTACTGAAGAGCTGCAAGAGATAGCCCTCATCGTCTTTGTCTACCAGAACTTTCAATTTTTTCAAAGCCTCTACGTCTTCGTCGATCTCCCCGACGCGGTCCTTGAGCTCCTCATAATAGGCATCCGGTACTGAGAGGAAATCCACTCCGTTGGCCCGCAGCTTGGTGACCGTATCGATAATGTCATTGGTTAAAATCGCGATATGCTGGACGCCTGGTCCTTTGTAGAATTCCAGGAATTCTTGGATTTGTGATTTGCGACGTCCTTCTGCTGGCTCGTTGATCGGGAATTTGATTCTACCTGTTCCACTTTGCATGACCTTGGACATCAACGCGGAATATTCAGTGGAGATGTCGTCATCGCTAAAGTTTTGCACGGCTGTAAAGCCCATCACTTTTTGATAATAACTGACCCATTCTTCCATCACTTCAACGTTGCCGACGATGTGATCGATTCCGATCAGGCCGGTGCTCTCGCTCGCTACCGGGGATTCAAAGGCGACATAGCCCGGGAAGAATGGTCCGTTGTAGTTCGTGCGTTCGATAAAGGAGTGGACATTTTCTCCATAGGTTCCGATCACTGCTTTTTTGACGGTGCCGAACTCATCCGAATATTCCGTCGGCTCCATGATCGGAATGGCCCCGCGCGATACCGCTTCCCGATACGCCTGTTCGCAGTCATCCACGCGCAGCGCCACGTCTTTTACCCCGTCCCCATGCGCTTTCACAAACTCCGCGATGTGATGATCCGGCGTCAGAGCCCCGCTGATCACAAAGGTCATATGTTTTTGCTTCAGTACATATGATACCTTTTCCCTTGACCCAGTCTCCAAGCCAGCGTAAGCCACTGCTTGAAAGCCGAAAGCCTTCGTAAAAAAGTGCATGGCTTGTTTGGCATTGCCGGTGTAAAACTCTAGGTAGTCCCAGTCTTGAATTGGAAAGAAATCGGTGTTGCCCTTGCTCATCGTTAACCCTCCATTTTCGTTGTCCATATTTGGGATTTTCAGGATGACTTTTTCGTTACTTAGAGAATATATTGAAAGCGTTTTCCCTCGCAAGAACACCAACCACCGCGAAAACGCAACAACGCTTTTATTGCTTAAAGCCTTTGGTACAATGAAGGAAAAGATTGGATGAAAGGGGTATATGTAAACATGAATGATTGGAATGAAAAAACAGCGAAGGCCTTTGATCATATGGCGGAAGAATGGAACCGGAAGAGTGATGAGATGTGGAAGACGGGCAGCCGCAAGACGATCCTTCCTTTGTTCATGCGCTACGTCCCGACCGGGTACGGACCTGTCCTGGACGCCGGATGCGGCGACGGGTATGCGAGCCTGAGGTTGGCAACGGAAGGGTACCAGGTAGAAGGCGTCGACATTGCTGGGGAAATGATTCGTCTTGCCCAGCAGCGCGCAGTGAACATGGGCTTCCAGATTCACTTCCAGACGGGAGATATCAGCAATCTTCCTTTTGAAGATCAGATGTTTGCCGGCATTCTCTCCATCAACGTCGTGGAATTTACCCCTTCTCCGTTGAGAACCTTGCGGGAATTGCATCGCCTTTTACGACCAGGGGGTGTGCTCGTCTTGGGCATTTTGGGACCGACCGCCGGACCGCGCGGGCACAGCTACCGCAGGCTGTATGACGAATCGACGATCCAAAATACGATGATGCCGTGGGAAGCCAAACAATTGGCGACAGAAAACGGCTTTGAACTCCTAGAGGAAGAGCCAGTCTACAAGGAGGGAGTTCCTTCCGAACTGGCCGACCGCCTCCCGGTGGAACTACAGGAGGCTTTGAGCTTTTTAACGTTGTTTATCTTGAAAAAGAAATAATCCGGCTAAACAGGGGGAATCGCAGGGTGCTTCCATTGGAAACGATCTTGCAAGAATACAAGGTTACGTACGAAATCATTCACCACGCTGGTACGATTCGGACTGCAAAAGAGGGTGCAGCACTGCTGGGCATCGAGATTGGACAGACGGCTCCTACCCTTGTACTTCGGTCCGATAATGAGTTTTTTGGCTTGATTCTTTCAGGAGCACGCGGTCGCGTTGATTTGGATAAAATTTCCAACATCCTTGACAGCCAAAACCTGAAGATGGCGACCCCTGAAGAAGTGAAACAGGTTACGGGCTGCACCGTCGGTAGCGTCCCGCTTGTCGGCCACTCCTTGCCATGCGTCATCGACCGGATGTTGTCCCGTCATCCCTATGTCTATGGCGGTACGGGCAGCCCAACTTCCACGCTGAAAATCAAACCGACTGATCTGGAACGGGTCAATCAGGTGATGGCTTATTTCGAGTAGTCATTCTCTATCCAAAAAACAAGCAGGACGTAGGTCAAGTTCGAGACCCCGTCCTGCTTGTTTTGCTTACTGCACCTTTACATACGGAATATTGTTGCGCACAATCCAATCCCATTTGCTGGTCATCAATTGTGCAATCGTAGGCTCTTCCTGACCGTATAGCTCTTTGTAAAGACGCTGCGTTTCGAGCAGATCATTGTAGGTCAGATACGGATAGTCAGGACGGGCAAATGTACCGTCCGGAAAATAGGCGTAGTGCAGATCCCCGCTCGGCAGGATCCACTTCTTCCCGAGCTGGACGACACCTGCCAGCATGGTGTCAGCCAAATCCTTGTCTTGAGGTCGCCCAAACGCTTGATACATGCTGTACAAGTAATTGATTTCCGCAAGCTGATGGTTAAGGGAGACATGCGTATCCCGATGCGGTTGGGTCGAAGCGTAATCCGCCACGAGCCAGCCCGTCAGACCCTCTACCGTATAATGATTGGCCGTAGCATGGCGGTGAAAAAAATCCGCGTATTTGCGGGCGGCAGCGCAAAAATCATCCTCGTCATACTTCTTGCAGCCCTTCAGCATCAGGTTGGCTGCTCCCGTATTAAATCGCGTATCGTAAAATCCAGCTGGAATCTGGTAGTCATCCCGCAGCCATTGGGAGAGCGGCAAGGTCTTCCAATGCCCATCCGACTCCTGCTGCTCCAGGCTGGTTTTCAGCATCACGTAGGCCATATGTTCGGCCGCCTTGCTTCCGTCGCTACCTAAAAACGAGCGCAGGACGTAATTTTCCGGGATGAGCCAGTATGCGTTTTCTGCTGTCGGCTCATAGGTGCTTGGGCTCTTGTAGTGATAGCCGTTATACAGCCATTTGGCGTTCTGTGTGAGATCGCGTGCAAGCCAGATTTGTTCCATCGAGCCTTCACTCCATCTGACCAGCGGCTCCCGCGACTCCATCGCCCAGATTTCACTGACGTATCCGGCTCGTTTGGGAAGTCGGATTTCGAGAGAGATGCCTCGCGACGTCTGCACGACTTCGATCGGCATTTCCATACCGGGCATAGCTTCAATCGTTCCATTCCCGAGTTCTTTATAGACGATTGGCTCCCCGATCCATATGTACTTTCCGGAAGCCTCGATAAATCCCGGAGCGACAGGCAGGGTCTTCACCTCTCGCAGATTGAGCTGCCGCCAGTAAGGCTTTTTATCTTCCCCCTGGGAGATTTCCCGATAGCGAAACGTTGCGAATTCTTCTCGCAATGGTATCGTAATCACATAGGGCTGTTCGTCCACATCTGCCGTCAATTGTTGCATCCAGTACGAAGCCCCATCTTCAAAGAGAAATTCTCTTTTCTTCAAAATAGAACCACCATGTACGTCCAAGGTATCATGCTGGATCGGTTGTTTTGGGTTAGCATTAGTCGGTACATCTGAGGTGAAAATTCCCGCGGCGAGTACAGCAAGCACAGCGAGAATAAGGAAAATGCGTCGAGACATGTCACTCCCCCTAGCCTTACGAAGTCAGTTGGCCTGTCTATTCTTTTCTCGTCGGCATGAGCCATCGTGCCAAATTCCATGGTAGAATCAGCAGACACTTATAGGGACGTCTTAAGGCGTGGGAATGTTTCATCTGGGGCATATTACCAACCTGAATAGGAGATACGGAAGGAATGGAAGAAGCTCATGAAGGAAAAAAAACGTGGAAAACGCAAATGGCTGCTTTTGTTGTTGGTATTCGTCGCTTTTGTCTATTTGAACAACAGCTCGTATTTGGCCAACCCACGGGGTGGAAAGCCGCTTCTGCTCGCCCATCGCGGATTGGCCCAGACCTTCGATTTGGAAGGCGTGACCAACGATACTTGCACGGCCTCGCGCATCCATAAACCGGAGCATCCTTATTTGGAAAATACGCTGCCGTCCATGGAAGCCGCCTTCCAGGCAGGTGCGGATATTGTGGAATTCGATATCAAACCCACCAAAGACGGGCAGTTCGCTGTCTTTCACGATTGGACGCTCGACTGCCGCACCAACGGGCAGGGACAAGCCAGTGATTACACGATGGAGGAATTGAAGAAGCTCGATGTGGGGTACGGATACACCTATGACGGGGGAAAAACCTATCCCTTCCGGGGAAAAGGAGTGGGTCTGATGCCTACGATGGACGATGTATTGACACGCTTCCCCGACAAATCATTTTTGATCCATATCAAAAGCAATGACCCCGCAGAAGGCGAAATGTTGGCCGAATACCTGGCAGCACTTCCATCACAGCGGCTGGAGCAACTAACCGTCTACGGAGGGGATGAGCCGATCGCAGCCTTGAAGGAAAAGCTGCCTCCAGTCAGGGTGATGTCGATGGCGACCCTGAAAAGCAGTCTGATTCCCTACATCCTGATCGGCTGGACGGGATACGTTCCCGAGACGCTGCGTCACACACAGGTCCATATTCCCGAAAAAATCGCTCCTTGGCTATGGGGCTTCCCGAATCGCTTCCAGGAGCGGATGGATCAGGCAGACACGCGGGTCGTCATCGTCGGGGGCGATGGCAGCGAGTTCTCCAGCGGATTTGACACAGTAGAGGACGTGAAGCGTCTGCCGACTGGTTTTTCTGGTGTCATCTGGACGAATCGTATCGATAAGATCGCACCCTTGTACGGAAAGTAAATCACTACCTGCCTTTTTCCTCGATCGTGCCTTCCAGCCATTCGACCTCGCTGTCCTGGCCGCGCACCCAATCGGCGAAATCAAGCGAAAAGGGGCGATCTCCCTGCGCCAGGACCGTCACGATCCGCGCATCTCGATACGCGTAGGAGAAGGTGTGTAGCGTGCCGAATAAGTCCGCATAATCCCTGAAAAAGAGCGGTGAATCTTTCTCCTTGAAAAGCTGAACCATTTCTTCTTGCGTATACGCTTTGTCCTTTAAGCCTTGCATGTAGTCGTTACGCTTGACAGAACCTGCGATAAAGGACCGGTTTTTCGAAGCAAGCTGTTCGGTTTGAAAGTGATTGACACAGGCCAAAAGAGTTGCGTCCCTTCTGACTTGGACTTGTGCGGGGCTCGCCTCAATCACGGCTTGATCGCCGCTCTTGTCCCCGAGGGAAAAATTGTAGCACGCGGCATGAGGAAGCTCGCCCAACAGATGGATCGCTTCCTCCACATTCCGGCAGGTGTCCAGGACCATGCGAACCGCTGTCCATGCCGAGATGCCGCGGGTATAGTCCGCATTGCTGACAAAATGAAGCCCCATCACCAACCCGTGCTCATTGACACCATCATGCCGCCCGATCAACTGCAGATTATATCCTGCCGTGGAAAATGCCCGATCTGGCTGAATCAGACTGAAATATCCTTCGTAAAAGGCTGGAGAAAAATCATAGTTGCGCACGTAATAATCACGGGTCAGAATGGCTGAACACCCCATCGCCTCGGTCTTGGGCACGTCATACCCGCCAAATCGGGCGCATACCTGTCCCCACGTGATGTCCAATCCCTCTGCAAGCCCCCGCAACTCATCCAGCAAATGCGGGGCATATGCTGTGTAAATCGCTTCCATCGCCTGGACGTCGATCTGCTCCTTTGTCACCTTCTCGAACGTCTCCACGTTCGGATTACGACTTGCCTCTTGGCCCAGCATCTTGCCGATCTCATAGGACGACCCGCGTTGCTGAAGGACCTTAACCTGAAAATTCCCCATGACAATCCCCTTTCTCCGCGTGAAAAAGGACGAGGATCATCTCCTCGCCCCTTTCCAAAATTGTATGCTCATTACAAATTCGAATATACGTTATGATTGCAACAGCTTTTGCACCTGATCTGCGCTCGCCTGGATTTGATTTTCCACCTGATTGGCAGTGTTCATGAGTTGTCCATTTTCCTCGCGCCATTCGTCCAGGAGGGTTTTCGCTACGGTCAATTCACGAGCGACCCCGTCGGCAAATTCTTTCTGATAGTTGATAATCTGCATGACATCAGACACTTCGCTCTGAACGTCCACGAATGCCTGGACGATGCCATCCATTTTTTCCGAAGCTTCCTGGCTGAGCGAGAGCCCGTTTTTGATCGCTTGGCTGTTTTTATCGCTGTTGGTTAATGCATCTTTGGTCTCTACCTGAATCTTGCCGATCAGCTCAGCGATATTTTTTGTGGAATTCGCCGTCATCTCTGCTAGCTTGCGCACCTCGTCTGCTACTACGGCAAACCCTCTGCCCTGCTCTCCCGCGCGCGCTGCTTCGATCGCCGCATTGAGCGCCAACAGATTGGTCTGGTTCGCAATATCGCTGATCACTTGCACGATGCTGGTGATCTCGGACGAGCGCTCTTCCAGTCTGCTCATGGAACGAGAGGTATTGGTCGATTGCTGATCGAGCAGCGTCATAACCTCTACGACCTCAGTCATCGCTTCCTTGCCTTCTCCTGCTCGTTCAACCGATTGCTGACAGATCGTTTGCAGGCGTTCGCCGCGGCTATGGAGCTGACCTGCCGATTCATCGTCATTCGCATTGATTTGCGAGATATTGGCGACGATCAGACCCATTTGATTGCCCAGCTTCTCGATCTTTCCAGACTGTTCATGCAGCGTTTTATTGTGCGACAGGATGTCTCCCAATTGTTCAAAAATGGATTGCAATTCTCCCTGCAAGACTGCCTCTTGGTCAGGCTGTGGCGCTTCCATCACAGCTACTTCTGCCGTCGCCACGGCCTCGTCATTTCCCTTCTTTTTCCAGAACATCTCCAATCCTCTCCTCTACCCTATAGGTTTGTCCTCTCGATGTGCGAAACTGCGGGATTCCATGATTCCCGGATGTTGTTTCGCTAGTAAAAGCAGGTTTTCCAAATAATAATAGTGGCCCTCTAAAATCTCCACGTCCTTGCGCTCGAAATGCTTTGCCTGCAAATATTGCTGCATCTCCCAGGAGTAACGTTCCAATTTGTCTTGAAACTCGTTGGCGCGAATCATTTGCTCCACTTCAGGGTACGCTGCCTTCAACCGGGCGATCTCGCTGTAAACCTTGCTGCCCTCCAGAATCATCTGGTAGGCTGAGCGTTCCAAAGAGGCCAATGAGGCGGCCTTTTCCTCTTCACGCTGTTGACGCAAAGCAGACAAGTACGTGATAAAATGGTAGACAGTGAGAAACAAAGGGCCTAAAAACAAGATGATTCCTGCTTTATAGACATGCTGATTGGACAAATTGCTGATCAGCAGGAATAGGTGAAACAGGATTGCGCCAAGCCACGCGTAGATGATGACCTGGTGATTGACCTGGCCTGCCGTATCCTGACGGGAAAACACAAAAGTCAAACCCAGCAGGTAAAAGGCAAGCAAGGTAAAACTGGCTGAAAACAAGGCCATCTCCATTTCTTGCAGCCAGCCAGCCTCTACCGGGATCTCGATAAAAAACTCGAAGGCTAGCACCAAGAGTGAGAAAAGCAACCCCATTATCCAAAAGCGGCTGACATCTGAGTCGTTTCTCCGTCTGGAGCGATATCGTTCCGCACGGGTCCCTTTCATATCCTTCTCACCTCAAAAGCAATGATTCGCCATCGTTCAACATTATTCCTCTCTCGGCGACCAAAATCTGACAAGGAGGCTTTCATGACCCCACAACTTCCATCCGCGTTTACGCTGCGCATGCAATCGTTGCTGCAGCATGACTTTGAGGCTTTTCTCGCCTCCTACGAGGAAGATGCGTACCACGGTTTGCGCGTCAACACCTTGAAGGTGGACCTGCAGCAATTTCGCCAGATCTCCCCTTTTCCACTCGACCCAATTCTGTGGTGCCCGCCAGGCTTCCGCTACCCCGACGGCGTGCGTCCCGGCAAGCATCCCTATCATGCGTGCGGGCTTTACTATCTGCAAGAGCCCAGCGCGATGTCGGCTGCCGAAGCACTGGGGGCACAGTCCGGAGAACGAATTCTCGATCTCTGCGCAGCGCCGGGCGGCAAATCGACCCAACTTGCCGCAGCCATGCGTGGGGAAGGACTGCTCGTCGCCAACGAGATCCATCCGCAGCGCGCCCGTATCCTGGCGGAAAATCTGGAACGCTGCGGTGTGCGCAACGCGATCGTCACCAATGAGACACCGGAGAGATTGCAGGAGCGCTTTCCCCTATTCTTCGACCGCATTCTGGTAGATGCTCCCTGCTCGGGAGAAGGGATGTTTCGCAAGCTGCCGGAAGCGATCACGGACTGGTCAGAGGAAAAAGTGCTGGAATGCCATCATATGCAAATGGACATCCTCGATGCGGCTGCCCGGATGCTCAAGCCCGGGGGTACCTTGGTTTATTCCACTTGTACCTTCGCACCGCTGGAAAATGAACAGAGCATCACATCCTTTCTCGCCAGGCATCCGGAGTTTTCCCTAATCCCGTTGCCCCATCATGAATGCTTCGCTCCCGGACATCCCGAATGGGCTGAGCTTTCCATGCCAAACCTGCAGATGACGGCTAGGCTGTGGCCGCACAAGCTGGAGGGAGAGGGACATTTTGTAGCGAAATGTAAAAAGTCGGAGGAGCTCGCCGACGAACTGCCGAAGCCAAAACGTAAGGAAAAACGCAACACCAAAGCACTGCCAGCCGGAAAAAAAGAAGCCTTGGCCGTATGGCGCTGCTTCGCAGACGAGGTCATGCCTCAGGCGGCCAAGCAGTACACCGATGACGCTGCGTTTCTGCTGTTTGGCGAACAGCTCTACTACTCTCCTGCTCCTGAACTAGACTTGGATGGCATCAAAGTCCTGCGCGCTGGCCTGCACCTGGGAACTGTAAAGAAAAACAGATTGGAGCCAGGTCATGCCCTTGCCCTCACCTTGTCTGCCGAAGAGGTGGCTCGACTCGCAACCTATCAAGCTGATGATCCGGAAATCATCCGCTATTTGCGCGGCGAAGCACTTCTTCGGGAAGGTCCGCCAGGCTGGACGCTCGTGACTGTAGACGGGTATTCCGTCGGATGGGGCAAACAAGCAGACGGACAGTTGAAGAATCACTATCCCAAAGGGTTGCGCTGGCTCTAACTAGCCCCATCGCCTGTCTGGTGAAAGCTTTAAAAAAGTCCACGTCCTGCAGACTCAAGTCTCTTAGCGACGTGGACTCTTTTCTTTCATCCTCATAATCTTCTGTGGGTATCCTGGTCTACCACCGTCAATGATCCCGATTTGATAAAGCGGAGAATCTTGGAAATCGAAATGCCCGTTGCATTCGCAATCTGCATCGCATTGGAATTCGGGTAGGTCTTGACGTAATTGCGGATCAATTGGTATTCATCGAAATCATTCTGACCGCAAACGGAGCAGATCAAGTCTTTTGCATTCATGGGATTACCACATCTCAGGCACGGTTCCATCATCACAGTTTCTCCTCATACCTTGTACACCTGTAAGTTATGGCACATAAGGTTCTCTATAATCTATTCTACCCAGTTTTAGGTATAAGCAAAACCTACTTTCATCCCATCAGCCCTTTTTGCAGAAGCAGAATGGCAAATCCGATCAGCAACACGCCCACCATCTGATCCAGACGGCGTATCCACGAAGGTCTGAGGATACCCGAGAGCCAGCGTCCACACAACCCTACCATCGTCAAAAAGATGATGGTAGCCAATAGACATCCTGCCGCAAAACTGGCCAGCGACAGATGATCACGAAGGATTTGGGAAGCCATCATGGAGCCGAATACACCGGACCAAAAGACGATCGTCAGCGGATTGGTCAGCGTCAGCCCGATTCCATACCAGAAGCTCCCCTGCCCCTTCTCTTTCGTAGTCTGGTCTGCCTGCTCCTGCTGCCCATCCACCGGTCTCACGCGAAAACTGCTGATTCCAAACCAGATTAGCGTCAAGCCTCCTGCAATCAGGACGAGCGTGTGAACCCAAGCGACTTGCAGCAGCGCTGTAAGACCGCCGATCGCCGCAAGCATATAAGCTGCATCGGCACAAGCCACCCCCAGCACCATCCAGATGGCCTCCCGCATCCCATACGTAAGGGAGCGTCTCCAAACCGCCAGACACACCGGACCTACCGAGAGCTGCAGTAGCATGCCAAACAAGAATCCTTCCCAGACGACCATCCCGGTCACATCTCCTCTTTCATCGTCGATAACACAATCATGGTATTGGTTTTCGCTACACCTCCGACCCGCTTGATCTGCTCGGAGATAAGCCCCTCCAGCTCACCTGTGTTTTTCAGCGCGACTTTTAGCAGGTAATCATAGGAACCGGCGATGTGATGGCATTCCAGCACGCTCGACGTCTCTGCGATCATCTGCCGAAAGCCAGGAACATGCTCCGGCTTTTCCAATTGCACCATGATGAATGCGAGCAGGTGAAGCCCGATCTGTTCCCGATTCAACCGCACGGTAAATTTGTCGATGATCTGAGCATCCTCTAGCTTGCGAATCCGTTCCGAGACGGCAGGAACCGATAAATGGACGTGTTTGCCGATCTCCGAGCTGGTCATCCGTCCGTTCTCCCGCAGCAACGCCACTATCTCTTTGTCGATCTGATCCACGCGTTTCCCTCCTTTGGAAAATATTATACTGGGAACCATAAAAAATAAGTTCATATCCAAAAAACACGATAAAAAGTTACGTAATTTGCAAAATTACCTAAAATATTTTTCTAGATTTCCTCGTTCTCCATCATGATTCCTTTATTTTTTATCCAGCAAAATGGGTACGAACAGCAAAGACGGATCCGACACAAGTCGAATCCGCCCTTGGTGATTCCTTTTATTTTGTCTGCGGCAATCCCTTTTCGGGTTCACCTAAAAGTGGCGTAGACAGCACATAGATGCCGTGGTTGGAGAATGCCCACACTAGGTTGCGATCCCATTCCACGAAAATACTGTGGACAGGATTGGAGTGTTCACTCGTTTCGAATCCGCTGCCATCGTTGCTCAAATACTCACCCGACATCTTCGGTACGAAATACGCGCCGATGGTTGGTTTTTTCGGGTCTTTCAGATCAAAGATTTGCACTCCAGCATTGTAGAAGGCATACGGCATGACCTGTTGATTCGGTGTTCCTGGCTGAATCGCCGCATAACCGCTGCGCTTGGGTCCGAAGCTGCCGCGACGTTGGCAATAATCCGTAAATGGCGCATCTTCCGGCGGAGTCGGCCTTGGCATGACATAAGCGATCTTTGGATGGAGCGGATCGCGCACGTCGATCGCATAAATGTCCTTGTACGGCTCATGACAATCTTCACCCAATGGATAGCCGCTGTAGTACACCATTCCAGTCGTCTCTACCTTGGTCACATCGATGTTATCGCCTTCCGTACCGCTTACGCTCATCGGCATATCGAGATGGGATACAGCTCTCATGTTGGCCGGGTCTGAAATATCTACGATCCAGAAGCCGAAGCCGCCCATTGCGGCGTATCCGTATTTGCCGCCCTCATCGGCAGGTTTCGGGATAAACAAAGGCATCCTTGCGCCCATCCAGGTCGTTTTGTTGCCTGCACGCGGATTCTTGTTGTACTCTTGTTCCTCCCCTTTTCGTTGTCCGGGAACCCACCATGTAGACAGGCGTTTCGGTTTGGTCGGATCGGAAATGTCAAACGCCATTTGGCCTGCGGAGTACAGATAGCTCTTGTACTCGGTATTGGAAAAGCTGTCGTCCGGAGCACCTGCAAGGAATAAATATTTGCCGCCGTTATACACGGGAACATCCAGTCCACCAGAGCCTTGCTGTACCTCATCTGTCGCTTTCGCCTTGGGATCGAGCGCTGTCTCGGATAGCAGCTTCCAGTCTGTCCACAGCGGGCTCGTCACTTCATAGATTCGGAAGCCGCGGAGCATTTTGCGGTTTTTGATCGCCTCGACTTCCTCAGGATTCGTGTACTTGTTGGACAGGACGCCGTAGCGCGGCACTTCATAGACCTGTACGGCGATCGTTTTGTCCAGTTCCTTGTTGTACTTCACGTTAAACGGTCCGAATTGGTGCTCGACCTTGGTATCAAAGCTTTTGTACGCTATTCGCTTTGCGTTTCGCGGGTCCGTGATGTCAAACACGTTGTACATCGTCGTTTCATAGTCGTACAAATATCGTCGTCCTTGCCAGTCGAAGGTAGCCTGCCAGCTGTGGCCCCAGCCTGCCACATACGGATAGAACGCCTCCACTTTCATGTTTTTGATGTATTGGTTTTGATCCAAATAGGGAAGGCTTCCTTCGAAAGGCTGTGGCCCCTCATTGTCCGGCGTTGCTGTCGGATGGGTAAATGTCCCCGTTTTTTTATCGTACCCCCACGTGCCTGGTGCTGGTTCCGAAGGTTCTCCCGGCAAGAGCTCATGTTCCTCAGTTGAATAGGGAGCCGGTACATCTGGTGCGTTTGCATTCAGTCCAGTCCGCGGTGCTGAGAAGACATCCGTTTGCTTGGCTGTCTCGGCATTCACCGGGGAAAAGGGAAACAGTGTACTTACAGCCAGCGCGGTTGCCAGCAATGTCCCTGCTAGGCGCTTCCTTTTCATTTTTTTCATCATCTCATTCCCTCCAACATTCATTTTCAATCAAGCCGTATGCGTGATCTGGATGCTTATGAGGGTATGTCTTTGTTGCTACTTTGCTTGGCAGAAGCTTCGTAGGCGGCCGGATTCGCCTTTTTCCAAATAAAATAGGCGATGGTGATCAAAATGAGCAGCGGGAAGCCCATCGTCAGAGTGTCTTTGAATTCGGGTTGGAACCATGTGGAGAGAACCACGCAAGCCAGGAGCGTCGCGCCCAAGATTGTCAAATAGGGATAGCCGATCATTCTGACAGGAAGCTTGCGACCGCCCATTTTTTCCCATTTGCGGCGGAAGAACAGATGTGTGACAAAGATCATAAACCATGCAAACATCGCCCCAAAGCTGGAGAGTGAGATCATGACGACAAAGGATTGATCCGGGGCAACAATATTGATGTAGGAGGCAATCGCAATTCCGATAGTCGATAGAGCAAGCGCTTTCAAAGGAACGCCTTTTTTACTCAGATCGCCAAGTCTGGCGGGAGCGAATCCTGCCCGAGAGAGCGAAAAGACCATCCGCGTGGAAATGTACAACTGGCTGTTCATGGCCGACAAGGCTGCTGTCAGAACAACGAAATTCATAATGCCTGCCGCACCGGGAATGTTGATAATTTCAAATACTTTGACAAATGGACTTGTATCGCCGCCTGCGGTTTTCCATGGAACGACCATCAACATTAAGGCAAGCGTGATGATATAGAACAGAACCAAACGTACCACTGCTGATTTCAATGCCAGAGGAACTGCTTTCTCGGGTTCTTTGGCTTCCCCGGCGCTGACAGCAATCATCTCAATGCTCAAATAGCTGAACAAGGAGATGAAAATAGCAATCCACATGCCCCATACACCATTCGGGAAGAATCCCCCATTATTGGTGAAGTTCTGCGGTCCAATCTCAGGATTGCTGCTGCCAAATACCACATACGCTCCAAATACGATAAACAGGATGATAGCCGCTACTTTAATCATGGAGAACCAGTACTCGACACTGCCGAATAAATTCACGCTCGTCGCATTTACGTAAATCAGCACAGCGGAAAAAATCGCGATCCACACCAAACCAGGAACATCGGGGAACCAGTATTTCATGTAGACGGACATAGCCGATACTTCTGTCCCGATGGCACACACTAGAGAAAACCAATACGCGTAACGGACAGAGAAGCCTGCCCAGGGGTTGATGTAACGCTCAGCATGTGCCCCGAAAGAACCCGTCGTCGGATGGGCCACGGTCATCTCCGCTAGGCAGCCCATCAGCAACAAAGCGATCACAGCACCGATCAAGTAGCTGACAATCACGCTCGGTCCGGCAAATCCGATGGCCATCCCGCTACCGAGAAACAATCCCGTACCGATCGCGCCACCAATCGCGATCATGGCGAGCTGGCGGGTCGTTAACCCGCGCTGTAGCCCCTTTTCCCTTTCCATGATATCTGGAATCTTGTGTTGGTCTGACATTGAATTACCCCCTTTGAAATGAGCGCTTAGGCGACGACACCGCGCTTGTTTTCGAATTTTTCGTATGTCTTCTCCAGCATGATGGTCTTCAAAATCTGAATGCTTTCCCAGACTTCTGTATATGTCGTGTAAAACGCAACCGGAGCCAGGCGAATGATGTTGGGAGCCCGGAAATCTGGAATGACTCCTGCTTCTTTCAGAGCACGGGAAATGCGAACTGCCTCTTCATGCTCCAGACTTACATGGCCGCCACGCCGGTCGTCTTCCACGGGATTGGCTAACACAAATCCCATCCCTGCCAGCTCGCTCTCGATCAAATCCATCATGTACCGCGTGATCTTAAGTGATTTTTCTCGAAGCTGTTCAACCGTCACTTCGTGGAACATTTCCAATGAGCCGATCAACGGAGCCACGCTAAAGATGTGTGGAGTTCCGGTCTGATAAGCTCCTGCCGTTTCACAGACGGTCAGCGTATGCTCCATGTCAAACTGCTTATCTTTCCTGGAGCTGTACCAGCCCGCCAATCCGGGAATCTTGCCAAAGTGTCTGCGATTGACGTAAATGCTGCCTACGCTGCCCGGACCAGCATTGACATACTTGTAGTTGCACCAGTAGGCGAAATCCACCTCCCATTTGCTGAAATCGTGCGGAATGGCTCCTACAGAATGACAGCCATCAAAGCCGATCAAGATGTCCCTCTCATGCGCTGCCTTTGTCAGTCGCTCGATATCAAGCAGTTGCCCACTGCGATAAAGCACCGTAGGCAGGACAACCATCGCCACTTCTTCAGTCATCGCTGCGATGATGTCCTCCTCCTCGATCATGTGCCCATCTCTACTGGAGACCAGGATCAAATGCTCTTCGGGGTCCAGGCCTTTCAGCTTGATTTGGCTTTGCAGGGCGTAAATATCTGTAGGAAAGTCAAGATCGGTGGCAATGATCTTGGTCTTTTTTCCTTCCGGCCGATATAAGGTGGCGGCTACCTGGTGCAGGTTAATAGTCGTGGAGCCCGTCACGATCACTTCGTCAGGATGAGCCCCAACCAGTGGGGCACTCATTTCTCCCAATTTCTCGGACAAGAAGAACCAGGGGTGCTTTCCCGTTGTCCAGCCTTCGATGCCGAGCTCTTTCCAGGAATCAATCAATTCCTGCAGCGTGTGCTCTGCTCGTCGAGACATCAGTCCAAGTGAGTTGCCGTCTAAATAAATGCTGGGCAACAAATAATACTCCTCACGGTAGTTGGCGAGTGGATCGTTTGCATCCAGCTCCTGTGCGTAGCTCTTCGTTAGCGGGACAGAAGTATTTGACATGGTTCAGTGCCTCCTTGACATTCACAAATATTCTGTATATTCATGTAATACGGATTATAATGTGAATCCGACATCGTGTCTATATCTTTTTCTTATTTAATTTCGTATTATTTATAGTGAAAGACAAGATTGTAGATTAGTTTATGGACATTAAGTCGAATTTATTTTGCCATAATAAAAAGCCTTGGGCCGATTTTTCATTGGACCAAGACTCTCTTCTTTCGCTGTCAGGTTATAAGTAAATTGCATCCACATACATCGTTGTTAGTGTATGGGCAATTTCTTCAAGCGAATATTCATTTTTCTTAAATACGATCTCCCACTGGTACATTTCATTCGAAAAAAACCAGCTACGAGCGACGACTTCAGCTTTTAAATCGGTACGAGCAAGCCCTTTTGCTTGTGAATAGGTAATATCCTTTGTGATACTTTGAATAAACCTCTGCCTTATCTCCTCCCACTTTTGATTGATCGTATGGGAAAGACCAATTGCTTCTGAAAAAACTTTCATGATTTCTCTTTCATTGTCCGCAATTTTTAAAAATTCTAATACTTGACCTTGTATGATCTGCTTTGCTTCATCCCTTGTGGCAGGAAAAAAAGGCGTATGCGCGATGTCAAAAAATTTGTTCATCACATCTTCCATCAGGATGACGAGCAAATCATCTTTTCCTTTAAAATGACCATAGGCTGTTCCGTATCCCGTTTTTGCGTGTCCGATAATTTGTTTGATCGTCGTATTTTGGAAGCCTTCCTTTAAAAAAACATGATGGGCCGAGTTAATGATTTTGTTTCGTGTTTTCATCGCCCTTAAGTGTCTTCCATCCTCTATATTGTTATGGTGTCTCATGAAATTACCACCTACTAATTCGACTATTTGTTACGTCCTGTGCTTCGTTTTTGTTTCATCATATCATTTCTTCGATAAACTTTCATGTCATTCGCATCGCCCAGCATCGTAATCGATATGAGCAAAAAAACTGCCCTTCATCGAAATGGATGAATGGACAGTTTTTGTTGATTAGCCTCTTGTTTTTCCTCTGCTCGTGGACGGGCGCTTCGATGGGCCAAAGCCGCCTTTGCTTGCTTTCCCGGCTGAGCCTGCTTTCCCGGCTGTACCTGTGCCTGGCTTCGAGCTTTTTCCTGCTTTGCGAGCTGCAATGGCTTCTGCCCGCTTGCGGTTTTTCTCGTACCTATCTTGCAGCTCTCCCAATTCACGAGCCAGCTTTTTCTTATAGCCTGGCTTAACCTTTGCCTTTTTCTTGATGGCTTCCCGGACAGGAGCGAACTCTTTGTCTTTTTCCTTCTTCTGTTCTAGCTGCTGTTGTTTACGCAGCTCGACATAGTGCGCTTCCCGCTCTTCTGCGCGCTGGCGCCGGCCTTCATCCAGATGACGGCCCGGCTGGAGAATCCGCTCCTCGATGTTTGCCTTCGTCGACTTGGCGAAGCGCGCCAACAGGTTCTTCTGGCGAGGCGAGATCAGGGAGATCGCTTTACCCTTCTGCCCTGCGCGCCCCGTGCGTCCCACGCGGTGGATGTAGCTCTCCACGTCATTGGGCAAATCGTAGTTGATGACATGCGTGACGCCTTCCACATCCAGACCACGCGCTGCAATATCTGTCGCGATCAGATATTGAAAGCGGATCTCGCGAAACTGCTTCATCAATTGCTCCCGCTTGTTTTGCGACAGATCTCCGTATAAGGCTTGAGCGGTCAAACCGTTTTCTTGCAGACGGGCTGTCAGTTGCTGGACGCGAACCTGTGTGTTGGCAAAGACGATGGTCAGGTACGGCTGCTCCTGCTCCAGCACATCCACCAGCGCATCCGTCTTGTCGCTTTGGTTGACGACATAGTAGAACTGCTCGATTTTCTCGACGGTTTTTTGTTTGCCCTCGATCTTCAGATGAGGCGGCTGTTTCATGAAGCGATGTGCCAGCTTTTTCACCACATCCGGCATCGTCGCGGAGAACAGCAGCACCTGTCGAGAGGACGGCGTCCCGATAATAACCTGCTCGACATCTTCGAGAAAGCCCATCTCCATCATTTTATCCGCTTCATCCAGCACAAGGGTGGAGATGCGTCCAAAATGCAGCGAGCCGCGTTTCATATGATCCAGCACACGTCCCGGCGTACCGACTACGACATGAACCGTCTCCTTGAGCTTGGACAATTGACGGTCGATGTCTGTTCCCCCGTGCAGCGAGAGAACATTGACATTCATGTGCTTGCCCAGCTTCTCCACTTCTTTGGCGATCTGGATCGACAGCTCCCGGGTCGGGGTCAGGACCAGCGCCTGAATATCTCGTTTGCCCTCCTGCAGGCCATTCAGGATCGGCAGCATAAAAGCTGCGGTCTTACCTGTCCCCGTCTGCGCTTGTCCGATCACATCTTTTCCTTCCAGGATGAGCGGAATCGCTTCTTCCTGGATCGGGGTTGGTTCTTTATAGTACAGGTCTTGAATCCCTTGCATCAGCTCAGGACGAAAACCAAAAGACGCAAATGTTTTTGCCATTTTTTTGCACTTCCTTTCACAAACGTGCCGATTCCTGCCACCGCATGCTGCATGGACAACCTGTGTGTCACATCGACTACCTTTAACATCATCCTTCCCATACTAAATGAGTGAATGCAAAAACACAACAAAAGACAGGAGGAGCGCCATGCTTTTTTGCATCGTCCACCTGTCTTTTTGCTCATGAAGGATTACTTGGCCAACTCATAGATCGCCTGTGCGTAAATTGCCGTCGCCTTGATCAGATCATCCACCAATATGTACTCATCTCGCTGGTGGGCGCTGTCGGGACGCCCGGGAAACAAGGGTCCGAAAGCAACTCCGACGTCAAGTGATCGGCCGTATGTAGCGCCGCCGATCGCGATAATCCCGGCTTCTTCCCCTGTCTGCTCGGTGTAGACGCGTTGCAGCGTCGTAACCAATGGATGATTCGGGTCCACACGGTGAGGCGTCAGATGCTCCACCACTTCCAGCGCAAACGCTCTTGCCTGCAAGTGCCCACTCAAGGCATTCGACCATTGCTCAAAGGAAACGGAATGCGGGTAGCGGATATTCACCCGGAAAAGGGCGTCCCCGTCCGCTTGATACTCAAAGACGCCAGGATTGACGGTCAAGGCTCCCATCTCCGGGTCTTCCTGCGCGATTCCGAGTGCTTCACCGTAATGCTCGTGGTAGAGATAGCGGTCAGCGAACGACACGTAGAGATTCGCCCGTGCGTCCAAAGACAGCGTGCCTAGGAAATGGAGCAGCATTGTCCCGGCATTGACTCCTTTTCCCGGGTCCATGCCATGAACAGATACGCCTTCCATCTTGAGGATCACCTGTCCATTCCCTTCCTCGGCATGTCCGGCACGTCCCGCTTCGCTCAGGTATTGGTGGTAACGCTCGATAAGCTGCGTACCCGTCATCGTAAGCGGCGTCAAGACAGCTTCTGCCTTATCCGGGACCATGTTCATCCGAAGGCCAGCCTTGAAGGAAACAAGTGCAGCTTCTGCCTGTGAGACGGCCGGAAGATTCAGAGCGCGAAAAGCGTCGGAAGTCTGCCGCCATGTCAGATCCGTCAATCCTTTTTCCGCATAGATCAGCGGAAAGTCCGCGTCCGGGGTGAAGCCCATCGTCGGCATCTCCTCGGTTTTAAAATAGTGATTGACGCACTTCCAGGAGGATTCTTCGTCCGTCCCAAAGATCAGGCGGACTCTTTTGGAGAGAGGCAGGCCCAGCTCTAGTACCAGTATTGCGGCAAAAATGGCAGCCATAGCAGGTCCCTTGTCATCGATCGCACCGCGTGCGACGAGCTTACCATCGGTGATCTCAGCGGCATAGGGTGGCGTACTCCAACCATCCCCTTCTGGCACGACATCGACATGGCTGAGGATTCCGATCAATTCGTCCCCTGCCCCGAATTCCGCGTGGGCCGCGAAGCCGTCGACGTCTTTAATCGTCATCCCAGCCTCTTGGCATACCTGCAGGGCGAAGTTGAGCGCCTCGCGAATCCCTTCCCCAAAAGGCGCCCCTTCGTGGGCTGTACCGGGGTCAAGTACACTTTTGATGCGCAAAAAGGCTTGTGTCGTCGCCAGCAGCTCCTCTTGCCGTTTTTGGGTTTCCGCAAGCCAGTTAATGGTTGTCGTCATTTGTTTCGATCCCTTCGTCTAGGTTCATGTCCTCGTACTCCGCATCGATGTCCAGATCGATCTCTACCAATGAGAGAAGCGAATCCATCGGCACTTCTTTTTTCGTAAACTCTGCTTGCGCCTCTTTGATTTCATCGCGTATATTGTTCATCTCACTGTCCAGCTTGTAGGAAGCTTTCGCTGCTTCTATCAAACGCTGGCGTACATTGGTGGGGAGAATCCCCTCATACTTGTAGTTGAGCGAATGTTCAATGGTCGCCCAAAAATTCATACCCAATGTGCGGATCTGAATTTCTACGGGGATGGTGACCTGCCCATCTGCCATATTCAACGGGTACTCAACAGCAAGATGATAACCCCGGTATCCGCTCTCTTTCGGCGTCGTGACGTAATCCTTTTCCAGGTAGACACGCATATCCTTGCGTTTGCGAATCATTTCTACGACTGCCGGAATGTCTTCGATAAATTGGCAGATGACACGCACACCCGCGATGTCCCGAATCTCCCAGCAGATATTTTCATCGATAGGAAATTGCAGTCGATTGGCCTTGTTGTATATGCTGGGGATCGTTTTCACTCGCCCCATCGCAAATTCAATCGGGGAGTGCTCCTTTTTTTTGCGCAGCTCGTTGCGGATATTTTTCAGCTTTACCTTGATTTCTTCTACAGCTTGCTCGAACGGCAGCAGATATAGTTCCCAGTCTAGTTTGTGCACGCTTACGTCCCTCCGCCCGGTTACTCCAACATCTTTATCATTCAACATTTTGAATCTGATATCCTCCCAAATAGGAAAAAGAGACCGTGGATCGGTCTCTTGATTGCAAGCATTCTCGCAGGAGATCCTCATTCTGATGATTCTGATAATATAAAGGATGACAGGGATTTCTGCAAATTCTCCGCCAGAGCAGCCAATCGATCGGCGGAATCAACAATCAACTCCATCGAGGAACTTTGCTCCTCCACAGCGGCAGATATGGTCTGGACTCCTGCTGCGGCTTCACTCGAGGCAGCCGACACTTGATGAGCGACTGCTACGACCTGTTGCGCCTGAGGAGTCATCCTGCCGAATGTATGGTTGACGCTTTCCAGTTCCTGCGAGACGCGCAAGATATTGTGCTCGATGTTTTGGAACATCTCCCCCGATTGACGGGCGATCTGTCTGCCGCGCGCGGTTGTGCCTGACCCTTCCTCCATTCGTTCCACCGCGTTTTGCGTATCCTTCTGGATGCCTTTAATCATCTGCACGATTTGTTGAGCGGCTTCATTCGAACCCTCTGCAAGCTTGCGCACTTCTCCTGCTACGACCGCAAATCCTTTTCCATTCTCTCCTGCGCGCGCAGCCTCAATCGCCGCATTCAAGGCAAGCAGATTGGTTTGACGCGCGATCTCGGTAATCACGCCGATGATTCTCGAAATATTCTGTGAACGATGCTCAAGTGCATGGATGACATCCTTGGTAGCATTGACGGAACGGTTGATTTCCTCCATGCTGTCGATGACGGCAGTCACGGCCTCTCGTCCCGCTTCGGCGTGCCGTTTCATTTCTTGCGAGGATGCGGAGACGCGCTGCACGTTTTCCGTCACATCTGCCACGTCACGGGTCAACTCCTCCGCCAGATGGAGCGTTTCCCCCATTTTTTCTAATTGATTCTCCGCCGAGACCGCAACACTATCCACCACGTGGACGATTTGCTGGCTCGAGGAAGCAATTTCCGCGGTATTGCCATGGATCTGCAGGACTGAATCAGACACAGAGGATGCGGCACTACGCACCTGCTGCAAAATCGCATGAAGCTGCTGGCGCATTTCGAACAACGAACGCCCCAGCTCTCCCAACTCGTCTTTTCGCTTCAATAATTTCACCGGGAATGGACTGGCAAAATCTCCTTTCCCGATCCGTGCTGCCACTCCCAGCAGCCCCTGGAACGATTGGCTGAGCCAATTTGCTGTAAACGTCGAGATCAGGACGATGAGCAGCAGGACGATTCCATTAAAGAGAATCATAGCCTGCATGATCTGATTGGGGCCCTTCATAATCTCGGTCATATCCATCTCTGCGAGTATGATCCATTGATGCTTGCCCACGCTTACCTTGTCGTAGGAGACTAGCACTTCATTGCCCAGGTAGTCGGTGTCCATTTTCGTTCCCACTGATTGATCGGATGAAAAGGCCTCCTGGACAATCTCCGTGTCGACAAGCTGTGCAAGCAGCGTCGGCTGTTCGCGTCCCAGCTCGGAGCGCATCAGCTTGTCTGCTCCGACGAGATAGATTTTCCCCGTCTCCTGCAAGCCCTCTCGCCTGTTCAATTGGCGGGAGATATACTCCAGCGAGGTCTCCACAGCCAATTGGCCAATGATCACTCCCTTGTCGTAGATCGGGACCGCGATAAACACGCCCGGGACATCCCCCGATGGTTCATAGCGTGCCAGGTCGGACATTTCCGTGCTTTGCTGTCCTGCGACTTTTTTCACAGTCTGACCCAGGACCGAATTGGCGTATGGCCCTGAGAGGAGATTGGTTCCGAAATCGGCCTGTGGCTTGATCTGATAGATGACATCTCCGCGGTCATTGATCAGGGATGCATTGGCAAAACCGTAGCGGGAGACCTCCATTTTCATTTCTTTCGCATAAGCAGACTCTGCATCCTGATAGGCTTCTGTCTCTCTGCCCTGCTCCCACACCGGGTCAAAGGATTGGATCGCGGTGATGATCGTCCCTGAAGCAGCCAGGGTCTCGACATTTCGCGTCCGTTCCCGGAAGTAGTTCTCGACCTGCTCTTTGTTGCTGTTGCGCAAAGATTCTAAGGTGGCGGCACTGCTGTTCAACAATTCCTCTTTGGTTGCGTGATACGAAAACACACCTGCGGCGGTTAAAGGTACGATTCCAGCAAGCAATAAGGCAATCAGTACGCGCGCCCCTAGCTTCATCAGCAGCCCCCCATGTCTTTCTATCCTATTCTGTCTATGAATATAGTACCAGAAAAAGAAATTGGAAGGCTATACCAAACTTGCTTAGGCGGTCTCAAAAATCATGGCAATCTCGTCGCACATAGGTAATTTGGAGCAATTAATGCAATCTTTCCATACTTTTTGCGGCAGGGATTCCTTGGCTACGATCCAAAAACCGCATTTCTCGAAAAATGCTTTTTGATATGTCAGCGCCAGCACACGGTTGATGCCCAGAATGCGGCATTGCTCTACTAGATGCAGCACGAGGTGTTTTCCTACGCCCATGCCCTTGGCTTTTTCTGAAATCGCCAATGAACGAATCTCCGCCAGGTCTTCCCATAGGATATGAAGTCCCGCTACACCAACGACCGTCTCCCCATCATGGGCTACGATAAACGATTGCAAGTGCTCGCACACCGACAGCTTGGTGCGCGGAAGCATCAACCCTTGCCGTGCATATTCATTAACAATCTCCAGCATCGCATCTACGTCTTTCATTGTCGCCTGACGTACGGTCAGTGCTTTGGTGACACTCATCTTACACTCCTCCACTCCACGCTCAGGAAGCCTGGTACAATATAATAATTATTCATTATAGTATATAAATATACATTTGCAATACGCAGAAGTCTATCCCTTTTTTCAGTGTCTTGTCTCCATTCATTCAAATGAATTCTTTCGATTGAACAAACTATGGTATAATGACGGGTAAGAAATCGGACAGGAATCGGCGGAGGTGTTATCAATTTGACGACACGCAGGGAACGTAAAAAACGAGAGACCCGGGAAAAAATCTTCAACTCGGCGATCAAGCTGTTCAAGGAACACGGCTTTGAGGGGACAACCATCGATATGATCTCCGAAGAAGCAGATGTGGCACGCGGGACGATTTTTCTCCATTTCACCTCCAAGGAAGCGATTCTTGCCAACTGGGGATACGAAAGACTTCATGAAATAGAGGAACGTCGGGACGAGTGGGATATCGATGATGATTGCAAGGCAAAGGTCTTGCGCATTTACAAGATCATGAACGAAGTGACGATCAACAACTTCGACTTCATTAAAGTAGTCGTGGAGTCTTCGATGAAACACCGCAAAGTGCTGGAATCGGAGAAAAACATGTATTTCGAACTTCGCCAGCTTTTTGCGGATCTGATCGAAGATGCCCAGGAGAAAAAGCAATTGAAAGCCAAGTTCAATCCGTTGGTCGCTGCCAACATGCTCGAAAACATCTACTACAACGCTTTGTACGACTGGGTGAGGAGCGAAGGAGCATGGGCGTTGGAGGAAATCATGGAAGAGAAGGTCTCGATCGTATTCGAAGGGCTGCACGTAGATTGAATCTCGTGATCAGCCCTTTGCGCTTTCTTGCGCCTCCTATCCATCTCCGTCCCATCCCATCTTGCAAGGCACTTTCAACATCTACCAGTCTTGTTTTCGCTTGCGGTCACTATCACAATTCCCTATGATGAAGATAGCTTGTTTGAAGACCTTGGAGGTAATGACATACAGATGCGAAATGGAATCAAGCGTGAAGATATTGAATTGCTAGCCCCCGCTGGCAACTGGGACTGTCTAAAGGCCGCTGTAGCCAACGGAGCAAATGCTGTTTTTTTTGGAGTCGAAAAGTTCAATGCCCGCGCTCGGGCTGAAAACTTCCAAATGGCCGAACTACCTGAGATTATGTCGTACCTGCACATGTACGGGGTAAAAGGGTTTTTAACATTTAATATTCTCGTTTTTGAAAACGAATTGAATGACGCTCAGGAGCTGATTGACGCCTGTATCAATGCTGGTGTGGATGCGGTCATCGTTCAGGACCTCGGTCTGGTCAAACTGATCCGGGAGATGTCGCCTGACTTCCCGATCCATGGCTCTACACAAATGACGATCACCTCCCCAGAGGCTGTCGATTTCACCAAACCGTTCGATATCGAGCGAGTGGTGCTGGGACGGGAAAATTCGTTGAAAGAAATTCGCAAAATCGGAGAAAAAGCAAAGCTGCCGATGGAAGTATTCGTCCATGGCGCGCTGTGCGTCTCCTACTCCGGTCAGTGTCTGACTTCGGAAATGTGGGGCGGTCGCTCTGCAAATCGCGGTGAATGTGCACAAGCCTGCCGCCTGCCGTACGACCTAATCGTGGATGGGGTGCAAAAGGAGATGGGCAACATCGCCTATCTACTCTCCCCCAAGGATTTGGCTGCGGTTGAACTGGTGCCCGAACTAATCGAAGCTGGCGTCACCTCGTTTAAAATTGAGGGAAGACTCAAATCGCCGGAATATGTAGCGAACGTGGTCAGCAAATACCGCGCTGCTATCGACCGTTACTTCGGCGGCATCGACACACCTCCGAATGAACAGGAAATTCGCGAGCTGCAACAGAGCTTTTCACGCGGCTTTACGCATGGATTCCTGGAAGGAACCAACAATAAAACGCTCGTAGACGGCAGCTTTCCAAAAAGCCGCGGCGTCTATCTGGGCGAGGTCAAGAAAAAACTGACCAATGCCTTGCTCGTCGAAATCACCTCCCCTGTCAAACGCGGGGACGGTATTGTGTTTGACGCTGGTGATCCGACCCAGAAGGAAGAAGGCGGACGCATCTACGACATCCTCTCCCGCAGCAAAAAGGTGGAGGGAGAAGTATCAAAAGGGCTGTATGAGATCGTCATGGGTCGCAATGACGTGAACCTGAAGCGCGTCAACGTCGGCGACCGCGTCTGGAAAACCAGCGATCCCGAGCTGGATAAACGCCTGCGCAAGACCTTTGAGACCGACAAACCGTATCATACGTTCCCGATTGCCCTACACGCCAGCGGGAAGCTGGGCGAAAAGCTAAAGCTGACCTGGGTGGACCTGCAAGCCCAGCATGCGGTCTCCAACCAATCCCAGATTCCATTGGAGCAGGCTTTGAAACGTCCGTTGACACATGAACTGCTGCACGATCAACTGGGCCGTCTGGGCGGTACCTTGTTCCATCTGAATCAGGAAGATCTGACCGTGGAGCTGGACGGAGAACTGATTCTTCCGGTAAGCGAGCTGAACCGGCTGCGCAGGGAAGCGGCAGAGCAGCTGCTCTATCTGCGATCCAAGCCGCCTGTCTACCAAAAACGTCAAGTGAACGCGTTCGAGGACGTTCCTGTGAAAAAACAGGTGGAAAAGCCCCTGCTCACGGCCTTGTGCCGTTCCCTGGAGCAATTGGAGGCAGCCGCTCAGACGGATGTGGATTTCCTCTACGCGGATTTTGAATTCGTCAAGCAATATCCAGACGCTGTCAAGCTGGCACATCGCTACGACAAAAAGATCGGGATCGCGACGATGCGCATTCACATGCCGGATGAAAACGGCGTGCTGGCCCTGATCGCCAAAAGCAAGCCGGATGCCATCCTCGTGCGCAATACTGGAGCTTTGTACTACTACATGTCCAGACGCGATGAAATCAACATCCCGCTGATCGGCGATTTTTCGCTTAACATCGCCAACCACAAGGCAGTCGAGCTCTTCTTGGATTGCGGACTCGAACGAGTAACGCCGTCCTACGATTTGAACATCCAACAGATGGTGGATTTACTTACGAACGCAGATGCCGCCAACATGGAATTGGTCATTCACCAGCACATGCCAATGTTCCATACCGAGCATTGTGTCTACTGCACCTTCCTCAGTGAAGGAACTGATCATACCAACTGCGGTACGCCTTGCGAGACCTCCCGCGTCTCCCTCAAGGACCGTGTCGGCTTCTCCCATCCTGTCCGCGTCGATACCGGATGCCGCAATACGGTATACAACGCGATCGACCAGTCCGGGGCAGAATATCTACGTGAATTCCGGTCCCTGCAGGTGGGCGCCTACCGGATCGAATTCCTGGAGGAAGAGCCTGAGCGCGTCCAAGAGGTCATCTCCCTGTATCGAAAAGCGCTGCGCGGAGAAGTAAGCGGAACCCATGTCTGGCGCACCCTCAAAGCGACCAATCAACTGGGGGTCACCCGCGGACAACTTACCAAATAAATAGCGAGACGAGAGGAGATGTTTCCATGGCTGACCTGAACCAACCATCGGTAGAAAACCTGGCTGTCCTGATCGAAGGCATCAAAGCGAAGCTGAACATGGCGAATACCGCTGTCATGCGCCCAGAGGATTTCGATCTGGAGCATTACGAGGATCTCTTGTACCTTTACAACATGGTGCGGAAAAAAAGCACCTTTGGCATTAATGAAATGACAGCTATCGTCGAAGAGCTGGGAAATATGCGCAGGCAAGGCTCCTAAACCACCAAAGAAGAAGAGTATGAGCAAAGACTACCTTTGCCCATACTCTTTTTTCATGTCTGCTGGGCTACCTTCCCTCTCGCTCTGACCCTCTCTCGTTGCGGGCCGGGCGCATCATTCAGGAAGAAAGCGAGAATGAGGGCAGCTACGGCAAAACAGGTGGCCACGAGAAACGCGTCATTGGTCCCCATTGTCATGCCCTGCAGTGTCGCATGTCCCATCTGTGCCTGGTCCGCGGGATTGATATGCCTCTCGCTGACAATCTGGGTGATATACGTCTCGCTTCGGATCGTCATGATCGAGACGAACAGGGCAGTCCCGATCGCACCGCCAATGGCATTGAGCGTGTTGGACATCGCGGTACCATGCGGATTCAGCCGCAAGGGCAAGGAATTGAGGCCCGCCGTCATCACAGGCATCATCAGCATCGACAAGCCAAAGCTGCGCATGGTGTAGATCGTGGCCAAATACCAAAAGGTTGTCCCCAAACTCAGCTTGGTCAAGCCGAAGGTCGTGACGATGGTAATCGACAAGCCGATGATCGCCAGCCATTTGGCCCCGTATTTATCAAACAGCCTGCCGTTTATCGGAGACATGATACCCATCAGAATGCTGCCTGGCAATAAAAGCAGTCCGGATTGTACGGGTGACAAACCCAAGATGTTCTGTACGAAGACTGGCAACAGGATCAAGCCGGAGAACAAGGTCATATTCAGCAACAGGCTGATCAATACCGCGATCGTATAGGTGGGGGTCCGAAAGATGCGGAACTCCAGCATGGCGTGATCGATGGTCAATTGCCTGCGGACAAAAAACAACAGACTGATGATCCCAACCAGGATGGGAACGATCACATGTAAGCTTCTCCAGCCATATCCTCCGGCCGAGCTGAATCCATAGAGAATCCCGCCAAACCCAATTGTGGACAAGACGACTCCCCATGCATCAAACCTCGGATTTTCGGTTTCAGTTACATTTTTTAACAGAAAATATGCAGCTATGAGAACAGCCAGAGCGATCGGCAAAATGATGAAAAACAAGACACGCCAGGGATAATGCTCGACTACCCAGCCTGACAGCGTCGGGCCAATCGCCGGGGCAAACACCATGGCGACGCCGACGAATCCCATGGCCGATCCCCTTTTTTCCTTGGGATACATGTTAAAAATGACATTGGTCATCAAGGGCATTATGATACCCGCTCCTGCCGCCTGAACCATCCGCCCGCCCAGCATGGAGAGAAAATTGGGAGCTGTTCCACACAGCAATGTCCCCACTGAAAACAAGCACATGGCAGTCAAAAACAATTGCCTCGTCGTAAATTTTTCCATCAAAAAAGCCGTTGTTGGGATGAGCACGCCGTTTACCAGCATGTAAATGGTGACGACCCATTGTACGGTCGATGTACTGATCTGAAAATCTTGCATTAAATGGGGCAACGCTACATTGAGTAAGGTTTGATTGAAAAATGCCACGATGGCTCCCGCAATCACAACTCCTAGAATAAGTCCCCGGTTATAGCCCGGACCTGAGGCCGTTTGCGTCATGCCAATCCTTCCTTTCCTGTGTCATGACTGCTATTCCCACGGTGGTAGTATGTGAAAGGGAAGCATTTGCCATTCTCTCACGAAGAAAGCGACCACCTTCCTGACTGGAACCAGGAGGCGATCGCTTCATGATTTGTGTGCTGGATACTTTTTACTTGGCTTGTGCGTTTGACCCTTCTTCCACTTTCTCCAATTCCTTACCGAGATACTTAGCCAGCTCTAGCATGGCATACGTGCCTGCCGCTTCTTCTGCATCTGAATTGTAATTGGTGTTAGTGTTGATGTCGTAGGTAAAAATCTCACCGGCCTGATTGCGGATGAACTCGATCCCGGCGATCTTGATATTGTTGGAGGCGAGTACCGCCTCATACTTTTGAATGATCGGATCCTGGAAGCCTTCGATGATCTGGAATTTTGGCTTTTGTGGCGCTTCCTCGCCTGCTGGGCAAAATAGGTCACCGATCTGGCAGGCATCGGCTGGGCACAGTTCAAAGCCTTCCGAGGTATCGACGCGCACGGCGTATAGGAATTTGCCGCCGATAAATTCGCATCGGGTGATGAATGGTTCTGGTGCCTGGATGTACTCCTGAATCAGTGTGATCCCGTCTACCGAATCTTCGAATTCTGGACCAAACACGTAATCCTTCAAGCCTTCCAACGAATAGAACAGACGCACCCCCAGCCCTTTGCCCGCCCGGTTATGCTTGGTGATAAACGGCTTGCCCAGAAATTGCTCTGCTGCCTTGACGATTTGCTCTTTCCCTACTGCAGCAATGGTTTTCGGGGTTTGGACACCATGCTGATTGAGGGTCGCATATTGGTATACTTTGTTGACTTCCAGCTGAATTGCACGACTGCCATTGAACACCTTGCGTCCGTGATGCTCCAGCCATGACAGAACTACTCCTGTCAGTTCAGGCGCGTAGCGGTGACCGCGCGTATGGGAAGATGCACTCATGCGATTGTAAAAGACGCCCTCTGGTGGTGCGGAGGCGAGATCGACCAGCCCTTGATCCAGGAACCATTCCTCATAGGGAAGGCCCAGCTCTTCCAATCGGCGTGTCAAATGAACGGTCCATTCGCTGTTTTCGTGGATGATATGTATCTTTGTCATGGCATGACGCCCCTTTCCAGCTCTAGTAGAATCGTATATTTCTAGTATACATGTGTCTCATGAAAGTTTCTTGATGACGGATGCGATGAGCAAGGTTCTCTCGACCAAGGAATCGATCTCCAGGTATTCTTCTGCACTGTGTGCGTTTGCACCAATCGGGCCTAAACCGTCAATTGTTGCGACCCCTACCGCAGCTGTCAGGTTGCCGTCCGAGCCGCCACCGCTTTTGATGTCTACAATCTCGACGCCCTGTTCACGCCCCGCCTCCTGAACAACGGCAAGGAGCTCACGTGATGCGTCGCTTAGGATGAGCGGCGGTCTGCGCATCTTTCCGGTCAGCTCGATGCTCGTTCCTTCCACATCAGGGGTCGCACAAATCTCGCGGATTTTTCGATCGATTTCTTCGGCCTGCTCCGGGGTTTCTACGCGCACATCCAGCGCTCCGTAAGCGTGAGGGGATATCGTATTGACGGAAGTACCCCCGTTGATGATTCCGACATTGAGGGTCACCCCTGCCTCCAGATCGGTCAAAGCATGCAGCTTCACGATCTTATGAGCCAGCTCCTCGATCGCGCTACGCCCTTTTTCCGGTTCACCACCTGCGTGAGCCGCAATCCCGCTGACTTTGAGAAAATACTTGCCGCCGCCCTTGCGCTGGGAGACGACCGTTTCTCGGGAACTGCCCGGCTCCACAATCAGAGCGTACTTCGTTTCCTTTGCCACTGCTTCGATCAAGGGACGGGATTCTGGAGAGCCGATCTCTTCATCCGTGTTCAAGAGAATGACGACATTCTTGTACGCTTCTTCGTTTTCTTGAATCAATGCCTTCAATGCATAAAGTAAAGCCACCTGGCTACCTTTCATATCGTGGACTCCCGGTCCATATGCCCGCTTTTCGTCTCTGGTAAAAGGCCGTTCACTCACAGTCCCTTCTACAAACACCGTGTCCATGTGGGCAATCGCAAGGATCTGCGGGTCAGCTGCATCCTTGTGGCGAAAAGTGAGATTGTTACCGCGCTCGGGCTGCTCATCTACCTGCACCACGTAGCCAAGGGCTTCGTATTCTTTTTGCAGCACACGACCTACTTCGTCGATCCCACTCTTCAGGTACGTACCGCTGTCGATATTCACCAGCTTCTCCAGCAAGTGAAGCATCTCTTCTTCTTTGGACTGCAAATAATTTTTCATACGGCTCGCTCCTTTTCACATGCCTCTAGTCATTTCCGTGATTCTCATCGTATAAATGGCATTGCACGTAATGATTCATAGAGATTTCCTTGTTTTGCGGAACCTCCGTCCTGCACCGTTCCATTGCAACCGGGCATCTGGTATGAAAAATACAGCCAGCTGGAGGATTCAGCGGCGACGGGACATCCCCTGGCAGCAGAATGCGTTCCCGCTTGATCTTGGGATTGGGGATGGGAACCGCAGACAGTAGCGACTTCGTGTAGGGATGGAGCGGTTGGGAGAACAATTGATCCGTCGGCGCCTGCTCGACCAGCTGCCCCAAATACATTACTCCGACCCGGTCTGCAATGTGACGAACGACGCTGAGGTCATGGGCCACGAACAGATAGGAAAGCCCCAACTCGGCCTGAATCTCCTGCAGGAGGTTGATCACCTGGGATTGGATGGACACATCCAAGGCGGAGACAGGCTCATCGCAGACGATCAGCTTGGGATTGAGCGCCAAAGCCCGCGCCAGACCTACACGCTGACGCTGCCCGCCCGACAGCTCATGCGGATAGCGATAGTAATACTCCTTGCTGAAGCCCACTTTGTGCAGGAGTTCGAAAACCTTTTGCGTGCGCTCCTCCTTCGTACCGAGGCGATGGATGATCATCGGCTCCTCGATCGCGTAGCCGATCCGCTTTTTCGGATCTAGGGAAGAGTGAGGGTCTTGAAACACCATCTGCATTTCCTGGCGGACCGTACGCAGCTCGCCGCCTTTCAGCTCTAGCAGATTTTTCCCTTTGTAGGTGATTTCCCCCTCTGTCGGCTCGATCAAACGCAGAATACTTCGGCCTGTCGTGCTTTTCCCGCAGCCTGATTCTCCTACCAGGCCAAAGGTTTCCCCTTCATAGAGATCAAACGAAACAGAATTGATTGCTTTGACATAGTTGGTGGTGCGCCCGAATGTGCTTTTGACGGGAAACCACTTTTTCAAACCCCGCACGCGCAGGAGCAGTTTTTTCTCTTCAGTCCAGATGGTGGAGTTCATGTTCCTCCCCCTGTTTCACGAATTTTTCAGCGTGCCAGCATCTGGCCTTTTGCTTGGGCGATATTGCGATCAGCTGCGGTGCTTCCTGGCTGCATCGACTGTCTGCATATTCACACCTCGGGGCAAAACGACATCCCTGCGGAACCTGATGCAGCGATGGAACCATTCCTTTGATGACGTGCAGCTTCTGCTTGCGATCGCCGTCGATGGTGGGCACAGCTTTCATCAAACCTTGCGTGTAGGGGTGAAGCGGATTTTCGAACAGCGTCTCGACGTCTGCCTCCTCGATCACCTGGCCCAAATACATGACCACCACTCGCGTACACACCTCAGCCACTACACCTAGATCATGCGTGATCAGGACGATGCCCATCTGCGATTCTTGCTTCAGCTCTTGCATCAGATCGAGGATTTGCGCTTGAATCGTCACATCCAAGGCAGTCGTCGGCTCATCCGCGATCAACAGCTTGGGCTGACAGGCGAGCGCCATCGCAATCATGGCACGCTGGCGCATACCGCCGGACAGCTCATGCGGATATTCATGCACTCTTTGCTCCGGTGAGGGGATGCCCGTACGGCGGAGCAGCTCTACGGTCCGCGAGAAAGCTTCCTGTTTTGAGCACTTTTGATGCTGTGTAATCGCTTCTGCAATTTGATCGCCGATGGTGAATACCGGATTGAGTGATGTCATCGGGTCCTGAAAAATCATCGAGATCTCATTGCCGCGAATCTGCTGCATCTGCTCGATCGAAAGTGTGAGAAGGTTGGTTCCCTGGTAGCATATCGTCCCTTGGTAGCTCGTCTTCTTCTCGTCCAACAGCCGCAAAATGGATTCAGCGGTCACACTTTTTCCACAGCCGGATTCCCCTACGACTCCCACGGTTTCCCCCGCATCGACATAAAAGGAGACGCCATCTACGGCTGTAACGACGCCGCGTTCCGTAGAAAAGGAGGTCTTCAAATCCTTAATCTCCAGCAGATGTTCATAGGTCATGGCTCCTCCCCCTTTTCTACTTTTTCGTCTGGTTGTTGCGGGGATCGAGCAGATCGCGCAATCCATCGCCAAACAAATTCAGCCCTAGCACCATTGCCATGATGAAGAGACCCGGAAATACTGTCATCCACCATGCGTTAAAGATGACGGATTTGCCGTCCAGAAGGATGTTTCCCAGGCTGGGATCAGGCGCCGGAATCCCTGCTCCGAGAAAACTGAGCGCCGCTTCTGTCAAAATGGATGCGGCGAAGATATACGTCGTCTGGATAATCAATGGCGAAGTCGAGTTCGGGGCCATATGCACCCAAATGATCCTCCAGGCACTCGCCCCCTGGGAACGCAGCGCTTCGATGTACATTTGTTCACGAACCACTAAAGCAACGGAGCGAACCACACGGGCAACAGAGGGCGTGTAGACAATCACCAGTGCCAGAATGACATTGCTTTTCATCGGGCCCATCGCGGCGACAATCGCAATCGCCAATAAGATCGAGGGAAAAGCGAACAGTCCATCGCAAATCCGCATCAGAACATGGTCCAAAATCGCATAGTAGGCACAGAGCAATCCAATCACTAAGCCAAGGAAAGAAGCGATCAACGCGACGGAAAATCCGACTGAAATAGACACCTGCGCTCCATACAGAACACGGCTGAATAAATCCCTGCCGAAATTATCGGTTCCAAACCAATGCTCAGAACTCGGTGCCTGCAATCTGTTTTTCGGATCTACCTCCAAAGGTCCATAGGTCGTCATAAAGGGTGCGATCAAAACCAGCAGGATGATGACAAGCAAGATCGCGGAGCCTGTAACAGCCAGTCTATTACCCTTAAAACGGCGGAGATTGCGCTGGTAGTGCTCTTTTTTGATCTCCAGCATCGAAAAAACGTCCCGTTCTGTAATCACTTTCATGCGAACTACCTCTCTTTACGATTCAGACGAACCCTGGGGTCTACGATCCCGTAAAGCAAGTCGATGAGTAAATTGAGCAAAACATACGTGACCGTGATCAACAGCACTGTGCCCTGGATGACGGCGTAATCCCTTCTCTCCACAGAACTGATGATCAATTGACCGATCCCCGGAATATTGAACACGGTTTCTACTACCGCAGCCCCTGTAACCAGCCCTCCAAAGGTCTCCCCGATCACCGTCAAAATCGGAATAAACGCATTGCGAAGAGCGTGCTTGTAGATAACGATTCTCTCTTTTAAGCCTTTGGCTCTCGCCGTTTTAATGTACGGGTCTGCAATAATGTCCAGCATGGAGGAACGGGTCATCCTTGCAATCAAAGCCGCTTGCATGAAGCCAAGCGCCAGTGCTGGCAGAATGAGATACCGCACGTGGTTCCACACGCCTTGGCTAAGCGGCTTGTACCCTGCTACCGGGAGCCATTTCAGCTGTACGGCGAACAACAGGATCAAAAACAACCCGAGCAGAAAGCTGGGGACTGAAATCCCAAACAAGGACACGCCCATCACAGCTTGATCGATCATGGTCCCCCTGCGTCGGGCCGCTACGATCCCGATCGGAATGGCAATCAGGATCGCGATAATCTGCGCCATAATCGCGACCGACACGGTAGGACCCAGATGTTCCCAAAATGCCTGCGTGACGGGTACATCCGAAAAATACGATCGGCCCAAATCACCCTGTACGACATTGGCCAGCCAATGGAAGAACTGAACCACAAGAGGGAGATCCAGGCCGAGCTGCGCTCGCAACTCGGCTATCTCCTTCTCCCCTGCCTCATCACCCAGCATGACCGCTGCCGGGTCGCCTGGCGTAAGGTGAACAATCAGGAAAACTACGACGGCTACTACGGCCAGGATGGGCAGCATGGAGAGAAGACGTTTCAGGATGTATCCACTCACACCAAGCTACCTCCCTACTTTTTCGTCGTGCTTACATTCCACAGGATCGGTCCGATGACGTCCTGCAGTCCTTGGACATGATTGGCCACGGCAGCCATGTTCACGCGATTACCCAGCTTGATGATCGGCAGTTCTTGCCACACTAGGTCTTGCAGTTGATCCACCAAAGGCTTGGCTTCTGCGATGGACGGTGCACTCTGAATTTCATCCAGCAGCTTGTCGATCTCCGGACTGTTCGTCCAGCCGGGATAGCCGCCGCGAGAATCAAGGAATGGCAGCTGATGCAAGGTCGGGCGAACCGCAAAGCCAACAACGAAGAAATCCCATACCTTCTCATCCTTGCGTCGCTCCTGCATTGTCGGCCAGTCGTACACGTCCAGCTTGGCATTCAATCCGATGGCTTGGAGCTGCTGCTGGGCCACGACTGCTGCATTGTAATAATCGGGGTAGTCGCGGGTCACAAGAATCGTCACTTCTTCCCCTTTGTAGCCCGATTCAGCTAAAAGCTGCTTGGCTTTCTCCAGATTGTGTTGATTGTATTCTTCTTTCCCAGCCTGGCTGTGCCAGTCGGATTGATTCGGCAGAGCCAATCCGGAATCGAGGGTGTAGTAGCGTGAATCACGATATGCCGAGATGAGAATTTCCTCGAGGTCCAACGCCGCGTTGACCGCTTGTCGCGCCTTTATATTGCTAAAGAGGCCCGATTTTTTGTTGAACACAAAGGTAGTCATTCCACCCTCGCTGACAAAGCTGCTTACGTCTGGTGAGTTCTCAATCTGCTCCGCGTTGTCAAACGGGATGCTGAAGGCGATGTCGTACTCCCCTGTCGTGATTCCCGCCACGCGTGTCGATTCGTCCGTGACATAGCGGAAGTACAAATCATCCACCAGTGCTTCCTTCTTGCCACCCAATCCGTCACTCGCTTCAGAGCGAGGCGAATAGTCCTGATATTTTTTCAGATGCACGTATTGGTCCTGCTTCCATTCCTCCAGCTGGAATGGGCCTGTACCGATAAAGGTTTTTACAGCTTCGACGCCGCTCTCCTCAATGATTTCCTTCGGCATGATCGCCGGGAACGGAGCCGTATCCGCCAAAATATGTAAGGTTAACAGGGAAGGCTTTTGCAGAGTCAAAACCACCGTACTCGGATCTTTCGCTGTAAACGTTGCTCCAGACAGATTGGCTTTTCCTTGCGTCGAAACTTTCAGCCATTTATTCATCGACGCGACCACGTCGTCTGCGGTCATTTCCTTGCCATTATGGAATTTGACGCCTTTGCGCAGCGGAAAGGTAATAGACAAACCGTCCTGGCTTACCTCGTAGGATTCAGCGAGCATCGGCACCACTTCGTACTTGCTGTTTAATGTCACCAACGGCTCAAAAATCTGCCGGGCGATGTCTTTGGTAGATGCATTGGTCGTCGTGTGCGGGTCAAGTGTTGCTGCCTTGGCCGGATAGGCAATGTTGATGACGCCTCCCGATGTCGGACTTTCCGCTTGGGCGGAAGTACCTTGAGCTGACGTCGAGCTGGAAGCGGCATTCCCTTCTACTGAATTCCCACCGGTCATTTGGCTGCCGCATGCCGTCAATGCAAATACACTTGCCAGTAATACGGGCAACAGCTTCTTTTTCAAAGGTGAATCCGTGAATAGGCTTCTTCTTTTCTCCATGATGCTCCCCCTTCTGTGAATCCTTCTGCGTCGTTTGGTTCGAGAGGTACCTCTCGTTGTCTACTCTTCCTCTAGTTGCTGCAAGTTCCAGGTCAAAACCCGGAGTGGTCTGCGTGGAATTGTTATTGACTAAAATAATCCTTAAATACCAATCTGTCAAGTCGGAATTACACATTGAAGTTTGGAGACGAAGGCGAAAAGAAAAAACCCCCGAAAAAACCTTCGAGGGTTAGGATGAAAACATTGCTTGTATTGGTTTTAATGATTGAGGATACCCACTCGGGCTTCTGCTGCGACCAGGCTCTTCGCTTCCTCGCAGCCTTCTTTCCAGAGGAGGTAGCGAATACTGTCGGCCAAGGCCTCCCAGCTCGCTTCGATGACGTTGGTCGATACGCCGACTGTGCTCCATTTTTCTCCGTTGCAGGCGGATTCGATCAGTACCCGGACCTTCGCTGCCGTCGCACCGTTTTCATCGAGTACACGCACTTTGTAATCGGCCAGATGCATGTTGGAGATGCAAGGGTAGTATCCTTCCAGCGCTTTGCGCATCGCGTTGTCCAAAGCATTGACTGGCCCGTTGCCATCCGCTGCTGTGTGGACGATTTCTGAATTGACGCTGATCTTCACCGTCGCTTCTGACATAATCGCGTGTGAAGCTGATTTTTCCATGAGAATTTTAAAGGAGTCGAGAGTGAACAGGTTTTTCAGCTTGCCGGATGCCTCCAGAAGCATCAAGGTAAGCGATGCTTCCGCCCCCTCATACTGGTACCCCTGGAACTCACGCTCTTTGATCGTTTTGATGATCTCACGCGCTTCAGCACGCTCTAGGGAGAAGTCGATCCCCAGTTCCTCCATTTTCGCCTGCAGGTTGCTTTGTCCTGCCAGCTCTGAGACCAGTACGCGCCGCTTGTTGCCGATCTCCTCCGGCTCGATATGCTCGTAAGTTTTGGGATCGCGCAAGACCGCGCTGACGTGAATGCCTCCTTTGTGGGCAAAGGCGCTGTTGCCGACAAAGGGCTGGTTGTTCGGCAGGGTCATGTTGGCGATCTCAGCCACATAACGGGAAAGCTGTGTCAACTCCTGAAGCTGCTCGCTGCTGACGCAGGAATACCCCAGCTTCAACTGCAGATTGGGCACGACAGAGATCAGGTTGACGTTGCCGCAGCGCTCCCCGATGCCGTTGATGGTGCCTTGCACTTGCGTCGCTCCTGCCTGGACGGCTGCTAGCACGTTGGCGACCGCAACTCCGCTGTCATTGTGCGGGTGGATCCCGAGCGGAACCATGAGGCTTTGCAAGACGTCCTTCACAATATCATAGATTTCTGTCGGCAAGCTTCCGCCGTTGGTATCACACAGCACGATCCAGTCTGCCCCGGCCTGTTCTGCCGCTTGCAGGACCTGCATGGCATAAGCGGAATTGGCCTTGTAGCCGTCGAAGAAATGCTCCGCCAGGAAGAGTGTGGTCAATCCCTGTGATTTGAGGAATGATACAGAATCTCCTACCATGCGCAGATTTTCCTCCAAGGTGGTCTTGAGAGCATCAGTTACATGCATATCCCAGGATTTACCAAATATTGCTGCCGCTTTTACCCCGCTCGCGATCAACGCTCGCAGGTTGTCATCTTCTGCTGCCGCTATATGAGGCCGACAGGTACTGCCAAATGCAGTAATCTTTGCGTGCTTCAGAGGAATCTCCCGAATCCGATCAAAGAAGGCCATGTCCTTGGGATTGCTTCCCGGCCAACCGCCTTCGATAAAATCAATACCAAATTGATCCAGCCGCAGGGCAATTTTTATTTTGTCTTCCACCGACAGGCTGATTCCTTCTCCCTGCGTTCCGTCACGCAGAGTCGTATCGTACAGATACACTTTTCTCTCCATGTGTCTCCACCCCATACGAAATCATTTTTTCTTTTTTCAGAATAATCTAACCATTTGGACTCCTGAACATTAGCTAGTATAACATAGCCCAGGAGGAAAGAAAATGCGGGAGGAAACGGAAATCATGACGTTATTTCTCATGTCCATCTGCTGTGGACAAAATCAGCAGTCAACCGGATCGCTTCCTCTAATTGAAGCGTGCTTCCTGCAAAAGGATGACGTGCGTTAAAGGTATGGTCTGCCCCTTCAATCCAGTACAATTCACTGTTCTTGGCGGCTGCATGCAGTCGCTGGGCCCCTTTTACAAGCCGGGCAAAATCCTCACGCCCTTGGATGATGCGCAGCGGCTGGTCCATCTTCGCCACTTTGTCCAGTAGGTCGTAATCTTGTCGATGATTGTCCACATCTTCAATTACGACACGGGTAATCGGCATCTGTTGGCCTGTGCGTGCATTGGGGATGTAGCCGACACCATGCTGCTCAATCTCGGCACGCAGCTTCTCATCGAATAGGTTGACATCCGCGACACCGTTCCAGGAAATGATTCCTGCTACGTGCGGATTTCCTGCCCCGAATAGAATGGCATCTGCCCCACCTTTGCTGTGTCCTGTTACAAACAGCTTTTGTCTGTCAGCTACCTCAGGCAAATCCAGTTCATTCGCTTGTACCGCTTCTACCAACGCATGCAGGTCCGCCACTTCTCGCGCATAGGTATTGCGGCCGAATTTCTCAAGCTCGTCGAAGTGGGCTTCGCTCTCCCCGACACCATTACAGCTAAAATTGAAGCGTATCGTGACAATCCCCCTTTTTGCCAGCTCATCCGCAACATAGGGGAAGCTTCCCCAGTCCTTGAAGCCCTTGAACCCATGGCAGAACAACAGGATCGGTTGTCGTTCCCCTTTCGTACGATCCGCATGCCAGTTCCCCCGCAGGGTAAGTCCTTCCCCGAGGGACAGGGAAAATGCTCTTGTCTCCATTTGCAACACCTCTCTTTTTTGATCCTTTTCTTTATTATGCAGGCCGTCCAGCGGAAATGAAATACCAAAAGAACTCCCCTTAAGGAGAGTTCTGCTTTTTCAACCTTTCAATAAAAACGTGTTCCCATCTTCATCTTTAAATTGTACATATGTTCCCCATTGCATCTGATTGGGTTCTCCTAGAAACTCTACTCCTCTAGTTTTCATTTGTTCATATGTACCCATCATATCGTCACAGGCAAACACAATGGATGCTTTCATATTTTCTGAGCCTTGCATCATTGATTTTGGATAAATCACCAGGCGAGTTTGAGCATCCTTAGGGGCTACTTCCAGCCAATGTGCATTTGGACCCATGGGATACTCTGCAACGACCTCAAAACCAACTTTTTCAGTCCAAAAATGTTTCGCCTTTTGCTGGTCTTCTACATATACCGCAACAGTTGCAATCTCTTTGATCATCTTGAAACCTCCTCCTGTTCGATATATCTAGTATACTGAATCATTTTTGTATACGCTAACGGGGCTCAAGTGACTGTTTCGACAGAAATCCGGTATCGTCCTAAAAAACGGAATGACTCCGCATCATTTGGCGATACGTAGTCGTTCCGTTTTTATATGTCAGTCCAAGCCGAGTGCCAGCGCCAGCAAAGCGGCAGACACGCCACCTACAAGCGAACCGACGACATTGACGACATCGTTGTTCCATCCGGTCAGTCCGCGAATCGGCATGGTTGGCATGCTGCAGTGACGAGTCTGCTCCATTTCGCGTCCGCAGGCACTGCAACGATACATTTGCTGCCACGTCGCACCGATCCAAGAATCGGACAGCGATCCTATGATGCCTGCCAGACCGGTTATTCCGACCATGGCTGCCGGTCTCAATGCCGCTGTAAACACATCCGGAGCGGTTTGGCCTGGAACATATAGCAACGCCCACACTACGATACCGATAAATAGGCCGCCGGCTAGCGAAGCACCTATGCCAAGCCCAGTGACACCTCCGGACGTGCCAGGTGCAACGAGGCGCCCTGTCTTGATTGATCTCGGAGGCCTTCGGCTTAAGCCGCCGATTTCCGTAGCCCAGGTATCGGCTGTGACCGCCGCCATAACGCCGAGGAAGGAATACCACCACAGCGGATGCGGATACGCCCAATGTGCCACGCATAGCAACAGCCCCAGACCTCCGTTAGCGAACACCTGGCCGGCATCGCGCCTCCCGGTTTTCTCATAACCGCTCTCTGCTTCTTCCTTTGCATGCTTTTTCCACTTGGACCATAAGGTCGATGATACAAAAAAAGCGATAAGGGAGCCGTACCAGACTGCGCTTCCCAGCGCGTACATCACCGTGCCCAGTATCACTGCCGCTAGAAAGCCGGAACCGGAAAGCGACCGTTTTGCATAAGCCATCCCCGCAATCCCCGTGCTGCAGGCCAGACCTATTAACCACTCCACCGCTCTCTGCCCCCTTTGCTTTGACTATTATACCTCAATGCAGCGGGTGAACGGCAGGTGGATGCCAAAACAGCAGCGGTATTCTAAGACAATTCTTGTTGTTCGTTCCGGAGCAGATATACCGCATACTCCAGGGGCCTACGCACTGCTTCCAAGTAGCGTTGATTCTGCCCTAACTGGCGAAAGATTTCACGGCCCGGCTTGGGATTCATCTCGATCAGCCAGACATTGCCATGCACATCGATGCCCAAGTCCAAGCCGAATTCCATCATCGGGCCGAAATGCTCTTCAATCCGTGACACCGTGCGCAAAGCCAGCTCCCTGCATTCCCCGAAAATCTGCTTCGTCATTTCGTAGCCAAAATGCTCTGTGAGAAAACGGGCCGCCGGGATCGCTCTCCCCCCAGCATGCAGATTGGAGGTTGAGGATCGTTTGGCTCCCATCCGAATCCCCATCCCGGTCAATCTCCAGGCACCCGTCCCGTCCTTTTGGGTTAGCAGTCGCGCATCGATTGTTCGTCCCGGTACGAGGGAAAGCTCCAGTCCCTGCTGCAGAAAAAACCTCTCTGCACCCTGCTTCTCATGCTTCATCCAGGCCTCAAGCCGCTGATACAAGTGCCCCAGGCTTGCGATTTGTTTGGTGATCTTTTTCTTTTGCTTGGTCTGGCCTTGCAGTTGATAGCCGTCGACAGTCCTCACGACGCGCAGGATGCCTCGTCCCCCGGTACCATTAGTAGGTTTTACGTACACGACCCGATGCCTTTGCAGCAAATGAGCCAATGATTCTCTGGAGTATTCCAGTGTCTGCGGGAGCCATTTTCTCAGGATGGGGTCTTGCTCCAGCACCCCATGAACGGAAAACTTATTGGCGAAGCGACTGTTTGCGTAGCGAAATATCTGTTTTCTGCGAAAGGCAAGATACCCGGCGTGCTTAGGGATCGGGTAGTAGCGGTAGCGATCGATGACTATGTCTGGCCAAGCGAACCACGCGTTTTTCCAGCCCCCTTGTGTCGGTGTAAACCCTCTGATTTTTCTCGCGGTGAAATCCACATCTTGCGGACCGAAGAGGAAGATTTCCAGATTCATCTTCTCTCCCTCCCGAACCATCCGACGCAGAAAACCAGGTTCGATAAAGCCCTTCTCTCCTCTGTAGGTAAGGACCCCGATCCTTTTCTTCACTGACGGCAACACCTGCCCTTCTTTTTCATTTCGTGCCATATCCCTTTATCAGTTTATGCTGAAAATGAAAAAAGCGCCTTTGCCTGTACTAGGCATTAGCGCATTTTGGACTTCTGGTCTGTAGTTAGGACGAATGCTTTTCTAGATAGAGCAAGGCTGTACGCCCCAGCAATTCCCCTGCGATCAGCATGGCATCTTCATCGATGTCAAAGCGCGGATGATGATGCGGGTAGTTTGCCAGTTTCTCGGGATTGCCTGCTCCGACGAAAAGATAAGCCCCGGGTACTTTGCCCAGATAGTAGGAAAAGTCTTCTCCGCCCATCAACGGCTTCATCGGCTTCACACGCTCTTCGCCAAACGCTGCCAAGGCTGCTTCGCGGGCCACTTCCGCTTCCTTTTCGCTGTTGATGACTGCAGGATAATCGCGAATGTAGTTCACCTTTGCGGAGGCTCCCATCATGGTAGCAGTTCCCTGCGCGATCTCGGTCAAACGTTCCTGAGCCCGGTCACGAACTTCCGGCAAAAACGTGCGAACGGTCCCAGTGAGGCGGCAGCTGTCGGCAATCACATTGTTGTTGTCCCCTCCGTGGAAGGTTCCGACGGTCACCACGACACTCTCCATCGGGCTGATATTGCGGCTGGCGATGGTTTGCAGAGCCCCGACGATCTGCGAGCCGACGACGATTGAGTCAATTGTCTCATCGGGTATGGCACCATGACCCCCGCGACCTTTTACCTCAATCACGAAATCATCAATGCTCGCCATAATAGGTCCCGGACTGATGAATACCTGCCCTACCGGCAGCATCGACCACAGATGCACGCCGAAGATCGCATCGACCCCATCTACCGCTCCGTCCTGCGTCATCTGGATCGCACCGCCCGGCGATTCCTCCTCGGCATGCTGGAAGATAAAGCGAATCTCCCCGGCAAATTCATCGCGATGCTTGGCAAGTACCTGGACGAGACCAAGCAATTGGGATGTATGCGCGTCATGTCCGCAGGCGTGCATAACCCCCGGAACAGTCGATTTGTACGGCACTTCCTTTTGGTCCTGAATCGGCAAAGCGTCAAAATCCGCGCGCAATGCTACGACAGCACCGGGACGGCTCCCTTTCAGCACGCCGATCACACCACGGCCGCCTACGCCTGTGCGAACTTCGTCCAGCTTCAGCTCTCTTAAAATCTCGGCAACCATCGCAGGCGTTTTCTCTTCCTGAAATGAAAGCTCCGGATGCTGATGAAGATGGCGACGCCAGCGAATGATTTGCGGTTCCAGCTCTTTTAGTTCTGCAAGTAGTCGTTCGTGCAAGGACATGGTGTTTTCCTTCCTCCCCCTACGATCCTGGTTCTTTTTCTCCCATCATAGCAGAAAATGAGCAGAATCAGCAGGGAAGTTTAGACAAGCTGGAATAGCTGTTGCTTTCTCTGTTCAAAAACCGCTATCGACGAAAAGCCTGCCCGCTTGAGCGCCTTGTACGCTTCCTCGTGGGAATTCCCTACTTGATCCGGATAGATGGCCCCCGATGAAGGGGTGATAGCTACACCATGCTGGGCCAGAATTTCCAAGAGACGGTAGCTGGGACTCATTTCTTGGAAAGGAGCGTGACGGTGCCCCGAGGTATTGACCTCTGTAGCCACTTGATAGCGCTTGAGGGAGCGGGCCACTCGCTGGTAAGAAGAGAGCAGGGAAGCCTCCTCCGGGCGATACCCGCAAGCTTTTACACCGTCTGGATGGGCGATGAGGTCAAATAATCCGCTACCCGCGGCCAGCTCGACCAGATCGAAATAGCGGCTGTACAAATTCTCCAACGGCATGCGACTGATGTACTCTCTTGTCTCCGGCAAATGAACGGCCATCCCCTCGACAAAATGGACGGCACCCATGCAAAAATCCCAATCGTAGGCAGCCGTGACCTGACTGAGTGCCTGCTCTTCCCCCTGGAAAAAATCCAGCTCGATCCCGACTCGCAAGGAAATGCCGTCTTCTTCCCAGCGCATTCGCTGCGCATCGAGAAAGCGAGTAAAGTCTCCCAGCCGTTCACAACAGACCTGATCCAGCCAAAGCCTCTGTTTTCTCCCCAATTGGTCGGAACTCCCGTGCAGATGACGTTCGTAGAGGGATCTGCACTCGACAAAGCGGTACCCGTGCTCCACGACGCCGACGACTCGTATCCCCCGCTGCTTCGCTCGTTCCCTGTAGAGATCCAGCCAGGAAGTCGAGTAGGGCCCTTCCTGTACCCGTTCCTTTATTTTTTTGACCAATCCGTCCATCCAAGCACGACTTCCAGGCGTATCCCCTGTCAACGCAGAAGCAAGTGATGCCGCTGTTTGCTGCAGCCAGCTCGAACTGTAAGGCCCCTCTTCCAGATGCACGTGAAAATCTACTTTCATCCCGATCCCCTCCGCCGGGTAAGTCCCGCCTTCTTACTTTTTAGTATGTGGAGGTGATCAGGCATATGTCAAAGCAGGTTATTACCTGTCGTTTTTTCTCTCAAACACATAAAAAGTATGGGGATAGCGATTTTTCTCATCTACGATACCCTCTGTTTTCTCCATCATGGCATACGCATCTCGGTCCCACGGCGGAAAAAAGGTGTCCCCCTGCACATCCAGATCAATCTCAGTAATGTAGAGTCGATCTGCGACATCCAGAAACTGGCGGTAAATCTCCGCTCCTCCGAAAATGATCACATCTCCGAGCGTGAGAACCTCGTCCTTGCTGTGAACGACGTCTACACCCGGCATCTGAAAATCAGGATTGCGCGTTAAGACGACATTGCGCCGGTTGGGGAGTGGTCTGCCAATTCCTTCCATCGTCTTTCTCCCCATCACAATGGTCTTGCCCGTCGTCACTTCCTTGACGTGCTTCAGATCTGCTGGCAAATGCCAGGGCATGACTCCATCCTTGCCGATCACCTGGTTGTGCGCGTACGCGACGATCAGGCTTATCATACCGCGACCTCTCCTTTGATATGGGGATGCGCCTCGTAGTCGACGATCTCAATATCTTCAAATCGGAAGTCAAAGATGGACGTAACCTCCGGATTCAACACCAGCTTTGGCAGCGGCTTGGGCTCCCGGCTCAATTGCAGCTTGACCTGCTCGATGTGATTGAGATAGAGGTGTGCATCACCCAAGGTATGGACGAACTCTCCCGGCTCAAGCCCCGTAACATGCGCCATCATCTGCGTCAGCAGCGCGTAGCTGGCGATATTGAATGGTACCCCTAAAAACGTATCCGCACTGCGCTGATACAGTTGGCAGGAGAGCTTGCCATTGGCGACATAAAACTGGAACAACAAATGGCATGGTGGCAATGCCATCTCGCTCAGCTCAGCCGGATTCCAGGCACTGACGATGAGGCGACGAGAATCGGGGTTCTTTTTGATCTCGTCTACGACCCACTGGATCTGATCTACGGTCTTCCCGTCACGTCCAGCGAAGGAACGCCATTGTTTGCCGTAGACAGGTCCCAAATCGCCGTTCTCATCCGCCCACTCGTTCCAGATGCGAACTCCGTTCTCCTGTAGATAACGGATGTTGGTATCCCCAGTGAGGAACCACAGCAATTCGTGGATGATCGATTTCGTATGTAATTTCTTAGTCGTAATCAACGGAAAGCCTTCACTCAAATCAAAGCGCATCTGATGACCGAAAACGCTGATGGTCCCCGTCCCGGTCCGGTCCTCTTTCGTGACCCCCTCGTCCAGAATGCGCTGGCACAAATCCAGATATTGTCTCATTCCCCTACACTCCTTCCAATACTCAATACTAAACCAAAAGGGGCCAAGCCTGCCAGCCAAAAAAACGCCGTCCGCTTCTTTGCTGGAAGCGACGGCGTTCTGCGTATTCGTAACTACGTATTGTTCACAGCCGCACGCTTGACGTTGGACGCTTGCTGACCGCGCTGGCCGTTGACGATTTCAAAGGTTACCTGTTCCCCTTCTTCCAAATTGCGGTAGCCATTTCCAGTGATGGCGGAATAGTGAACGAAGATGTCTGGACCTCCGTCCCGTTCGATAAATCCGTACCCTTTTTCTTTGCTGAACCATTTTACTTTTCCCTGAATCATTGCAGTTCCTCCCTGTACAAAGTGAAGCTCTTCGCTTACACCATCGTATGCGGGTGTACGGGATGTGGGAATAGCGTTAGGAAAATAATTAGGTCAGTGGCTCGTCACGGGAAGCTCCGCTGGCAATCGTACGGTGACGCTAGTCCCTTCGCCCGGCTTGCTTTCGATCCTCAAGCTGCCATTTGCGATCTCGACGATTTTTTTCACGATGGAAAGCCCCAATCCGCTTCCTGTAGAAATTCTGTTCCGCGATTTATCACCTTTGTAAAAACGCTCGAAGACATGCTCCAACTCCTCTTCCGAGATGCCGCTCCCCGAATCTCGAATCGTGACGGCAATCTGCGACTCTCTGTGGATCTCGATGCGGATGGTCCCTTCTGGAGGGGTGAATTTGATACTGTTCGTGATCAAATTGATCCATACCTGATTGAACAGAGTCTTGTCTGCGTAGATCATGGTCTTGGGCAAATGCAGATCGATCTGCAGCCTTTTCTCCTCCCACTGGACCTCCAGCATTAGCAATACCTGCCTGATCTGCTCGTCCAGTCGATAGACGGACGGTTCCGCCAGGTTTGTCTCCTTGTCCAAGGAGGCGAGGGTCAGCAATTGCTTGCTGAGGGATGACAATCGCCTACTTTCTTCCTCAATGATCGTCAGGTACGCCTTCTGTTGTTCATCCGTCACACCTCCGCTGCGGATCGCTTGTGAAAAACCTTTGATCGACGCCAACGGGGACTGGATTTCATGGGAGACATTGGAGACGAACTCCTGCCTCATCTCATCCAGCTGTTTGAGCGATTCAGTCATCCGTGCGAAGTGGACAGCCAAATCCCCGATCTCGTCCCTGCGTGCGATGTCGAGCCCGATCTCATAATGACCTTCAGCCAGTTTTTTGGTCGCATAGGTCAAGGTTTTAATGGGCTTTACTAAATAGCGGGTAAAGACCAGGATGAGCAGCATACTGATCAAAAGTGTTGCGACTAGTAAATACGCAAACAGGATATGCACCTCGCCGAACTGCTGCTCGATATTGGGGCGCACGAACAGGGCGTAGCGTTTTCCATTCTCCTCAATCGGCAGACCGATACTGTTTTTCAGCGAGTTTTCAAAAAAACCGGTCACGAACAAGCCATGCTGCTCTTCCGTGATCCCCCGGTAAATCTCGCCGCCAAGAACCCGCTGGATGATCTCGGGGCTGATCTGTTTATCCCGTAACGGCGTGCCATACTCGGACGCCCCGCCCTTTTCATCTACCATGTACAATTGAAAGTTGAGATTGGCGACATGCGTCAAATAGGCTTGCAAATCGAGGCCGGAACGGTTTTCGTACAGGCTGATGATCTCTTTGCCGATCCGTGTGATTTTTTGTTCATTGTAGGCTTTGAGATTGCGCTGGTAGTAAGCATTCGCCAACAAAAAGCCGAGTGTGCCGCTGAGGATCACAATCGCGATAAACGTCAAAACCAGACGGACATACAATGACTTCATGTGTGTTTGACCTCCAGCTTGTACCCCAGTCCGCGAACTGTGGATATGACAAAGTCATCTGTCCGATCGGCAAATTTTTCGCGCAGCCTTTTGATATGGACATCAATCGTTCTGCTCTCGCTCTCATTGTCTTCGCCCCAGATCAACTCCAGAAGCTGTTCTCTGGTAAACGTCCGATCCGGGAAGCTGGCCAATTGGGCGAGTAGTTCAAATTCCTTAAGGGGAAGATGAATGATATCTTCCCCGATTTTGACGACGTGGCTGATGCGGTCAATGACCGTCTGATTCATGATGATGACCTGTTTGCTGACCATTTGATAGCGGCGCAGCAATGCCTTGATCCGATACAACAATTCGGTCGGCTCAAACGGCTTGGTCAGGTAATCGTCGGTCCCTGCGAGGAAGCCCTTTTCCTTGTCCCGGACTTCGCCTTTGGCAGTCAGCAGGATAACGGGAATATCATATGCGTTCCGAATCTCTCTGCACAGCTCCCAACCATTTTTGCCTGGCATCATGATATCGACTACCGCCAGATGGATCTGCTGCTGTTCGAAAAAGCGGGAAGCCTCTTCCCCGTCAGCAGCCGCCAGCACCTGATATCCTTCTTTTTCTAGATAAAAACGAAGCAGTTCGCGAATATGCGGATCGTCATCCGCGACCAGAATCGTCACTTTCATCCGGGTCCCTCCCCATCAGGTCAAGCGCAGGCTAACAACTAGAACAACAGCAGCGATCGCCAGTACAAAGGATACGGACATGCCGTAAAAGCGCTTGATCATGGTACTAGCATTCACGATGTCACTTTGCTTAAGACTGAGGCGCAATTTCCGTGTCCACAAGGTTGCGAGAATGACAAAAACCAGGATCACCACACCGCCGCCTTCTTCCATCACCTTGAGCCAGAGCGGTTTGCCTTTTCCGATCAAACCAGCCTGGACAATCATGCCGATCCCTGACAGAAGCACCGCAACGGCGGATACCTGCACGGTCACCCACACACCTTTGTCTGCCAGTACAGCAGATACCTGCTGCGGGTCGAGTCCTCGCGACTTGCGCAAAAGCAACACCATCACCATCATAGCGCCAAACCAAATAGCCAAACCGATGATATGGAAAAAATACATGCCTGCGTACATTCTATCATTCCCCTTTTTCCCTGGTATTTTCTATCGTGACGCGGGATTGATCCCGCAACCTCTCCTGCCCGCTGACCACAACCAGCTCCCCGTCAGCAACACCCCGATCGACGAGAACAAAGTTTTCGTCCTTGGCAACTTCCTCGATGTCCTGCTTATACACGACATCTCCTTTCACAAGGTATACATAAGTTGTGCCATCCTCGTGTACTATCGCTTCCTGGGGCAATAGGATGCCCTTGCGCTCTTGAGTGTGGACGCTTTTCACATCCGCCCGCATACCCGGCAAAAAGTCATGAGCAGGATTTTCGATTGTGATCTCGACTGGATACAGCCGGGTATCCTGAGATGCCGTCAAACCAACATAGGTGACATGTCCTTCTACCCGCTTTCCGGCTGCTGGGATGCTGACCTGTACCTTAGCTCCCTGAGCAAACGAAAATCGCTCCGTCTCCGGCACCTGTATCGTCACCTTTACCTGATCAAGGGAAACAACCTGGGCGACGGCTGCTTGCGTCGAGACGACGTCCCCGATTGTTGCATGCAACTCGCTGATCGTCCCGTCCATAAAAGCCGTGATCACAGTGTCTTCCAGTGCCCGCTTTGCTTTCTCCAAACTTACCTTCGCCGCTTCCACATCCGAGGAGGAGACAGCCACACCTGCCTCATCCTTCACATCGGATATCGTTGAAGTGCGAAAACTATTCTGTGCCCGAATCCAGTCATCCTCAGCGGCTTGCAGCTGCGCTTGCGGCAAGGCGCCAGCTTCGACCAACCGCTTGATTCGCTCCACATTTTCCTTGGCTAGCTGCAGAGATTGCTCCGCAAGCTCCCGTGCAGAGGGTGCGGCAGTCACGCTTTGGCCCGCTTTGGCTTGTTCGAGCCGGGCGACTGCACCTGATAGCCGCGCCTGGGCATCCTTTACATCCAGGTGCTGTTTGGAACTGTCCAATTCCGCGATTACTTGCCCCTGTTTCACGTTCTCTCCTTTTATTACAAACAGCTTCGTCAAGGTTCCCGACGCTTTGGAATAAATCTCGCCTGTATCAACGGCAGCTATGCTGCCCATAAACGTCTGTTCATTCGGCAAGGTCCCTTCCTCCGCTTTCTGTACGACAACAGGGATGCCAGTCGCAACAGGGGGTGTCACCGGGATTCCTTCCTCTCGGCTGTTGCATCCAGCCAGGATCACCCCAGCAGTCAAGAAAATCGCCGTGATGATGCCTCCCCTTCTGATCCATCGCTTATTCATCACTTCTCACCTCTCCTCCAAGTTGGCTTCGACCATCTTTTTCCGATTTCGATCGCGTCTTGCATATCTCCAGTGATATAGTGCTTCATACCCGACAGGCACGACCACCAGCGTCATCAAGGTGGAAGAGAGCAGTCCGCCGATCACTACCGTAGACAGTCCTTTGGAGAGCAGGCTCCCCTCGGAGAAGCCAAATGCGAGCGGGAGCATGGCGGCAATTGTCGCTACCGCCGTCATCACGATTGGACGCAGGCGCGTTTTCCCCGCTTCAATCAAGGCTTCACGGACAGGAACTCCTTCGGCGATATGCTGCTGCACCCGGTCGATCAGCACAATCGCATTGGTGACGACGATTCCGATCAGCATCAGGAACCCGATCATCACTGTCATGTCCATGACTCCCCTGGTCAGCCAAAGCGCGAACAATCCGCCAATCGAGGCAAGCGGCAGTGAAATCAGAACCGCCAAGGGGGATAAAAAGTTGCCAAATGACGCTACCATGACTAAAAGTACGAGCAAGATCGCTGCTCCGATCGCCGCTACCATCTCGGTGAAGCCTTTTTGCATATCCTGCGAGATGCCCTCCGCACTGATCTGAACACCTGACGGCAGCTCCAGCCGCTCCAGAATCTGAGTCTGTGCCTGGGAGACTCCTCCTTTGTCGGTGCTGAGGATGTCCGCGGTGATCTGGATGTAAGCCTTCCCGTCTTTGCGCAGCAATTCGGGAGCGACTTTCTCCTTGCGCACATCAGCAAGCTCTTTTAATTCCACCTGCTGGCCGGACGGTGTTTTGATCCACATCCGCGGCAGATGCTGCCAATAGCTGCTGTCACCCGTCCCATACACGAGGGCCCTGTCTACTCCGTCCTGTTTGATCGCCGCTAGCTTGGTACTGCCGAGCACGGCGGCTACTTGCTTTGAGACCTGGTCAGGCGTCATTCCCCACAGCATGGCGCTATCCCGGTTTACCGTGATGGAGACCTGTCCCCGTTTCCCGGATACATTGTCCTTGATGTTGGTCAAAAGGGGGTTTTCATTCAATTTTTCCTTGATCATAGCGACTGACTGCTGCAAAGTAGCAAAGTCTGTCCCGTACAATACCAATTGATAGCCTTCCTGACCGCCTGCTGCAGGCTTGCTGAATGTCACTTGGGCATCCGCCGAAATCAGCGGTTCGACACGCTTGCGTAGCCCCGCTTGAACCTTTTCCTGATCGAATCCTTCTTTGACCTTGATTGTCATGTCAGCCAGGTGCAACTGCTTAGTTTCCCCTTTGCCCGTCCCCAGCTTGCTTTGGATGTAAAGGACTCCCGGCTCTTGCATAACAGCTTGTTCGATCTCCTGCGCCTTGGCGTTTGTCGTCTCCAAGGACGTCCCGGCAGGCAATTGCAGCTTGAGATAAAGCAGATCCATGTTTAGTTCAGGCAAAAATCCAGTCGGTAGTCTTGAAGCGAGACCCGCACTGCTGACAAACAGCAGGAACGCAACCAACGCCACTTTTCCCTTGTGTTCTAGGGCATGGTGCAAAACTCCGACGTACCAGTGAGTGATTTTTCCGCCCCTATACTCCTTTTCCTTGTGCTTTTCTTTGCGCATCGTGATGCTGGCAAGCAATGGCACGACCGTAACGGACACGAGCAGGGAAGCGAGCAATGACCAGGCCACCGCCGCGGCGAATGGCTTGAAGAAATCTCCCAATAGGCCGCTCACAAAAGCGATTGGCAGGAAAACGGCGACCGTCGCCAGAGTGGATGAGGTAATCGCCCTGACGACCTCCCCTACAGCATGCTGGATGGTTTCCTTGGTACGCGGCTCTGTCTGGATGCGCCGGAAGATATTTTCAATCACCACGATACTGTCGTCTACGACCCGTCCAATCGAGACTGTCATTCCGAACAAACTCATCAGATTGATGGTAATTCCGTTGAATTGCATGAGCGTGACGCTGATCAGAATGCACAGCGGGATCGAGACCACGACGATCATGGTAGATCGGATGCTGCGCAAAAACAGATAGATGACCGCAATTGCCATCAGCATCCCTACGAATCCTTCCTGGGCCATGCCACCGATGGATGTTTTTACAAAATCGGAGCGGTCCGATACCATCTCGAACATCAGATCGGGGTACCCGGCTCGAAATGCGTCCAGCTTTTCATGGATTTGGTCGCTGACCGACACGATATTGCCTTCAGGTGTCTTGGAGATCTGCACCGCGACCGCAGGCTTTCCGTTCAAGCGACTTAATGAGGTGCGATTCATTTCCCAATCGATATTTGCCAGCTCTCCCAGAGTCAGATACCCGGCATCGCCGCCCTTTCCTGGCGCTAGACGAAGCTTGATCTGTCTGATATGTTCGAGCTTGGTGAAATCATTGGTAAAGCGTGCAATCAAATCCTGCCCCTGATCGGTGACAGTCCCTGCGGAAGTGACGACATGCTGTGCTGTGATGGCCTGCATCAATTCCTGGGAAGAGATCCCGTAATGATGCAATACCTCCAGATTGGGATTGATGCGCGCCTGCCTTTCCTCGACGCCGATCACGTCTGCAGACTCTACCCCCTCGATCGACTCTAGCTCCTCTACGAATTGGTCTTCCACCAAACGATAAAACGCTTCTTTCCCTAAGGACGGATTATTGTTGCTGATCGCAAGAAAGTACATCGGCTCCGATCCGATCATACGCAGTTTCACCTTCGGAGGACTTGCGGTCGACGGAAGCTTTACCCCGGCGACATTTTTCTCAATCTCATTTTGGACCTTTTCCAAATCGGCTTCGGCGTCGACCGAGACGGTCAGCATGGAATGGTTCTCCTCCGAACTGGAAATATATGTCTTAATTCCACTTACCGAATCCAACGCTCTTTCCAACGGCTTCGTGACATTTTCTAGAACATCCTCGGCCGAAGCCTGCGGATAAGCGGTTGAAATGGTTAGCATTCCGAGTTTCGCCTGTGGTTCACTCTCGATCTGGATGACCGCCATGGAAAAGATTCCGCCCAGCACTACAAGCAAGGACACGATCAGTACCAGAGCCGGATTTCTTACCGACATTTGGGTTAGCCATCGCATCTCCACTCCCCCCTTACACGTTCCTTCATTTGCGACATACGGAGTCCTTCTCTCTACGTGGACCACTATAACGCGCCAATATGAACAACAGATGAACAAAGCATGGCAAATAGGGAAAAAGCGAAGGCATTTGGGATCTTGACCCAGGCGCAATGGAAAAGGCGAAACACCGCCTGGAGCGTTTCCACTACAGCCGTTAGACCACAAACAAAAAACGCGGGGGTTTCGTCCCCCCGCACCTGTACTCTCCACTAAAATGAACAGAGCCGTTTTCCCCCGCCGCGATATCGGATACGGTCTGCCTCATAGTTCCAATCGATTTCAACAAAGCCGATCGTCACCATTGATATAAGCTTTATTAACGATATATTCATATAATTCAATTTTACAAAACATTTAAACAAATTTACACTATGGTTAACGGATTATTTTAGGGATGGTGTGACAATGGGTACGAAATCTGCATTTAACTGGATGACTCTTTGGGCGTCGATTTTATTCGTCGTGATCCTCGGTTTTTCTCGGCTCTCCTACGGCATGTTCTTGCCTGGGATACAGAGGGAACTTGGTGGGAGCTACGGTCAATTGGGCATCTTAAACACGGTCAATTTTATCGGATATTTGGTGGGAACTTTATGTCTATCTCCTATCATCGCACGGTCTCCGGACCGCAAGTATGTGATCAATCGACTGACGTGTTTGTTGCTTGCATTTGCCATGATTGGTTCGGCATTTAGTACTACTTTCATCCAACTCGGTCTATGGCGATTCTCAATCGGCCTGTTATCTGCCTTCGCCACGGTGTTAGTCCTGTCCATTGCAATGGATGCCGTACGACCGGCGGAACGAGGAGTGGCATCGGGTCTTATATGGCTGGGCGGGTCAGCTGGCATTCTAGTGACGGGTTTATTCGCCCCCTTTACCATTGATCCTTCTCACTTGCAGGGATGGCGATATGCATGGGTGGCCATGGGCGTATTCGGCTTGATCGCAGCGTTCGGTTTCGAGTTCGTCACCCAAAAACAGGGAACTGCAAAAATACTCCAGCCGACGGAATCGAAGCCACCAGACCAAGGAAGCGTGAATGTGTACCGTCTCTTGCTGAACCCCAAAAAGTTCTTGTTCTTAATCGCTTCTTATTTCTTCTTCGGCTGGGGATACATCATCTATTTCACGTATTTGATTCCCTATCTTGTGAGCAAAGGCATTCCGTCCCTCTATGCCGGATTGATCTGGTCCGGAATCGGTTTTGCGGGTTTGTTTAACGGATGGATCGGAGGCAAAGCCATCGACCGATGGCCGAGCGGATATACGCTTGCGGCGGGATTAATCTTGGGGACGATCGGTATGAGCGGCGTAATAACTGATCATATGGTTTTTACCGCATGGGGTGCAGTCATGGTTGGGTTGGTTTCCTTTATTACACCTCCACTAATGACGACCGTGCTTCTTCAGCGCCATGTCCCTCACAGCGCTTACGCGGCATGCCTTAGTATAGCCACTGCCTTTTTTGCCTTAGGACAGATTATAGGTCCCATCGTTGGTGCCGTGATGGTCGAATGGTACGGCTTGCAATTCGGTGTCGCATCCAGTGCAATCTTCTTGACGATAGCCGCTGCGTTGGCTGGTTTGTATGGACAGCAACAACGAAAACAAGAGATCCGCGATTTGCAACTATGACGAAAGCTGTCACCATTAGCGTGTACGATGGATTCGGGCGACAAAAGTTTATTGCCAGAAAGGGATGATCAGATGTACGTTACAGTTACAGATTTGATTACCGAATGGAAAAACGAGGCCGTATTGACCCAGAAGGTGTTGGACGAATGTACCGATAAAGCGCTCTCGCAGCAGGTATATCCAGGGGGGCGTACGTTGGGCAGAATCGCATGGCATTTTGTCGCGAATATCCCAGATTACTTAACAGAATTTGGAGTCTCGGTAGAGAAAGTGTCAAACCCGAATGAAGTACCGTCCGCAAAGGAGATCGCACAGACCTTTACGGAGTTAAGCTCTCAAGTAGTCAATGCGCTTCAAGAGCAGTGGACGGACAATTCCCTGAAGCAAGTTCAAAATGCGTTTGGAAGAATGGAGTCCAACGCGACAATCTTCATGGGATTGATCAAACACATCGCTCATCATCGGGGACAGGTTACGGTTCTGATGCGCCAAGCCGGGTTGCCTATCCCTGCCGTATATGGTCCTGCCAAGGAAGGTTGGGCGAAGTTAGGAGTGACGCCACCGCTTTGAGCGTGTGTGCGTCAATGCTGGGCGTACAAAAAAAGCGAGGGGGGTTTCGTCCCCCGCGCTTTCCTGTATATTCAACTATTCCAATTCGGATGCGACTCGATTCATGGAACTTATGTACAACAGTGTTCGATTCGAAAGGGATAGGCAATCCCGTTTCTTGGTATGAACTAAAAAAACTGCCATCCGATTTGATGTCGGATTACAGTTTTTGGAATTTCAATCTTTCTTTTGTTCAATCCAACCGTCTGAAGTTATTTCAATACGTTCCTTCATTCCCTTTATAACGTCGTCCGATGAAAATTTCTTGTAAGGACTAAGCTTTAAAATTTCGGCTGCACCGGGGCTAAGCCAGACATCCTCTTTATTTTTATGAACGACAAGGAATATTCCCCTTCCCTGAAACTCCACGTATCGAACGTCACTCTCTTTTTCATATTCCTTTCCAAGAGTATCGTATAGCTTCATGAGCTCCTTGCTATAACCTTCTCCTCCCATCTTGATCGTTTCCTTATCATCCGCGATCAAGATACCTCTTGCATCACTGCCTTCCATCATTAGCCAAAGTCGTTCTTCTGAACTTTCAAGAATATCTCCGATACTCGATCCTTCATAAGATATAATATCTTCTGCTGAGGGTAAAACATAGATAGGTATGGAGAAATCAGAGATTTTCAGATTGTCCAGGTCGGAAGTTTGATTGATACGAATATAATCTTTAAGGCCGACATTCTCTGGTTTATCTGACGCTGTACCACTTGCAACGATACCAGCCAATACTGTTCCGATTATGACCAGCAAATATTTACCTCTTTTCATTTTTGAACACCTCCTGTTCGTTTTTAAAATTTACTAAAATCGTAAACCTGACCATACCACGTTTGTTTACTATTATCCCTAAAAGAGCTATAAACCATATAATAGTATTGCCCATCCCACGGATCCATATATCTTATATAATCTTTATTTCCAGAATCGTAACCATCAATATTGACGAAATGTCCTCCTCCTGATTTCCACTGAATAAGGGGCATAACAGGTTCGTCGTAATTGTATATTCTCGAAACAAGAGAAGAAAATGATAAAGGAGACTCAGATATTCTGGAGTTCACACCGTATTTGTTAAGTCCTATTTTAACTTCTTGCATTGTAGCCGGTTGATTAATTGTTGCTCCCTTTACATAGTTAACGAAACTAGTTTGACTTACCTTATTTCCATAATATCGTAATACAGATACGGATGTTCCTGCCCAGCACCATTGATCTTTCTCCTGTGTAACAAGAGGCACATCAATTGCGTAAGTTGACGGTGCTGCTGAGATTATTTGTGTTGTTAAACCAGCTATTTTTGCCATAGAAGCTACAACGGCCAATGTTAAGCGAGTTAATCCTCCTATCTTGGTAATTCATGTTAATAATTTACAAAAAATCAAAATCATGTAAATAGTACTAAGGCACTCATTTTTCCTCTGAGCATTATCACACAAGAAAAAGGTACAACCTCCTCATTTTTCTTGAGTGGTTGTACCTTTCTTACATCAAAGAGACATATTCAGTGGCCTCTTAAGAAAGAAGCGTCTTTAACTGGCTATTCCAATTCGGATGCAACTCGATTCATTTTACCTGCCAGTTCGTCTAAATCGACCTTCATCTCCAGCGCCGCCAAAAGACCGGTGAAGTAAGAATCCACCTGCTCCTTAGCACGGGCACGCTCGGCTTGCACGACCTCAGCGAACAAGGTAGAAAACTGGTCTTGAAGCTGCTCACTTCCCTGTGCTACGTAGGCGGTGACAGGCTCCTGCAGGCGTTTTTCCAGCTCGTCGCGCATTTTTACTCTGCCGTCCTGCTCGAAGAAATCCTTGGTGTTCTTAAACAGGGACAGAGCAGGCTGAATGGCTTGACCAGATACTGGCAGCTCCTCGGCAAAGGTCAAGGTCTCGACTTGACGCGGCTGGTACGGTGTGAGAGTCAGACCTGCAGCATAGCCTTGCACATCCTGTTGCAAGTGCTGGACGAGGGAAGCCCCTTGCTTGTTCAGGAACTTCTCAAGGCGCAGCGTCGTGGCACGCAGCTCTTGTGCCAGATCATAGCTGATGGAGCGCAGCAGATCGGCCAGGCAGCCTTGCAGAGCCTGCTTCATATTGCGACCGTCATCCTTTAGCACAGCCGGATTGAAGGCAAAGCCATACAGTTCGTTGAAGCGGAAGAAAAGACGTTGTTTGACGTAATGCAGAAGCTCCTCCCGCTCTTTGTCCAGATCTCTTTCCAGCGAAGTGACCGAAAGCGCTTCTACGGCTGACAGTGCTGCCGCTTGGGCTTCGTTCGCCGCATCGCGTCGCTCCTGACGTTCGCTTTCTCCCGATTGGGCCATGCGCATGAATTCCGTCAATGTCTGATGGGCACGGCGAATCTCACCCAATGCAGCATTGACCGCAATCTGCGTCAGCTCGTCGATCGTGAAGCGCAGGAAGTCTTCTTCAAAATGTGCCATCCCCGACAGGGCGAAGGCTTCGTCAGCGGGCATCAGCTCTTTTCCTTCAGCGGATTGGGTGCGCTGACGGTAGACTTTCTCTGCGGAAGCATTCAGATTGCCTGCTTCATGCATCCGCGCCAGCAATGCCGTCTGGCTGGAGACGGGATAGATGCGTGGCAGGCGAATGCCGCAAGTAAGCAGATTTTTCTCGATATGTGTGATGACGCCCTGCAATTCTTCCTCTGACGCTGCCAAATCAGCCGCGTTGACGATGAAGAACATTTTGTCCATCTCAAATGTATCCTTGACCCGTCCCATCTGCAGCAAAAACTCGCGGTCTGCCTGGGAAAAGGCGTGATTGTAATAGGTGACAAACAGCACGGCATCAGCGTTCTTCATGTATTCAAACGCAACACCTGTGTGACGAGCGTTGATCGAATCCGCTCCGGGAGTATCCACCAGGACGATTCCCTGGTCAGTCAACGGGCAGGAGTAGAACAGCTCGATGTACTCGGCGAAGCATGCTTTTTCTTCCTTGGCGACAAAGCTTTTAAACGCCTTCATATCGACGAGCAATTGTCCGCCGAGATGTTCTGCCATCTCCCCGAGCCCTTTTGTGACCGCTTTTAAAAAGGTGTAATGCGGTTTGGCAGTCGGAGGAATCTGCGACACATCGATTTTGTTCAGCTCATCCAATGCTCCTTCGAGGTCCGCTGCGGAGTGGCCGAATACAGCAAGGGAACGCAGGACGTCCTGTTCGACGGCTTCTCTACTTTTCAATACGACGCGTACGGTGCCATGCGGTTCTGTGTCCGTAGGCGGCATGATCTTGTTGATCGCGGCCGTCGTCGGGTTAGGCGATACAGGCAGCACCAGATCGCCCATCAATGCATTGGCGAAGGAGGACTTGCCAGCGCTAAACGCGCCGAACAATGCCACAGTGAAGCGGTTGGCGGTCAGACGCTCCGCACGGTCCAGCATCGCTTGTGCCTGGTTCTGCATCCCTGGCACATCAGTAATTTCTCTGCTTGTACGCCGCAAACGCTCGGCTGCAGCAAACAACTTCTCTTTCAACTGGTTCATAATCGTGGGCTACGCTCCTTCTTGCAGGATCGCCTGCAACTGTTCTTTGGCTGCCTGTTCGCTCGAAGCGAGCTTCGCCAATTCCTGATGGACATCTGCTATTTCGCGCAGTACGGTCAGGCGCTGTTGGCACTCCCCGCCTTGCGCTTGCACTTGCTGCTCCAACTGCTTCACGACCTGCTCGATGAACCCCAAGGCGGCTCTTCGATATTCCAGCTTGATCCCGTTGGAGAGATCATTGCAGTAATTCATCACATATTCGCGGGAAACCGCTCCGTTTTTGATATGGGAAGCGAGGAACTCGCCTGTCAACTCCACCTGGGTAGCGTGCACGGCCTCGTGATAGGCTTCGTCGCGCATGTCGTAAGTCTGCGGCAGCTTTGCCATCAGTTCTTTGAAGTGAAAATCGAGATTGCCGGCTACCTTTTCGCGCAAATCAGCTAGCAGAGCCTCTTCACGCCGCGCCCGCTCCTCTTCGGTCTTCTTCCCAGCGAACAAAAAGCCTGTCTTGAATCCCGGCTTGCGGCTTTCCAGATAGCTCTGTGCTGCTTCCGAGGTGCTGTAGTAGGTAAGCCTTGCATTGTCCAGCAGCGCACCAAGCTCCTTTTCCATCTGCTTTTGTGCTTCTGCTGCGCGTGAAGCCAATCCTTTCGCTTCTGCCTCTGCTTTTTGCAAGGCCGTGGCGACTTGTTCCGAATCCCTGTTGTCGACAGCCTCTACCTGCAAGGCGTCGAGCTTGTCTTCCAGCTCCCGCCGTGCTTCTTCGTTGCGTCCCTTCAACACCTGCACATGCTCGTCGACCAAGTGATGGGCAGCACTGCGCACGCTCTGCGCGACCAGTTTTTCGCGGTCTGCGATCAGCTGGGACAGGAGGGAATAGAATGCTTCGTACTGGTTCTCCTCGTGGTCGGGCTCAGCCAAAGAGGTATAAAAAATCCCGTCCGGATGAATATTCCAAGTAGCAAACGCTTCTTCGACACTTTCCTTGTAGGAGTCAAAATCAAGCTCAAAGTCGATATGTTTGTCGATCATATTCACGACCAAATAAACCGGTTTCCCCCGGTCCTTCAAGGTTTTTGTGAAGTTGAAATTCTCTTCTGCCTGCACGTGATTGTAGTCCATCATGTAGATGACGACATCAGCCAGGTGCAGCGCCGATTCTGTCGCGATTTTATGGGCCGCATCCGTCGAATCGATCCCAGGTGTATCGAGCAGGCTAGAAAACTCATCTAAAAAGGTGCCCGGGTATTGCACCTCAACCGACTCCACCGTATCTCCGTCCACAGCGAACTGTTTCAGCTTCTCCATCTCCGTGTCCGGATCGAAGGTGACGACTCCATTTTCTTTTGTATAGACACGCGCTGCCTTCTCTCCACCGCGAATTTTGACTACATTGGCACTTGTCGGAATTGGATTGGAAGGAAGCAATTGCACCCCGAGCAAGGTGTTGATCATCGTCGATTTCCCTGCGGAAAAGTGTCCGCAGAATGCGATATTCAACTCTGCCTGGCCGGTTTTCGCTGCCAATTGAATCAGCTTACCTGCCGTAATCCCGTCCCCGTTCTCTTTCATAAAAGCGCTAGCCCGCTCCCAGACTTCTGCCATGCGGGCAAACTCTGTCTGCGGCTCCAACACATGCGTTTGAGGCATCTTTACCATCCTCTCCAATAAACCTGCTCTCTTTATGTTCTCTCTCGCTATCTACCAAGCCGAATGTACCATACCTGCAGGGGTTGTTCAATTATTTGTGTGAAAGTTTGCACGTGGAACTTTCATCCGCAACGACTTTGACAACCAGCAGAAAGCCCGTTCGTCCATGTCGCGGAACGTACGGGCTTCCCGTCATTCTATTTTTGCGCTACGAGATCCGCGAATGCTTTGGCGTACGCAGGCAGGTCAGGCGGTCTGCGCGAGCCTACGATATGTCCATCGACCACGACTTCTTCATCGATCCAGATCGCGCCGGCATTCTCCATATCATCCTTAATCCCCGGAGTTGACGTCGTCTTTACGCCTTGCAGGATCTTGGCCGAAGCCAGCACCCAGCCCGCGTGGCAGATATGGCCGATCGGTTTTTTCGCCTGATCCATCTCTTGGACAAAGGTGATCACTTCCGGATAGCGGCGCAGCTTGTCCGGCGCCCAGCCACCCGGCACGAGCACACCGTCGTAATCAGCCGCTTTCACCTCTGACATGGCAAGATCCGTCTCGCATGGAACACCGTATTTGCCGATGTATACGTGCTTCGCTTTTGGCCCGACGAGATGCACCACAGCGCCTTCTTCTCGCAGCCTCAGCACTGGATACCACAATTCCAAATCTTCAAACTCCGCCTCTACGAAGCAGACGATTTTCTTTCCAGACAATCGCATGGAATCAGCCTCCTCATCTCTCTTTCTTCCATTGTAGCAGGAACACCAGAGAAAGGCATGTACCCGTGAAATATAAAAAAGTGAGAAACAGGTTTCTTACGCTGTCCCCCACCTTATAACGAAATAAAAAAGAAATATGGCTGGTGCCGGTAGAGGGACTTGAACCCCCACGGTTTCCCTCACGATTTTGAGTCGCGCGCGTCTGCCAATTCCGCCATACCGGCATTGTGAAACCCATCACATGATTCGACATAATTCGTCACGTTTCGATATCACTTTATTACTATAACAAGGATGCGTGGACGGCGCAAGACCTTCTTTCGTTTTATTTGGAGAAGCTGAATCACCTCCTTTCTTCCTTTCTTTTTCAATCCTATCTTCTCCCCTGGCACGGCGCACAGCATCCCGCGAAAATCTGCCGTTGCCCGGGCTTGTCGAAGGGATAATCGAGGGGATGACGTCCTATTACAATCCAGCGTCCATTCGTCTTTTTGAAAAGCTGGTAGACACGAAAAAAACGATCGCTCGGATCAAAAGCAAACCACGCAGCAATCGTTACACGTCTCGGGGACCTGAATAACACCTTCGTTTTGACGATTGGCGGAGCCCCGATGCCGTCCCCTACAGGGATTGCCAGTTTCCCGCGAATCCGGCGCAGGTCCAGATTGCCGATTACACGGTTCGCCAGGCATCTCGTCATTCTTTTTTGCAAAAAACGACGTATCTTTGCCACCGATTGAAAGCGTTTGGGCAAAATGACACCCCGCTCCCCCACACGTTTTCTTGCTGAAAAAACAATGGTCCAGAAATCTCTTTCCGCGTCTCTGATCGTCTTCACCCATATCTTTCGCATCCGGCATACCTCCTTCCTACATGGTTATGCAGTGCTCCCCACCCCCGGTTGGGCGTTTTGCAGGGTTGGGCAGCAGGTGTATAACTTTGTCAGGAACGGACAAAGTAACAGGGTATGATGAAAACCGGTGAGGAGGATATGACGCATGCCAAGTCAAATCAATACGGATTCGCTAAAAAAGGCCGAGGTTTCGGCCACGCTGGCCAAAACGATGATTACGCAAGCCATTGAACAGTCGGCTGCCAACCCACAATTGGCGGAAGAGGCTCTCAAAACAGCTTCCACGGAGATCGCGCAGGCGCAAACCATGATTTCCCAGGTTCAATCTACCATTCAGACCCAACAGCAACAACAGCAGCAACAACAGCAGCAACAAAAATCCTAAGCAAAGAACAGGCAGACCCACCGCAGGTCCTGCCTGTTTTGCGTTGTACGACCGCTTGCTTCTTGGTTACAATAGAGGGAAATGTCTGAAAGAAATGAGGACACTCCCATGCCAAAGCTAAACAGCATCAATCATTTTTTGTATTCTGTATCGGATCTTGAGCGGTCCTTTTGTTTTTATCGCGATGTCCTTGGGGCACGTCCCCTCGTCCGTGGAAGGAAGCTGGCCTATTTTGAGCTCAATGGATACTGGCTAGCTTTAAATGAAGAAACTGATATCCCCCGTCGTGAGATCCATGATTCTTACACACATCTGGCATTTTCGATCGACGAGGAGAGTTTCGATACTTGGCGGGCGCATCTGGAAGCGCATCAGGTACATATTCTGCCCGGACGGGAGCGGGATGAGCGGGATCGACGTTCCATCTACTTCACCGATCCGGACGGACATAAATTTGAGCTTCATACCGGTACACTTGAGGATCGCCTCGCTTACTATCGGGATGAAAAGCATCACATGACCTTTTTTGAATGATCAGGAAAAAAAAGGCGTTCCCGAAAGCAGAATAATCTGCTTGGGAACGCCCTTATTCTTTTTACGACGCTTCGGAGACCGTCTTGTTGTTCTCCGACAAGGCTTGCTTTAGATTTTTGTTCCAGTGAACCAGCACCAGATTCAATACGACAGCTGTCAGAGAACCGGTGACGATTCCGTTTTGCAGCAGCATTTTGATTGTAGTCGGCAGCTGCTCGAACATGCCCGGCACAGCAGCAGAGCCAAGCCCGACTGCGATACTGCATGCGGCGATCAGGAGATTTTCATTTTGACGCAGGTCTACCTGAGAGAGGATATTGATGCCGGAAGCCACGACCATCCCGAACATGGCAATCATCGCTCCCCCCAGTACCGCGTTGGGAATGACGGTCGTCAATGCCGCCAGCTTAGGCAGCAGACCGAGCACGACCAGAATTCCGCCCGCCCCGATCATGACATCGCGGCTTTTGATGCCGCTCAATTGGACGAGACCTACGTTTTGTGAAAAAGCCGTATACGGGAATGCGTTGAAAATTCCTCCGAGGACGATGGCCACACCTTCCCCGCGCAGTCCCTTGACCACGTCCTCCTTGCTGATTTCTTTGTTGGTTGTTTTGCCTAATGCAAAGTAGACGCCTGTGGATTCAGCCATGCTGATAATATTAACAAGGATCATCGTAAAGATTGCTACAAAACTAAACTCAGGCGCACCAAAATAGAAAGGTTTGACGACGCTGAACCAGGAGGCTTCTGCTACCGAGTCAAAATGGACCATGCCCAACATGAAACCTGCTACAGTTCCTGCAATCAGTCCTAACAAAACAGATATGGCACGAATAAATCCGGTCGTAAAGCGGTTGACCAGCAAAATAATGATCAGCGTGCCCAATGCCATCAGCAGATTGCGTGGATCGCCAAAATCAGCGCTATCCTGGCCACCGGCAGCATTGGTCATCGCCACGGGAATAAGCGACAGACCGATAATGGTCACGACGGAGCCTTGTACGACAGTCGGGAAGAATTTCAGCAATTTCCCGAAGAGAGGAGCAGCCAAGACGACGAAGATCCCTGATATAATAATCGCCCCGTATGCTGTGGCAAGATTGCTGGTCGATGCGATCGCAATGATTGGACCTACAGCAGTAAACGTACAGCCTAGCACGACCGGGAGCCGAATCCCTGTGAAGCGAGTGCCGATTACTTGCAGAAGTGTCGCGATCCCGCATGTAAAGAGGTCTGCCGCGATCAAATAAGCGACTTGGGCGGGAGTCAGATTCAACGCTCCCCCGATGATCAATGGCACCACGACAGCACCTGCATACATCGCCAAGACGTGCTGGAAGCCTAGGGTAATCACTTTTTGTTTGGATAGCATGACGATTCGATACTCTCCTCTATTTGCGTGTATTTTTATACTAGGCTGGATGCCGGCTCAATAAATTCGATATGTTCAGCGGACATGGATTGAATCCGGGCGAGCGATTCGATACGGACACCTGTTTGTTCGAGCAAGCCTCGTCCTTCCTGAAAGCTCTTTTCGATGACGGCTCCGATGCCGACCAGATGCGCGCCTGACTCCTTGATGATCTGGGTGAGACCGACCAGAGCTGCCCCTGTTGCAAGAAAATCATCGACGATCAAAATCCGATCCTCAGCAGACAGATACTGGCGCGATACGCTGATCTGATAGGTCTCCTGGCGGGTGAAGGAATGGACGGGTGCAGCGTACACCTCTTCGGACAAGGTGATCGCCTTTTTCTTTTTCGCATAGATAAACGGAACTCCAAGTGTAAAAGCCGTCGCCATCGCGAAGTGAATTCCGCTCGCTTCAATCGTGAGCACCTTGGTGATGCGCTCCCCCTCAAAGCGTTTGGCAAAGGCTTGTCCGATCTGCATCGTCAAGAGCGGGTCCACCTGATGATTCAGGAACGAATCCACTTTCAACACAGAAGCGGATAGCACTTTTCCATCCCGCATGATGCGCTCTTGCAATTCTTTCATGACTGTTTGTCCTCCCCTTGTCTTCCCGGTTTCTCTGTAACGCAATAAAGCCCAGAGCAGACAGGTTCCTGGCTGGTTACCTAACAACCAATACCAAGTGAAACCTGTCCCTCTGGGCTTTTTTCCCTCAGGTGTAGCACATGACGTGCCAGCGTCGCTCGGACCAGCTTTTTCCCCTCTCTACAAAAAAGTAGGCAAAAATCCGCATAGGAAAAACGGAACCCTAGACGCTCTTTCACTCGTAGTCAGGCGATTTACGGTCACCCGGTAGAAACTGTTGGGCCTTATTCCCAAGATTATACGAGCATGCAGTATACTTTTCGATATTGACCAATCTATCATATCTGGCGAAGCGGTATCAAGCGTTATTTTTTTGAAAGCTGTCAAAGCGCAAAAAGCAAACCCCCGATCCGTTTCGATCGAGGGTTGCAGGTGCTTTATCATTTCTTCTTCTGGCGGTGGCCCATCGTGATTTTCTTCCATTTGTCCTTCTCAGCCGCCCGCAATGCCGCGTCTTCCTTGCGTGCCAGATGCGCCAATTCCCGTTGCAGCTTGCGGTAATTATCGTAGCGCGATTGATCCAACGTGCCGTCAGCCAAGCCGGCCCGAATGGCGCAGCCGGGCTCGCGCAGATGCTGGCAATCACTGAAGCGGCAAGACTTCGCAAGCGTTTCAATATCGTCAAAAGTGCCGCGAAACCCTTCGTCTGCTTCCCATAGTTGCAGCTCCCGCATTCCCGGGGTATCGATCATCAAACCGCCGCGCGGCAACAGGAACAGCTCCCGATGTGTCGTCGTATGGCGTCCCCGGTCATCTCCGGCCCGCACCTCGCTGACGCGCTGCATCTCGACACCGCTCAGCTTGTTGATCAATGTGGATTTGCCGACACCGGAAGAACCAAGCAAAGCGACCGTCTGTCCTTCACCCAAGTACGGTGCCAGCTGATCCAATCCCTCTTCCTGCTCGGCGCTGACGACATGCACCGGTACTCCGATCGCGATGGATTCCACCTCTGCGATACGGGCTTCGAGATCATCACACAGATCTGCTTTGCTCAGTACGATGACGGGTGCAGCCCCGCTTTCCCAAGCCAGGATGAGGTAGCGCTCCATCCGGCGCAAATTGAAGTCGTGATTCAAGGCATTGACGAGGAACACCGTATCGACGTTGGTAGCGACGATCTGCTCCTCTACCGTATTTCCCGCCACTTTGCGGGAGAACTTGCTTTTCCGGGGCAGCAAAGCGTGGATCGTCGCTTTTTGTTCATCCGGCCGCGGACTAATCACGACCCAGTCACCGACAGCCGGGTAATCCTCGCGACCGGTCGCCTCGAAACGAAGTTTTCCTGTCACCTCGCCCAAAAGCTCCCCATACTCGCTGCTGACCCGATAGATTCGTTTATGTTCCAGCGTGACACGTCCCACGCTGTAGCCTTGTTCGGCATAAGGGGAAAAATGCGCTTCAAACGCTGCATTCCATCCCATTTTTTGTAAAATACGTTCAACTTTATTCTCTTGTTGAGGCTGATTCACCTTCGGATTCCCCCTGTAAATGGTTTCATACTTCCACCAGTCACAGTCGAATCCTCATCTGGTAAACGGGTTTGGTTCGTTTAAAAGGAGGATTCCTGCGACCCGATTCCTGCAATTAGTTGTTTGTTCATGTTCTTAGTTTCCATATAACATCGCTCCTTTTTCTCCAAAACCGTTACCTTCATAATGGCGGTCAGGATTCCTGATTTACTTCCCAGTTATTGTAACACGAAAAGCACTACATGCAACAGCGGCTAATCACTCCCGCCGCCTCCGTCTCCACCGCCGCCATCACTGCCGCTGTCGCTGTCACTTCCCCACCAGCTGTCTGAGCTGTGGCGAGGCTTGTCGTCAGAGTAATACGACACCGCGCCTGTATCCCCGGATGAGTGACTGTGGTCACGCTTTCTCTCTTTATTGGCCAGATTTACCACAGCGACAATGATAATCAAAGCCACAAATGCGAAAACAATCCCGATTGCCATCAGGTCCATCCATCACCCCTCCTTTCCATCTCATTCTAGTTGCTCGTTTTCTTACTTAAGACACGCCCAAAAATCAACAGGATCGGCGACAAGAGAATCGCCGCCATAACTAGTGAAGCGCGCACCGAATACCGACTGCCAACCCAGCCTATGAACGGACCGCCAGCAGTCTGTCCCAATGCATCCGTCTGTCCCATCATCGAAATAATGGTCGCGCGCACCTTGCTTTCGATGTTCTGGTTTAACCAGGTCTCGTACAGTGGCTGAATGATTGCCCCCAGCATCCCGATCAACAAGAGGGAGACCAAGGCCCAGGTGAACGTCGGAGAAAAGGCAAAGCACAGAATCGCTGCGATGCGAACGGCAGTTAGCACGAACATCCCGATCATGACGACCCGCTCATTGTTCATATCCAGCCGTCGCTCCCCTAACCATACGACAAAAATACTGAGGAACGTCGAAGCTGCCGCAATCACCCCAAACCACATCGCCATAGAAAGATGCGATTCCGGGATCCCGATGTCCGTAATCAGATGCGCTTCCCGCAATCTGTCATAGCCTTCTGACGCCGCTCCACTAAAGAGCGTCACGATCAGAATCATGATCAGCATCGGCTCACGGCGAATGACTTTCGCTCCGTTTAGCCAGGTGCCCTTCATCTCTTGCCAATGGGTCGAGCCTGCTGTGCGCTCCGGTCGGACAAAACGCTGCTCTTTCATGAAAAAGATCAGAAACAGCCCAAGCCCCACATAAAGCAGTCCCCCAACCGCATAGGGAAGATGGGTGCCCAGAGTAGAAAGGCCGACGCTTAGAGCGATTCCTAAGAGCGTCCCCATCAGGGAAAAGCGTTTTGCCCGCAAAAACAGGCTCCCCATCTGCTCAGTCCCGACTTCATCGACGACCCAGGCGGTATCCGCGCCACTGATAAACGTATAGCCAATGCCGCAAATCAGCTGGCTGATCAACACCCAGACGAAAACGGTCACGAATGGCGTCAGTATCTCCAAGCTCGGAATGAAGCCCTGCAGGACAAATCCTGCCCCCAGCGCAAACATGCCTGCAATGACCGAAATACGTCGGCTGTACGTATCCGCCACAACCCCTGTAATCCCTTCAAAAATCAGAACAGTCAATTCCAGCACCATGCCGACGATCAATAGCTCCAGCGGATTCAATCCCAGCGTGGCAATATAGAAGATCGCATACGTCGTAAACATCGTGCTATTGGCAAATGACTTCATAAATGACATGAACATGTATATTTGTGACGCGTGAAAATTCATACTCTTCCATCCACCTTTTCGGCAGACGACACGTCACGTCTCACTTGCTATTCAGTTATCTTTGATCGTCTAAGGCAAATGCGTACGTGTCGTCTAGTTTTTACTTGTTCCTTCCATTTGTACTTGTTTGACAGCATGAGAAAATGTTTGCATGCATGTACACCTCCAGATTGAATTCCTTACATTATATAGGAAAAACGCACTCTCTTGGTTAAGAAAGTACGTTTTTGCATCGAGATCTTTTTTATTCGTTGTGCTTGATCACTTTTAACAGACATGAGATCGTTCCGGCATGCATGCCTTCGTGGATAAAGGCGAAGTTGCACAGCTCTCCCACCGTTTCAAAACGCATCGGCCCCATTTCGATCGGTTTGGGCAAAGCTTCTTCGAGCGCCTCGGTAGGCAATTCGGAGAGTTTGTTCAACTGCTCGGAGAGAACGGACAAGAGTTCTTCCTTTGTCGGCGGAGTGGTGGTCCAATCTGCCGGTTTCGTCCCCATTTTAAAAAGCGTGTCGTAAGAATCCGGAAGCTTGATGACGTCCAGGGAACAGAGGGCAAGAATCCCGTTTTGCACGACTGCAATGTGGCCAAGATTCCATCTGATCGTGTTGTTGAAGGGAACAGGCTGTACATCGTAAAGCTCCTCAGGGATCGATTGGGCACGGTGCAGCAACACATTGCGAATACTTTTTCCAGTTTTAAGAATCGCGGATGACATCGATGGGCACCTCCATGAAATGGAAAATGGTTGAACCACTTCCATTGTACACGATTTCCCTGTCTGTTAGGCTTTTTTTCGGAAGAGACTTACGAGCGACAAGAGCAAAGCTGCTGCGGAGAGAACCAGTGGCACGGTGCTGCTGATACCACCCGAGGTCCCTTGTTCTGCGGCTGGTGCCGCTTGCTCAGCGCCATGTCCATGATCATGACCAGCGTCCCCCGCTCCTTGACTGATCGTCGTTACCGAAGCCGGTGTCTGGGAATCCTTTTCCCCGGTCCATTCGACAACATCACCATCTGCGTAGGTCTGGTAGGCTTTCCACGAAACCTCTCCCGCCTCTTTGGGATTCGCGCCGACAAAGGCGAATTCCATGAACTCATGCGGCTTGATGCCCCCATCCGTGGCAGTCCAGGTCAGCGCTGTATTGCGTCCCTCCGAATCCTTTTCAAAATCATAGCTCCATCCTGGAACAGGTTGAACCGTGCTTACTTTCACACCCGCCGGGAATTCCAATTTTACCTTGATCGTGTTTACCTCTTTTTCAACCGGAACGCGCACGGTGTACTTCTCATAAGCTCCGGTTGTCGTCTCTTTCGGGTACACATTCACATGCGCCTGTGCAGCCGTAGCCGTCATCCAGATCGCGCCAGCCACCAGAAGTCCGCTCATCCATTTTGCCTGTTTCATCATTTCATTCCCCCTTGATTCTTATCCGGGATATGGCATTTGGCTCATCCACAATCCTGCGAAAATAGCCAAAATCCCAAAAATAACTTCCCACCGCAATCGACTGCCTTGCAATACCTGTTTTTGAAGCCAGCTGCGCCTCTGCTGATAAGCCATGATCAACATCAGAAAGACCAAGACCAGCTTCGTTACCAAAAGATTGTTCCAGATCAACCAACTATCCAGCATGCTCCCCAAATCAGTCTGCACACCAAGCATGAGAACGCCTGTGAGTAGCGAAAACAGCGCTGCAGCCGCGACCAGGCGCAAAAAGAATCGTTTGAATGCTGCGTCTCCTCGCTTAGCCTCCTGTCTGTTCAATAAAAGATAGGCGATGGCCCCCAGCCACAAAGAGATGCTCCAGACATGCAGCACGCGCAGCAGCAAAGCCAACCATACGGGGGTAAGACCCCAGGCATGACCGCCGAATGCTTGCGTACTAATCAGAATGGCCCAGATGACTGCGTACCAACCCGTCATCATTCCGGGTATCGCCATAAGAACGAGCAGCATGCCAGATGCAAGCAACATGACTGCAAAAGGAGATTGCAGGAAAAGCGTATCATTTCCTTGCCATAAGGCGTCTGTCAGGGAAGCAGCAGGAAGCGATGCGTCATAGAGAAACCATAGAGACAGCAAGCCGATGAACATCAGAAGCCAGCCAATCCTCCTGCCCACGCCCAAGGTTTGTGAAAAAGATGGCAAGCCATATCCCTGAGCACGCCAGGATACGAGGTACAAGCCCCCTCCCACCAAGATGATTCCTTGAGTCAGGAATCGGCAAAGGATCAGATACGTCGGGTCCGCTTTTTGAGAGGATGGCTCGGCGACTGAGGCACTCTCATAACCCAAAGAAAAGGTCAGCCGTTCCTCCACTGGATGTCCGTCCTCTGAGACCACCTTCACAATCGCCGTATACGTTCCCTCTGCCAGCTTTGGCAACGGAACCTGTACGCGCGTAGCGTCCCCTGGCTGCAATTTGGGCCGCTCCAGTTTTACTTCCTCTCCGTTCCAGTCGTACAGGTGAATCTCGACCAGATCTGCTTCCAGGACTTCCGTGAAGGCAAAGGAGAGTTGTCCCGGGTTTTGTGGCAGGATCGCCCCTTCTTTTGGCGAGCTGTCGACCAATCCGGCATGAGCCTGAACATTTCCTCCCCCACCTGTCAGGAGCACAAGAAAACAGAGAATCTGCAAAAGAACCTGAACGGTCTGCTTTTTCATATCGATCACCTTCCGCTTCATAAGACTAACAGAATGATGGCTCCTTACATATGGCTCACCCGGGCTATTTTCAAGGAGTATCACGAAAAAAAAGCCAAGACCGGATATTCTCCAGCCTTGGCATTTTCATCATTATTTATCTGCCGCTCTTCATTTCAGTCCAGTAACGATCGTACTCCTGTAGGGTATCTCCTACATCGACCAGCCACTCGGCACGAGCGATGTCTTTCGGATCGAGGAAGATCATTTTGTTGGAGCGATACTCTTCGCTGTGCAAAGGATACGCCTTTTCATTCGGGTTGCTATAACCGATGGATTCGTAGTTCTTCACGCTAACCTCTGGGTCCATCAGGTAGTTGATGAATTTCTCAGCCAATTCCTTGTGTTTGGCTCCTTTTGGAATCGCCATGGTGTCCGCCCAAATGGTGGCCCCTTCTTTCGGAATCACGTAATCCACATTTGGATTCTCCGCCTCGATAAACGCAGCGTCGCCAGACCAGACAGAGCCGATCCATGCTTCCTCTGCGATCATCTTTTGCTTGATGTTGTCAGTGTCAAACGCGATGACATTCGGCAACAAGGTCTTCATATCGGCAAAAGCCTTGTCTAGTTCGCCTTTGTCGGTCGAGCTGTTGGAGAAACCGTTTTTGATCAATGCCATTCCCATCACTTCGCGCGGGTCGTTCAAAAGAATGACACGGCCTTTGTATGCATCGTTCCACAAATCATTCCAGCTCGTCGGCGTTTCTTTGACGTAATTTTTGTTATACGCGATCCCGGTGATTCCCCAAGTATAGATGATGGAATGCTTGCTACCGGGGTCAAACGGCGGTGTCTGGAACGTGGAGACGATGTTTTGCAGGTTTGGAATGTTCTCTTTGTTAAGTTCCTCCAAGAGACCGAGTTCAATCATCGTCGCTACCATGTAGTCGGATGGCTGGATCAGATCATAGCCTGATGCTCCCGCCTGAATTTTCGCCAGCATCTCTTCATTGCTGCCATAAACGTCGTAGTTTACTTTGACGTTAAATTTTTGCTCGAAATCGGCAATAACATCAGGGTCGAAGTTGTCAGCCCAACTGTAGATATTGAGCACCTGCGCCTCCTGCTCCGAAGACGAGGAACAGCCCACGGCCGTCAAAGCGAGTGCGGCGGTCAAAGCGCCGATGATGAGTGATTTGAAACGTTTCAATGCAGATCATCCTCCTATCAATATGAGATCGTTTTGGAATCCTTCCGTCTGAAAAGTTCAGCCACGATCACAAGAAGTACAGTACTTGCAATAAGCAGAGTGGAAAGAGCATTCACTTCAGGAGACACTCCCCGTTTGACCAGGCCGTAGATATACAACGGCAACGTAGTCGAGTTCGGTCCCGCCACGAAAAACGAAATGATAAAATCGTCCAGCGATAAGGTGAAGGACATCAAAAATCCGGCGACAATCCCTGGCATGATCAACGGCAATATCACGTAGCGCAGCGTCTGCCACGGTGTAGCCCCCAGGTCCTGCGACGCCTCTTCCAGCTCCTTGCCCATGTCCGCAAGACGAGCGGAAATGATGACCATTACAAACGGAATGCTGAAGGTCGTATGCGCCATGATCAGCGTCGACTTACCCAAATCGACATGGAACTGGCTGAACAGGATGAGCAATGCCAAGCCGAGCATGATCTCGGGAATCACAATCGGTAGATAGATCATTCCGTTGATGATATTTTGCCAGCGCAGCGAATAATGCTTGATCGCCACGGAAGCGGCCGTTCCGAGCACGGTAGCCAGAACACTGCTGATGAGGCCAATCGACAGGCTGTTGGACAGCGCCTGCATGACCTGCCTGTTCTCGAACAACGAGATGTACCACTTCCAGGTGAAGCCGCTCCAGACTGCGTTGATACGCGATTCATTAAACGAGTAGAGTATCAAGATCGCAATCGGCAGATAGAGGAAGACGATCATCAGCCAGGAAAAGCCCGACAACGCTTTTGAGCGCTTTTTCATGCTGCTCCCTCCTTCGACCCGCCGGCTTGCGAAGCCTTGAAGTAGAGCCCGATCAACACCATGGACAGCAGCATCAGTATGATGGACAGCGCTGATCCGAACGGCCAGTCACGCGCAGAGAGAAACTGGTTCTGGATGACGTTGCCGATCAGTGCTGACTTGGCTCCTCCCATTACATCCGGGACGACGAACATCCCGATCGAGGAGACAAAGACCAGAATCGAGCCTGTCACGACACCTGTCTTGGTCATCGGCAGCGTCACATGCCAGAATGCTCTCCATGGTGTCGCCCCCAGATCGGATGCTGCCTCCAGCTTGCGGTAATCCATCTGCTCCAGTGAGACATAGATCGGCAGTACCATAAACGGCAAGAGGGTGTAGACCATCCCGACCAGTACGGAGCCGGAGTTGTACAATAGCGTCAGCGGTTCGTCGATCAATCCCAGCGACTGCAAAATCGTATTGACGACCCCCTGCGAACGCAAAATGATCACCCACGCATAGGAACGGACCAGAAAGTTAATCCAGAAGGGAATCATAACCAATAGCAGCCAGATTTGCTGCTTGGACTTCTCTAGCCTGGAGATGTAATAGGCCAGCGGATAACCGCACAGGATGGAAAATGCCGTCGTCAGTACCGCGACAACCAATGTATCCCAAAAAATCATGCCGTATAGCGGATCAAAAATCCTGATGTAGTTGTCAATCGTAAATTGATAGACAACTTGGCCGTACGTGCCCCGCTTCATAAAAGATAGGGCCAGCATCAGGATCATCGGCAAGACGAAGAGCGCCCCCATCCACACAAGTGTTGGCAGCGCAAGGAGTTTGATTCGCTTTGTCCTCAACAAGAAAGCACCACCTCGTCCGCCTGTGACCAGCCAATCGCCACTTGATGATCCACCTGCCAGTCACTGCCTTCATTGGCGTATTGATGGGCCAAGACGCTCATTTCTGTTCCATCCAAGCGAATATAAATCTTTCGCAGATTTCCAAGAAATACGACATCCGTGATCCGTCCCGTCTTCTTGTGCTTCTCTGATTCTTCATTCCTTGGATACAATTTCAATTTTTCGGGTCTGACCGCTGTACAAGTACCATCCTCTTGGAAGATGTTGTTCTCGCCGATAAAAGTGGCGACGAACATCGTTTGCGGTCGGTTGTAGATTTCGGCGGGAGAAGCGATTTGTTCGATCCGCCCTTTGTTCATCACGGCGATTCGATCGGACATCGCCATCGCCTCTTCCTGGTCATGCGTCACATAGATAAACGTGATGCCCAGGTTTTTTTGCAAGTTTTTCAATTCCAATTGCAAGCTTTTGCGCAGTTGGTAGTCTAACGCTCCCAGCGGCTCGTCCAGTAACAACACTTTGGGGTTGTTGATGATGGCCCTGGCGATCGCAACCCGCTGCTGCTGGCCGCCAGAAAGCTGCTTGGGAGTGCGCTTTCTCAGCTCGGTCAACTGCACGTATTGCAACACTTCTTCCAGCCTCTGCTGCTGCTCGGCTCCACTCACCTTTTTCATCTTCAAACCAAACAAGATGTTTTGCTCGACGGTCATGTGAGGAAACAGCGCGTATTGCTGAAACACCATGTTCATATCCCGCTTGTACGGGGGAACCTGTGAGAGCGGTTTGCCATCGAGGTAGATCTCTCCAGAGGTCGGCTCTTCAAAGCCAGCGATCATACGCAGCAATGTGGTTTTCCCGCAACCACTGGGACCCAGCAATGTTAAAAACTCCCCTTCTTCTATAGAAAGAGAAAAAGGGGGGACGACAACAGAGCCGGCAAATTGTTTTTCGATTGTATCCAAATGGATGATTGTTTTCATCTTGTCATCTCACCATTATGTAGAAATACTCATGCTAATCTAGGTAAATATATCGTGTATGATTCGTTTTGTAAACAGTTTCAGAAAAGGAAAAAGAATTTCCTTTCTCTCACTATGTCCTGTAATCGCTTGGCTCATTCCCAAAAAAAGACACCGAAGGGCCGGTTCTGCTTGACCGGCCCTTCCTTCCTGCCTCATCGGACGATAACTTTAATCGTCGTTTCGTATCCCTCATAACGGACTGTCAGAATGGTCTCGCCTTTCTTCAGCGCGATTACCCTGCCTTCTTCGACCGTGGCAATCTCGGTATCCTCGATCTCCCATTCCACACCATCGGTTACGATCTCGTCATATCCTTTTTCGTATACGGCATACAAATCCAGATCGCGGGAATCTCCTTCCTTGATGTTTACAAACCACGCAGATAGACTGATTTCCCTGATTTCCTTTTCTGCCTCCACCAATACTTGAACCTTCACTTGTTCTCCGCTGTACCGAGCCGTGATGACGGCTTTTCCGGGATTTCCTGCGATGATCTCCCCCTCATCGGTGACACGAGCTACATCCGGGTCACTCGATGCCCAGGCGGCTAGCTCTGTCAATTCACGGTCGCTACCGTCTCTCAGCTGGCCAAACAAGCGGAGTTGTCTTTCGTCGCCCGATTCCAGAATCACATTCCTGCCTGCATCGATGCTGAGTGAACGAATCACGTTACTGGATATGGTGACGGGGATGGTCAGTTCTTCTCCTTGATAGCGGACGGTAATCAAATCTTCGCCTTCCTCTTTGCCCGTCTTGATACGTCCGTCTACAAACGTGACGAGTCCATTCTCAGAATGAAAGCTGATCTCTGGATCCCTGTTTATGATACGGAGAATCATTCCATCCCGTAGGTAGATGTTGTTGCTGGCTGTGAGTTGCGGTGACAGCCAGAGGGCGGATTCATGTGCCTCCAGGATGCCTTCACTATCATTCTTTTTCCGGACGGTAACCGTCGCCTCATCCGTTTTCCCACCGTCTACGGTCGTTACGGTGATGATCGCTTCCCCTGCTTTATGGGCTGTTACTACGCCGTCCTCATTGACGCTTGCCACATTTGGTTCGCTGCTAGACCAGGTGACGTGGTTGTTAGTGGCATCACCCGGCTGCACGGTGGCTTTCAGCTTTCTCGTCTCATTCACCCGCAGCTTGAGGGAATGTTGATCCAGCGTAACGCCTGTAACGGGGATCTCCTCGACGGCTTTTTTCACTTGCACGTTTGCCGAGGCTGTTTTTTGACCATCCATGGTGGTTGCCGTGACGACGGCTTCTCCCGGTTCTTTGGCTGTTACCTCACCTCTGTCATTTACATGCACAACCTGGGGATCGCTGCTAGACCAGAATACGGTTTTGTACGTTGCGTTGCTCGGAGTAACGGTCGCAATAAGGGTTTTTCCCTCACCAGGAAGCAGGGTCAAGGACGCTTCATTCAGGGATATTCCCATCACCGGAACCGTTGGAGTCGGAGCAGTGACACGCAGCTGAATGCTTTCTGTAAGCGAAGTGACGTGGCCTGCCTCATCACGCAATTCTAGCAGCACTTTTTTCGGCCCATTTCCGTTGGGCAGCGTCCAAGAAACAGTGCGAGTGTAGGGTTGCCAATTGCTCCAAGGACCGTTTTCATTGGCGATACGCATCTCAATATTACTGAGATTGTCCGTGGCAGTGACAGCGAGGTTGACACGGGCAGAACTCGTTGTTGTCGCTCCCCCGTTAATCGTAAAGCTTCCCGATGGAGCTGTTTTATCCAAGGTGAAATGTACTTCGTTGACCCTTCCGTAAGCATCTAATACCACTAGGTGGTGCTTTCCTTCCTGCGAGACAGTCGTGTGATTGGTAAATAGTGCACCATTCAGGGTGGCAGTTCCCTTGTTGAAGGAAATCACGACATCGCCGTTGTAAATGCCTCCGTCTACCACTCCTGTGATGATCGGTCCCTCAGCGTTCAGTATAATTGTTTTTGAGATTGCAGCTACGTTGCCAGCTGGATCACGCGCCTCAAGCTTGACGGTTTTTACCCCATCTCCTGCTGTCAGCTCCCAATTCGTTGGGAAATCCGCGAGCAGTACCCAACTCGTCCAATCGTCGTCTTCATTGGCTAGGCGATACTCCAGAGGAAGGTTTGCATCGCTGGCACTCATGCCTAACATCACCTGACGCGAAGTTGTATCCGCGGCCCCGTTATTGATGGAGAGTTGAATAATAGGCGCGATCGTATCCAAATGGATCGTAGCGCTACCCACGGCTTGTTCATTCCCTGCCAAATCCCGCAATTTCATGTAAACGGTTTTCACACCATCCCCTGCAGAAAGCGTCACCGTCTTTTTGCTTTGTGCCGGTTCCCAAAACGACCAAATTACATTGTCAGACGAAATACTCATCTCTACAGGACTGAGGTTATCGGAGTAGATCGTATCCAGTACAACCGTTCTCGAGTTGGTGAATGCAGCTCCATTGTTAATTTGGAAGGTTCCGGAAGGCTTCGTTTGATCAAAGACAACGCTGGCTGTTTGAATAGTCTCGTTGTCCTCATCATCCAAGAACTTGACATGCACCGTCTTGTTGCCTTCACCGTTGCTTAGCGTCCACTGCTTAGTCGCTGAAAATGGTTCCAATGACGACCAGGTTACGCCATCATTGGAAAAGGCCATTCTTACACCGTTCAAATCGGTCACGGTCAAATTCAGCGTTACGTCGGCGTCGTTGGTATAGCCCGAACCTTGATTGATCCGGATCGTTCCTGCAAACGGTGTTTTATCGATGGTAAACTGGATAGTGGTCGAGTTACCGGCTGCATCTGTGACGATTAATGTATAGTGGCCATCCTGGGTAATCGTCGTACCGCTGGTAAACGGGCTTCCATTCAATGTAGCCGTCGTTGGCGATGCATCCGTAAATGTAGGGGTTACATCGACCTTGTACTTCTCGCCATTCAACACACCTGTGATCACAGGAGGGGTTGTATCAAGTGTGATACTGGCGGATTTTTTGTCCGTCACATTTCCTGCTGCGTCACGGAACAGCGCATAAACGGTTTTGTATCCGTCTCCCGCAGTCAATGTCCAATTGATTGGACTTTGGACATCATTCCAGGTTGGAAAAGGATCGTTTTCATCATTCGAAATACTGACCTGTACGGGTGGACTTGCTTCACCTGATCCGATGTCCACATTCAGAGCGACATTGTGTGAGGAAGTATACGCATTTCCGTTGTTTATCTGGAATGTCGTAATCTCCGGCGGGGTCATATCCAGAGTGATGATTTGTTTCGCAACAGTAGATTCAAGGCCCTTTGCATTCTTCGCTTGCATGTAAACAGTCTTCTGCTCTTCGATACTCGGCCGTACCAAAGTCCAGAATTTTGGAAACATGACTGGCTCCCAAGTCGACCAAGAGATTGCGTCATTGCTGAATCGGATTTGGATGGGGTCTGCGTCCTGGTCCGTAATCGTTCCTGTAAGGGTCACGTTCAGAGAATTGGTCTGTGTCGCTCCCCCATTGATTTGGAAAGCTTGGATGACAGGCGGTTTATTGACCTTGTTGACCGTAATGGTGAAATTTTGTGAATATGAATAACCGGATGAATCTGTAGTTGTAACCGTGATGGTGTAGGAATTCTTGGTGTTATAGTCCAGATTGCCGTTTATCAGCAGACTGTTTCCTAAAATGGAGAATGCTCCTGCATCTGCTCCACTCAACGTATAGGTGTGGGTATACCCGACATCCGAGTCTGTGGTAGAAAGCGTTCCGATTACCGTTCCCGGTGCACTTCCTTCATCGATCGTGGCATTCGTAAGTGTGATGCCTGTTGGCGGTGAATTGTAGGTGACTTCCAGATAGTTGTTGTAGAGAGGATCGTTTAAGACTCGGTCATGGAACGCGACATACGTTCTGATACCTGTATTCCAATCCTTATTACCTTCCAAAAGAAAAGTTACTTTTCCCGGAGCCCCAACCCTTTGCTTCACATAATCGGTTACGTCAATGTTCAGCCGTGTTCCTTCGATGAGATTTTCATGGTAGGAATAAAAAAGACTCTTGTTTCCCGGAGGCAAAAATGGACTATCATCTTCAATCCAACTGGTGTCATCTGACCCGTATACTTCTAAAAACGGATTGAATCCCGTTCCATTGCTTACCTGCCGGAGAAATAGGCTGAGCGTGACATTTTTAATCTTCGCGTTTTGATTGATCTCGTTAAGTCCGAAACGCAGAGCTGATCTCATTTGTCCATAATCAAAATTATAGCCCACAAAAAGCAAGTTATTGACCCCTGGTAGATCACCTTGTTCCCCTTCTGGATAGCCTCCAAAAATATCAATAAACTTATCCGCTTCCGGCCTGATCCGTGTCGGTTCTGGAGCAGCTGCCGCATTTGCCTCCTGCAGAAATACCGTCTGAGGGAGCATTGAAAACAGTAAAACAAGCACGAGCAAATGAGCGATATGCTTATTCATAGAATCCCTCTCTTTGTTATAAATTTCCTTCTCAAAGGTTTATTTCTCCCTTCCAAAACTTTTTCAAGTGACTTCACTATAAGGAAGACGTGATCTTATTTCAGTAACTGTGGTCACATACTGAAAATTTTATAATATTTTGTCTCTTTTTGCGTTAACGAATTTAAAATTCCTTGAAGTAAAAAACTAGCCCAGCGAGTAGAACAATCTACTTGCTGGGCTAGCTTGAAAACTGCATGGCATCATGAATGGAGTTGAGCCCTTTTGTTAATGGTTGAATTTCTCGACCTGCTCAAGCGTTGGCATTCCGGCTTGAGCTCCCAGACGCGTGACAGCGAGTGCTGCGACCTTCGTCGCGAAGGACACGGCATCCCGTACTCCTTCTCCTTTGGCAAGCGCGTAGGAAAAGCCAGCGTTAAAGGAATCTCCCGCCCCTGTTGTGTCCACGACAGGTACACGATGACTGGGTATAAATCCACGTTCATTCTCTGTCAGATAAGCTGCTCCCTTCGCTCCCAACGTGGTGACAACCATTCGCACGCCTTTTTTCAACAAGGAGCGCATCACTGTCTCCAAATCCTCCTCTGGCTGTTTTCCAGCAAGGATAAGCAATTCCGATTCGTTGGGAATGAGAACATCGACATTCTGCAGCAACTCATCTGGCAGCGGACGGGCGGGAGCAGGATTCAAAATGACTGTCTTGCCAAGGCTTTTTGCAGTCTTTGCGGCGTGAACGACTGTCTCCAGAGGAATTTCCAGCTGCAGTAGCACGACGTCTGCAGCAGTGATTTTCGCTTTTTGCGTTTCCAGATCAGCAGGCAGACATGCATCATTGGCTCCTGGCACGACGATGATTTGATTATCGCCCCCGGACAAAACGATAGATGCGACACCTGTCGGACTATCCGGAACGCATTTGACTCCAGCTATGTCGATCCCTTCCCGGTCCATGGCATGGAGCAAATCTTGTCCGAAGCTATCGCCGCCGACCGCTCCGATCATCGCGGTCTTGGCGCCAAGACGGGCCAGGGCGACTGCCTGATTGGCTCCTTTTCCTCCGGGGATAAAATGTATATGTTCACCCATGACGGTCTCCCCCATCATAGGCGGGCGTTTGGCCTCCACGACGATGTCCATATTGAGGCTGCCGATGACGACGATATGTGGCGAACGATGCATCGATCTCTCCCTTTCTGAAAAACAATTTAGGTAACCGGTTACACTTTCTGAAAATATAATAGCATTAATAATAATTTTAATATATGTAACCGGTTACACATTTAGGTTGTTATCATCATACTTCTGGAACAAAAAAACTGTCAAGAATTTTCCTGAAGGCAGAAAAAAGAGCCAAGGGATATACCAATCCTTGACTCCACTTCCCGTGCCGTTCACTTCTGGGCTAGCCCTGGTTTTGTCTGCCTTCTACAGCAGATCTCGTCTCAAATCTTCCGCCGATCGAGGAGACAAATACACCGGTGCAACCTCAAAAACCGTTTTGGCCCCTGCCTGTCCCTCTTTGTTCAAGCGGTAAGCAGCCCGCGCATAGGCGACCAACACACTGGCGGTAAACTCCGGATTACTATCCAGCTTGAGCGAAAATTCGATTACCTGCTTGTGATCGGTTCCTGTTTGGCCGCCGCGGATGACGAATCCGCCGTGCGGTAGCTTGGAATGGTTCGCTTTCAGCTCTTCTTCCGTAATGAAGTTCACTTCGGTTTCATAGTCTGCGAAGTAGTTGGGCATCGTTTTGATGGTTTGTTCGATTTTTGTCAGGTCGTACCCTTCTTCTCCGACGACATAGCAAATACGCTTATGTTTTTGTGCGGTCGTGAGTTGCGGATTACTTCCGCTTCGCACCTGTTCAATTGCTTCATTCATCGGTACGGTGTACTGAACCCCTGCCTTGACACCCTCGACACGGCGAACCGCATCGGAGTGCCCTTGACTGACGCCTTTTCCCCAGAAGGTGTAGTTTTCTCCCGCGGGCAAAATCGCTTCGGCCATCAACCGATTGATCGAGAACAAACCCGGGTCCCAGCCGACAGAAATGATACTGGTCTTTCCGTTTTCTTTTGCGGCCTTGTCCACCACTTGGAAAAATTCCGGGATTTTCGCATGGTTATCATAGCTGTCCACCGTGTTAAAAAGACGGGCAAAGTATGGGGCTTGATCCGGAAGATCCGTAGCGGATCCGCCGCACAAAATCATCACGTCAATGTCATTGACGTATTGTTCGGCCTGTGAAATGTGCAAGACCTTCACATCGCTGTTTTGAACCGCCAGATTGTCCGGCTCCCGTCGGGTAAAAATCGCTACCAGCTTCATGTCCGGGCACTTCTCGATGGCGATTGCCGCTCCTTTTCCCAGGTTGCCGTACCCAATGATTCCTACTCTAATCTGACTCATTTGTTTCCCCTCCACTACTACAATAGTTCAATATCTATTGCTGTTTTTTCTAAATACGATCTTGATCATCATACCAACAATTCCAACAGATGGATTACATTTTGAGCATTTTTTCACGACTTTCCCAAAATACTGTCTTATCTCCTCATCGTATTCTACCTATTGGAAGAGGAATAACTATGATCTTCTTTGACAGAACCTCAGGTATAAAAAAAGAGCCAAGGGATAACCTTGACTCCTTTTGATGCTATCAATGTAACGAGTCACTTATTTTGGCGCGCGATACACTTCTCTTCCCGCTACGATGGTCAATCTGCAGGTGAAGTGTGTATCCAACACAATCAGATCGGCGTCGTAGCCATTTGCCAAGCTGCCTTTTTTATCGTCTATCCCAAGCAATGCCGCAGGAGTCTGGGAAGCCATCTGAACCGCTTCTGCCAATGGAACACCGCTTAGCTTTACCATGTTCTCTACTGCCCGGTTCAGGGTCAGAATGCTGCCGGCAAGCGTTCCGTCCGAAAGCTTCGCTTCCTCGCCTGCGACAGTGACTTCTTGTCCGCCGAGGTCATACTTTCCTTCGCCCATGGCTGCGGCGCGCATCGAATCGCTGATCAATGCCAACCGATCTGCTGTCTTCACTTTATACAGAATCCGCATGACAGCCGGATGGACGTGAATGCCGTCTGCAATCAACTCGGTGCTAAGCTGTTCGTGATACATCGCCGCGCCGACCACTCCCGGCTCGCGATGATGCAGCCCGGTCATCGCATTGAAGCAATGGGTAAAATGACCGACACCTGCCTTCACTGCCTGCGCCGCTTGGTCAAAGCTCGCTCCGGTATGGCCTGCCGAGACAAGGACACCTTGCTCATTCAGCCAGGCGATTGCTTCTGTGGCCCCAGGCTGTTCGGGCGCGATGGTCACCACCTTCAGCATACCATCTGCCAGCACGTGCATGCGGCGCACCTCTGTTAGCGCAGGGTATGAAATATCCTTTTCATTTTGCGCGCCCTTGTAGCGCGGATTGATCCAGGGCCCTTCTAGATGGATACCGACTGCCTGTGCTCCATTCAGCCCCTGTCCACTAGTAGAAACGATATTTTGCAAGACTTGCTCCAGCTTGTCACTAGAGGCTGTCATGGTCGTAGCGAGAAAGGAAGTTACACCGTAACGCGCCAAGGCTGTCGAGATCGCCTGCAAGGACTCCGGTGTCCCGTCCATCGTGTCGTACCCTGCGATGCCATGCATGTGTATGTCGAGAAAACCCGGGCAGATCCAGCCATCTACCACCTCGGTGATCTGCTCTGGCAGCTCTTTTGGCCAATCCATGGCTGGTCCTGCGTAAAGGATCTTGCTTCCCTCCACGATCACCAGGCCATCGGGTATCTCCTCACCTTGTGTGATAACTTTTCCCCTCAGGGCAAATTGTGTATTCATGCTGTTCTCCTCCGTCTTCCGTGTCAGCCTGGATATGGAATCCAGCTACAAACGACGCCGTACGCCCTCTGCCTCTTCAACCAGTCGGTGCAGTAAATCGGCGGCCGACATTTCCTGACTCAGCGAGGCCGCTTGACCCGCCCAGAGCGATAGATACTCCTTGTTTTGCTGTTTGGCCGCAGCGGTTCGAATATCTCTTGTCAAACCATTCTGAACTGGATAAGTCGGCAGTTCCTGCTCCAAAGGCTCAAACAGATCGATAAACGCGTTGACCACTCCTCGCGCTGGCTTTCCGGAAAATGCGCGGGTCAACACCACCGACTCGTCGCTCGCTTCCCGCACTGCCTTTTTGTGCAGAGGATGTGCTCCGCTCTCCGTACAGGTCAGAAATGCCGTACCCATCTGCACGCCAGCAGCACCCAAGGCAAATGCTGCGGCGATTCCCCGTCCGTCCATGATGCCCCCAGCAGCGATCACCGGGATACGTACTCGATCCACCACTTGCGGCACCAACGCCATGGTCCCGATCAGATTGCTCGGCGAATCTGGCAAAAAGGAACCTCGATGTCCTCCCGCCTCGCAGCCTTGGGCCGTCAGCATATCGACACCGCTCGCTTCCAGCGCCACGGCCTCACGCACAGTCGTCGCCGTTCCGATTACGGTCGTTCCCTGCTGTTTCAATGCTTGGGTCCACGTCTGGTCCAGCATGCCAAATGTGAAGCTGAAAACGGGCACCTTTTCTTCCAGCACCACGGCCATCTGCTCTTCGAACGGTTCGACAAAGCGGCTTACTGCCGGGTCGGGGGGAAGCTGCAACTCCCTGCGTACGTCGTTCATCGCCTGCCGCACGGTTTCGGCTACAGGCTGGTCGGGATCAAAAGGCTCAGGGATAAACAGATTCACTCCAAATGGCTTGTCTGTCATCTCACGGATCGCACGAATCGCCGTCCGAATCTGTTCTGCTCCCATATACGCTGCACCCAGCGTTCCCAGCCCGCCTGCCTGCGAGACGGCGGCTACTAACTCAGGCGTTGTCGTTCCACCCGCCATCCCAGCTTGGATGATCGGCCATTCGATTTGCAAACGCTTTGCCACTTCTTCTCGATTGGACCACATGCTGATTCCTCGCTTTCGCTCCTATTTCGATTCGATTCCGAATTCCTCCAGCAATGCGATAAAGTGGGCGAGCACCCGAGCCGTCATGCCCCAGATAACCCACCCGTCAATCTCATAAAAAAGATGCTCCATTTGTCCGGTCCTCCAGGGCGAGACTCTGCCTCCCGGAATCAAATGAAATGGAAAATCATCCTCCGCCTCCGAATACATCGAGACCTTGTGCCGCGCTGGCGATGTCGTCCTTAGTGTGTCAAGCGGGATGATGAAAACCTCTCCGACCTCATTCGGATTGGGGTCCAGCCCCGTGATGTCAAGCAAGTAGCCAACGAACGGATAGATACAGGAAGAACCTGGTCCAAGCAAAATATCCAATGCCCCTATGTACTCTATCTGCGATTCCGGAATCCCCAGCTCTTCGCTCGTCTCACGCCGGGCGGTCGCCCAATGCGTAAGATCGTCCTCTTCTCTGCGCCCTCCGGGAAAACAGACTTCTCCGGCTTGCCGCCGCATCGTACTCGCCCGTTTTTCAAAAAGGACACCCAAACGACCGTCCTCCATGGTGACTAGCGGAAGCATGACACTGAAAAAGCCCATCCGCTTTTCGCCCATAACCCCTTGTTCTCTCTGATGAAAAACTTCCGCCACGGATGCAACGCCCGGATGATCCGTCGTCAGTGCGTGGCGCTGATTGGAGATCTCGATCAGATTCTCGTCCGGGTCGCGAAGGTAGATGGAGAGCAGGGGTCCGACTGCTCCTGTGCGCTTCACGGGACCTTCCACGATTTCTACTCCACAGTTTTTCATATGCTGGATCAGTTGTTCCATCGGCCAGGAGGATAGCAGACAGAGATCTGCCGAACCCGGTACGGGATGTTTCGCTTTTGGGTCCCACTCGCGTCCTGCCTGATGCAGGTTGATTTTTTGCCTGCCGAACTGCAAAGCACGTCTGTTCTCACCGAACGTGATCACAGTCATTCCAAGGACGCGTTCGTAAAATTGACAGGTTGCTTCGATATCACGGACCGTTAACACCAGGTGATCCAGACTGTCGATCATGTCCATCATCTCCCCTATCTGCTGTTGCTCTTATTATAGCAAAGTCGCGGGGAGCTTGGTTCGACTGGAGTGCAGGAGTAGGAAAAATGCGGGGTGATCATGCGCTGCCTATTGTTTGGTGGTCCTCCAATTGTAGAGGCTGTGAGGAAAAAGGGGAAAACGCTTCAGGCGGGTTGGGATCTTCACTAGGGGTCATTCCTGGCCGCTTCCACTCCAAAGGCGGAACCGCGGCCAAAAGCAGCCGACTTCGAAGAAGGGTTTCAGGGTTGGCCGCAAAAACCATGTTCCGCCTTTTCCGTTCCAGCTTGGTCAAGATCCCAAATGCCTTTCGCTGGTTTTCCCCTTTTTCCTCGACCAGCTTTTTCTAGATTCGTGTCAACTAAAAAACAGCGACGAGTCTAAGACTATAATTCTGATCTTAGGTCGCCGCTGTTTCCAGTCTAGAACTTTATTTTCATGGATTCCTTATTCGACTTTGAAGCGTTTTACCATTTCGTCAAAATCATTGATCATCCGATTCAGCTCGGTCACCGACTGAGCCAGTTTGTCCATGTCCACAAGCGTCGTCTCCGCTGTCGCACGGACCTGTTCAGAACCGGCCGATGTTTCTTCCGAGAGTGCCGTTACTTCCAGGACAGAATCAACCATCTTTCTGGACAATTGCGTTTGATCATCCATCCGCTGTTTAATGCTGTCAATCGCACCAACAGTATCATTCACTCGCTCTACGAATTCTCCGAGAATTTCTCCCGTTTTGCCGACAATATCGACTCCCTCGGCAATAATCGCTTGTCCTTCATTAGACGTACGCACAAACTGATCAATTTGCGACTGGATGTTGCCGATAATTCCTGCGATCTCTTCTGTCGAATGCGCAGTCTGTTCAGCCAATTTGCGAATCTCATCCGCTACCACGGCGAATCCTCGCCCTGCTTCTCCCGCTCTTGCCGCTTCGATCGCCGCATTCAGCGCGAGAAGATTGGTTTGGCTGGAAATCGTAGAAATCATGTTCGATATTTCGCCGATTTTTTCGGATTGAGTATGGAGCTCGTTCATCGAATCCATACTTTGATTCATGAAGGCCTGAACCGTGTTCATTTTTTCGGAGGCTTCGGCAACCGAACCTTTTCCTTCCTGTGATGCTTCCATCATGATCAGAGAGGCCGATCTGGTCTGTTCCGTAAAACGATGGATCTCTTCCGTCAAGTTGTTCAACTCATTGATGCCATTGGTAATATGATCCATATTGCTGCTCGTTTCTTCGGAGCCTTTTGAAATTTCCACGATTGTCGCTGCTACCTCATTCATAGCGCTACTTGTAATGGAAGTTGACTGTCTGAGCGAGCTGGAAAATTGCTGCAACGACTGGCTAGACACGGTCAATTGGTTGACCATCTGCCGCAAGCTGCCGGTCATGATACCGTAAGCATTGCTCAGCGTCCCTAGTTCATCCGACCGCTTTAAATGGACTTCGTAAGTCAGATCTCCTTTGGATGTTTGATCGAGCGCCGTCACGATTGTGCGAATCGGTTTGATAAGCGAACGGGCTAAAAGGATGCTGAGCACTACTGCGGCGGCTAAGCTGAGCAGCGCAGTGACAAGGCTTGTGTTGCGGCTTTTATTGATCGTAGTCAAAATGTCGCTGTAATCTTCTTCCACGATCAATCCCCAGCCCAACTCTTCAAGATAGGCATAAGCTGAGACACTGTCTTCTTGGTTATAGCTTTGATACGGTTCCATGATCAAACCTTTGGCTTTTGTCTGAATCGCTTCCGCTACAGGCGGGGAATGCATCATCGTTAATTGCGGGAAAAGCTCCACTTCCTTAAGGGCATTTTCCGCTGCTTCGATTTGCTTTGCATCGCCGGACTGATTTGCCTTGTTCAACTCCTCTTTTAGAGGAGACAGCTTCGCTTGCAGCTGCTCTTGATACCAGTCGCTGCTCAGCAAATCGGTAGATCCGGCAAGAAGATTGCCCTGTTCGTCTACGAGGTACGCTCTGCCTGACGTACCGATTTTGAACGTACTAATAAACTCGGTAATCGCATCGAGGAAAACAGCCTGTTGGACGACGCCTGACAAGTTTTTATTCTCGTCATACACAGGAGTGGAGAAGGGAAGCTTTACTTTCCCGTCGCCCGTTGAGACAAATGGCGAACCGATAATCGGTTTTTGTTCTTCAACCGCTTTGTAGAAATAATCGCGGCCGGACAAGTCCTGAAAGCGAAATCCTCTGGATGGATTGATAATGGCCTTCCCGTCATTGCGCAAGAGTGCTGTCGTTGTAGTCGGATTTGCTTCCGCCAGCCCTTTGCTAACCTGAATCCAATACTCTATTTCCGGAGCTAACGGTTCATCTGCTGTCTGTGGAAAAGGAATCGCATTTATGTTTGGAAGGGAAGCAACCTGTGCCAGTGAAACCTGCCGTTCCTTTACCCAGGTGTCAATCTTTTCCTCCGCATTTTGCAGGGAGTAGTTGAGCAACGTGGTATGATCCTCCATTACGAGCTGTTGCATGTAATAATAATTGGTTCCGGCAATTCCGCCTACAATCATCAGCGTAATTGCTAGTAATGCGGTAAGAAAACGGGTAAACAAATTCATGGAAACACCTCTGTCCTTTCAAAGAATAAACTTGATAAAAATGAAAATAATGGATGCAAAAATGGAGAGGATGCTTCCAAGAGCACCCTCTTTCTGTCAATTATGCTGAATATTAATCGGATACTTGCTTATTGCGATATGGACTCGTCGGACTTTGCCTTTCTCTGGGAGAAATATTTTGCCAGCAACGGGTAACAAATCGACAGGAGTGCCAACAAAAGAATGGTAGCCGATATCGGTTTTGTAATAAACGACATGTAGTCGCCGTTCGTAATGAGAAGCTGTCTGCGGAACGTTTCTTCCATCAGTTTTCCCAAAACTAGTCCCAGTACCAGTGAAGCTGGCGAGAAGTGATACTTTTTCATATAGTATCCGATGACGCCGAAAGCCAGCATGACCCAGACGTTAAACATACTGTTGGAAACGGCGTACGACCCGATGATGGACAGTCCGATGATGAACATGGCCAGAGTGGAATAAGGGAGATTGAGCAATAGGCTGAAACTCTTTACACCTACACGGCCGCCGATAAATGTAACGATGCTGGCGATCAGCATGGAAAAGAAAATGCAGTAGAGCAGCAATGGTTGCTCAGACATCAACTGCGGGCCAGGCTGCAATCCTTGCAATGTCAGCGCTGCCAGGATGACAGCGGTCGTAGGGCTCCCGGGAATACCCAGGACCAAAGTGGGGATCATCGCTCCGCCAGCCGCAGCATTGTTCGCCGATTCCGGGGCGACAACGCCTTCCTCAGCTCCTTGGCCGAATTTTTCCTTGTTTTTGCTAGAGCGCATTGCTTCGCCATAACTGACGATAGAGGCGATGGATCCGCCTGTTCCCGGCAAAATCCCGATCACTGTCCCGATCGCTGATGCTTTCAACGCAACCCATTTGTACTTCAATATATCTTTCAGCTTGTAGCCTTCCAGCTTGATTTTTTCCGATGTTGAGAAATTTTGCGTTTCCGACCGCTCCGTGATCTGATTCAGCACTTCGCCCAAAGCAAAGGCGCCAATCATGATCGGAATAAACTCGATTCCGTTCATCAGCTCAATATGGTCGAATGTAAAACGTTCTGCAGCAGAAATCGGGTCAATTCCGATCATGGCGATGGTGATCCCAAGCAAACCTGAGATGACCGCTTTCGTTACGTTCTTTGTGCCGACTGCAGAGATGACTGTAATTCCCAATAGCGCTAGCGCGAAGTATTCCGCACTTTGAATTTTCAAGGCTACTTCAGAGAGGGGAGGGGACAGAAAAAGCATCACAAATACGGAGAAGATTCCGCCGAATGCAGAGGCGCTGATCGCCAACCCCAATGCTCGTCCGGCTTTCCCTTGCTTTGCCATCGGGTAACCGTCAAAAGTCGTGGCCACCGCTTCCGGCGTCCCCGGCGTATTGAACAAGATCGCTGTAATCGATCCGCCGTATGCTGCCCCTGCATAAATCGCCACCAGCAATATAATAGAAGGAATGACTCCCATATAATAGGTAAATGGAAGCATCAGAACGATAGCCATAGAGGAACTGATGCCGGGTAATGAGCCGAACAGGACGCCCAACAGCATCCCGAGAAAGACAAGCACCAGGTTGCCGGGCGACAGTGTTGTCAACAGCCCATCAAGTAACAGATTGAAGTCCATGAACAATCCCCCCTTTAATAGAGATAGTAACTAAGCAGTTTTAGAATCTCGACACCTCTTGGTAACGGAACGCTGAGCAAATTGCCGAAGAGCAGCGCGAATCCAAACGAAACAACCACCGATACTCCGGCCATTTTGCCGTATTTTCTCTCGCCTAGAAGCAAGAGCAAGGCGAACGTAAACAGAATAAATGCGACGATAAACCCAAGCGTATCGACGAGCAAAACAAACAGAATGATGCTGACGAGCAAACCGATAAACTCCTTCGTTAATTCATGAGGTTTATGTGGCGTATCGGCAGCAGGCTCCGCTTTTCGCTTCCGGATCGTTTGAAAGAGGGAGATGACCGTTAACACGCTCGCGATGATCATGATTCCTTGGGGAAAGCCAGCAGGCCCTATCGGATCAGTCGTGCGTGCCATATCAATTAGCAAAGACTCTTTGAAAAATACACCCAACACTACGAGCAGCAGTACGTGAAAAATAATATCACCCATGATGTCACCTCCATTCAGGCAGTGGTCCATCCACCGCCTGAATTTTTTTGAATTTCATCGTTTTCGTGTTTTTAAACGGTTTACTTGAGGCCAATTTGCGTTGAGATTTTATCGAAAATCTCGTATTGATCTTCCCACTCTTTGCGGAACTGTTCCGGATCCTGGTAGCCTTCCACGAGATCGGCCAAGTTCTGCTCAGCAAATTGTTTGTATTCTTCCGTCTCGTATACAGACTTCATTTTATCGACCAAATATTGTCTCACTTCTTCAGGCGTATCTTTTTTAACAGCAAAACCGCGCCATGAACCAATCGTGACATTTACACCTTTTTCCACAGTAGTAGGGACATCCTTCATTTCATCGATTTTCGTAATACGCTCGTCATTAAGCACGACGATTGGCTTTACTTTGCCATCCTTGATAAAGCTGATGGCTGAAATCATCTTGTCGAGATAGACGTCAACCTCGCCACCCAGCACAGCAGCTTTCACCTCTGAACCGGATTTGTACGGAATGAATTTAATTTTGATGCCTGCTGCATCGGCGATCGCATTCAACGTAAGATCATCCAAACCACCAGGGCTTACGCCGGCAAAGGAAATTTCTCTTTCCTTCCCTTGTTTGAGCAAATCATCGAAATCGGCAATGTTGCTGTCGCTCGGAACGGACAATACATAAATATCGCTTTGAACACGGATCAGTGGATCGAAGTTTTCCATCAATTTTACGTTTTTCGATTTGCCCAGTACATCAGCGATAACATGCGAAGGGGTAATTTCCAAAATGGTGTAGCCGTCATTTTTTTGCTGATAGGCGTGCATCATTCCGACCAAGCCGCCGCTGCCGTCTTTATTTACAGGCTGGACTGGCTTGCCTGTTTCCTTGCTCAACATCTCGGCGAACTTGCGTGCGAATGTGTCGCTGGCGCTTCCTTCACCGAATGGAACGACCATTTCGATCGGTTGTTTCGGGTAATCGATTGCAGACTCTGCGGAACCTGTCGACTGTTGGCCACAGCCAACGACCCCTAATGCCAGTGTCAGAGCCAATGCGGCAAATACAACAGCTTTTCTTTTCATGTTGGTACCTCCTGTTTATGCTGTGAAATTTTGTGAAATGATTTAGAAATCGCTTACAAAAGGCAGAAAACATTTCATTGTCAAGCTTGCAGGGGAGCGCCATTTCTAGCGACTCCACCGCAATCTGGCAACTTGATGTCCTTTTGCCAATCTGTTATGTAGCATCCGTTGCTCGCTTACGAGAGGACGGATGTAGGTACCAATGTGTAGCCTTCCATCAATCTCCTTGCCGTACGGCCAATGGCGGCGCGGTTCGCCTTCCACTCCGACTCATTCTTGTCTACCTGAACTTCAACATACAGCGTTCCGCTTGGATGCCCGATCCGCAGTTGCGATTTTTTCATCGCAACCACTTGATTTGGTAATGTTCCATCGATATTGGAAGCCGCTCCAAGGGCAATCGCGCCGCTTACAGCGAGGGCTCTGTGCAATGTCCCCATGGATATGTAGCGGCAAGTAATATCCGTGTCCGCCTTTTCGACTTTTATCCCATTCTCGTTTTCATAATCCTGTGGGGGGGCAATCATCGCGATTTTCGGCAGTGCGTGTGTAGTCGGGGTTACTTGGCTTTCATCTGTAATAATCCCGATCAGCACACCTGCCTTGACGCGAATCTTCTCCAACGTATCCTGTAGCGCCTTATTGCCGTTTACGGAACTAGACAGCTCCGTTCCCGTCGCCCCGACATCCTCCGCCTTGACAAACACAAGAATATTGGCGGCGTCGATAATCGATACAGCGAATTCTCTGCCGTCGTCGAGCTTTACGGTATCCACAGGATTTCCGGTAGGCAGTATGTTTCCGGTAAAGGTACCGCCAGAATCCAGAAAGTTTACCATGATACGGGAAGCTGTACCAGAGACTCCGGCGATAGAAAAGTCCCCCTCGTACTGGATTTGTCCGTCAAGTACCGGGATTTCAACCTCAATAATCTTGTTAATGTTCGTATTGTAGATTCGAACCGGAGTAATCGGCTCTTGCAGCTCTACGTAGCCTTCTTCGGCGGCGTACAATCCAACGGCGGTCGCCATGTTGCCACAGGTTACCTTGTAGTCAATCACCTTTTTTTCCAGACTTACCTGGCCAAACGTGTAGTTAATGTGCGCATCGGCCTGCGTCGATGGTCCAACCAGAGCCAGTTTGCTGGTTAGTGGAGTACCGCCACCAACTCCATCTATTTGATTATTTCCGGGGCTCCCGAATATTCTCAAAATCACTTGATCTCTCAAGTCCGGGTCTTTCGGCAGATCAACAGTACGTAGAATCAAGCCTTTACTGGTACCGCCGCGCATTAATGTACTGGGTACACGGTAGTTCTGTCCATAAACGTACATTTCTGTATTCTACTCCTTTCATGAAAAAGTAGGAATATATTCATAACTTCATCGTAATTGTAGTCAAATCACAGAAATAAAAAAAATACTATTTTTTTATAGAATTAAATCAAATTTATTGATATCTAAGGACCAGACTGTTTTAATTGTTTCCCTAGAGGGTAAATTAGGAATAGTGATAATTTAATTTATATAGTAGAATTTAAAATAAATTTTTTCTTTCGTAAAACGAAAAGAACATATATTTTTTCGATTGCAAAGGAGTTGAAATTTTTGATTGATCGCGACTGGCAAATCCTTCATATTCTTTTTGAGGAAAAAAATATAACCAAAACGGCCGACAAGTTACGCATGTCGCAACCGGCCCTGACCTATCGCATCCAGCAATTGGAACAAGAGTTTGGGATCAAAATTGTCCATCGCGGAAGAAGGGGCGTTACCTTCACCCCCCAAGGGGAGCATCTGGTGAAATATGCGCAAGATATGATGTTGCAGCTGCGCAGAACAAAGGAACATCTGCAAAATATGGACAGCAAGGTGCAGGGGACGCTGCGGCTCGGTGTTTCCAGCATTTTTGCCCGTTATAAGCTTCCCGCCATCCTTAAAAATTTCCATAATCTGTATCCAGATGTGGAATATAACGTGACATCCGGGTGGAGTGAAGAAGTAATCAACTCCGTCTATAAACAAAAGGTCCACATCGGTATCATTCGCGGAGATTACAACTCGCCATTCCAGCGAAAATTGATCATGGAAGAAGGGCTATGCATTGTATCCAAGGAAGAGATCGATATTGACGAATTGCCAAGAAAGTCCCGCATTTACTACAACACCGACACTTCGCTAAAGAAATTGATCGACGATTGGTGGCAAGAACGTTACTCTGAGCCTGCGTCGATCAATATGGAAGTAGACAAAATGGAAACCTGTAAAGAGATGGTGCTGAATGGCTTGGGGTATGCCATTCTGCCAAGCATTTTGCTCGATGAAAACGAAGACTTGTACGTCGCTCGTTGCACAACGAGCGACGGTCTGCCGATCGTCCGCCGCACATGGATGATTTTTCGAAACGAGTCTTTGGAAATTTCGCTCATCCAAGCTTTTGTCAATTTTTTGGAAAGCTCCTACCAGAACAAATAATAAGCATCCCAACAATCATCGCTGTCAGCTGCGTCGTAAAACTGGCCGGACGATACACGAATCAAGTGACGAACTATGCGGATCGCTTTGTCAAGGACTGTGACGTCGATATCTCGCAGGACAAAAAAACAACGGTTCCCAGTCTTGCTCGACCTGGAACCGCTGTTATCTCATACTCGATTTCGACCTACTAGATTGGCACGGCCGATCGTTCAGCCGCATGCCGAGTGCTTGCAGCATCCCGATTCCGCCATCATAGGTGGCGCTGCCGCCAAGCCTGATGATGCCAGCCTTGATCGCAAGCCTGCTTGAGCCGCTGTTGCACTGTCGTGAACGAATCGGGCGCGATGACGATTTTCATTCAGGATCGCCTTCCTCGAGCGCAGCGTCGACTGCTGCCTGGGCATGAAGCCATGTGGAATCATAGACCGGGACCGGGCAGTCCTCCTGCGAGATCAACAGGCCGATTTCCGTACAGCCGAGAATAATCGCCTGCGCCCCTGCTTCGATCAAGCGCTGAATGATTTCGACATAGCTTTGCCTGGAGGACTCGCGCACTTCCCCCTTGCATAATTCTTCGTAAATAATTCCGTGGACGATCTGTCTGTCTTCCTCGTCAGGCACCAACACATCCAGTCCATACTCTTCACGCATCCGGCCTGTATAGAAATCCTGTTCCATCGTAAATCGCGTGGCGAGCAAGCCGACGCGCTGCATCCCTGCCCTTTGGATCGCCGCTGCCGTTGCATCTCCAATATGCAGGAAGGGCAATGGAGTAGCGGCCTCGATATACGAAGCCAGCTTATGCATCGTATTGGTGCATAGCACAAGCAAATCCGCCCCGGCTGCTTCCAGACTGCGTGCCGCCTGTGCCATGCGCTCCCCTGCCTCTTCCCATCTTCCTTCTCTTTGCAAGACCTCAATCTCCGCAAAATCAACTGAGAATAGAATGCACTTCGCAGAGTGAAGCCCGCCCAACCTTTCCCGGATCTCTCGATTGAGGATTTGGTAGTACAATTGCGAGGATTCCCAGCTCATTCCGCCGATCAAACCAATAGTTTTCATGGACTCTCCTCCTGACTTTTTTGCTGCAATCGCCGAAAGCGTGTCGTCAATATTTCCTCTGCCCGAGACGTATCCAAGGAAGTATCTAGCGGAACACCCCGACTGCGTGCTTCCTCGGCCGAAATCTCATCTTCTTTGATAAAATCAGGCAATAGATCATGCTCCACGGCCATCTTGCGGTAAAACGAATAATAGCTTTCCTTATGATTCGGTCCCAGATGCAGGATTCCTTTGTGCGAGCTTTGGACAAGTTCATGAAGGGCTGCAGCCAAGTCCTCCACATGCAAAAAGCTCTTGAACAGATTGTTCGCCACATGGATTTCCTTTCCGTCCTGCCACTTCTCCAGCATGGAGGATGTCCGTTTATCCCAGATTCCATCTGCGTTTTTTCCATAAATCGGGCCAACTCGCAAAATCAGATGGTTGTCGTGACGAGAGCGAATCCAGGATTCACCCGTCCGCTTAGCCTCGACATAGCCAAACAGAGGATTGACCTTTGGCAATGGCATCCCGTCATCCATGAGAGTAATACTCCCAACCCGTTCTCTATCAACAGCCTCTCCTTCTGTCCGCTCATCATCGCCCAAATAATGACATCCGGACGAAAACTGTTCAGCAGGATCACGAATGGCTCGGCTTCCGTAACATCCAAATGAACCAAATTCTTAATCGCAGACGAAGTGCAGGATGTCCCAGTTATTTCCAAATCCAGATCCTGATTCAAAACAGCCATCAGCTGCGTCCCCAGATACCCGCTTGCACCTAGCAGCAAAACACGTTTTTTCCGTTCTAGCACGTTTCCTCGCCCCCTGGTCCCCCTTACTATTTCCTGTATTATCCAGTAAAATAGTACATGATCACAACCACGATTTGGCCCGGACCATTCGGGAGCAGACTTTTTCTTGCTTCAGATCAGAAAAGAGGGGAAATCATGAGAAAAAAGGTTGTTCTGGCAGGCGGCTCCGGTTTTTTGGGAAATGCCTTGGCAGCAGCACTCCTGCAAAAAGAATATGATGTGGTCATCCTGACCAGAGGGCGTTCACAGGTAAAAAATCAGATCCGCTATGTACATTGGGACGGAGCTAGCCTAGGCGATTGGAGCCGCGAGATAGACGGCTGCACCGCAATCGTGAATTTTACCGGCAAAAGCGTCAATTGCATTTATACGAAGAAAAACAGGGAGGAAATCATCCGCTCCCGCATTGACTCCGTTCGCGTGTTGACGGATGCGGTCCTGCAATGCTCGCACCCCCCGCAGGCTTTCATCCAGGCGGGCTCACTGGCTATTTTCGGCGATACCCGGGAAGAGTGCGATGAGCAAGCACCGCATGGGACTGGATTCTCGGTCGATGTATGCGAGCAATGGGAGCACGCCTTCTTTTCCCGCGAGCTGGCCCACACCCGCAAAATCCTGCTGCGCATCGGATTTGCCCTGGGCAAAAACGGCGGTGCACTAGAACCGCTTGCCAAGCTCGCCTCCTACCGCCTCGGCGGAACTGTCGGCTCGGGCAATCAGTACATCAGTTGGCTGCATATTGACGATCTAAATGCAATGTTTGTCGCATCCATCGAGGACGAAAGCATGCAAGGCATTTACAATGCCACCAGTCCTGCTCCTGTGACGAATAAAGTCTTTATGGAGACATTGCGCCACGTCTTGAACAAAGGCTGGGCACCGCCTACCCCGGCCCCGATGGTCTGGCTGGGCGCTTACCTGATCATGCGGACCGATCCAGGATTGGCGCTGGGCGGAAGAAACTGCGTTCCCAAACGTTTTTTGGAGCATGGCTTTACCTTTACCCATACCGATCTGGAGGCGGCGCTGCGCGACCTCTTGCTAGAAAGCAGTCCCTCCCGATGAGCTTACACTAGCTGCTGAACTGTGCTTCATTCAGTCGGCTGTAGATCCCGCCGGCCGCTATCAACTCCTGATGTTTGCCCTCTTCGGCGATGCCGTCCTTGTCGACGACGATGATGCGGTCAGCGTTTTTGATCGTCGTCAGTCTGTGCGCGATGACCAAAGTCGTACGTCCGACCGACAATTCGGCCAAGGATTGCTGGATGAGGGCTTCCGTCTCGGTATCCAGGGCGGAGGTCGCTTCATCCAAAATAAGGATCGGCGGATTTTTCAGAAACATGCGGGCGATAGACAATCTCTGCTTTTGACCGCCAGACAGCTTCACCCCGCGTTCGCCGATGACCGTCTCCATGCCATCCGGCAGGCTGTGGATAATCTCGTCCAAGGAAGCCCGTCTAGCCGCCTCCCAGATCTGTTCGTCTGTCGCATCCAGATTTCCGTACGCGATATTTTCACGAATCGTACCGGAAAACAGAAACACATCCTGCTGTACGATGCCAATATGCTTGCGCAGCGAACTCAGCTTCATATCGCGAATGTCGATGCCATCGATGGTAATGCGTCCCCCGCTCACCTCGTAAAAGCGCGGCAGCAAGCTGCACAAGGTAGTCTTCCCTGCACCAGAGGGACCGACGAAGGCGACCGTTTCACCCGCGCGAATATTCAGATCGATACCGTGCAAAATCTCCCTGCCCGATTCATAGCAGAAGGAAACGCCTTCATACGCGATATTTCCCCGCACGGATTCGACTTCGATAGCGTGCGGCGCATCCGCAATTTGCGGGTCGGTATCGATGATTTCCAGATAGCGTCTGAAACCGGCGATGCCCTTGGGATAGCTCTCGATCACAGCGTTGATTTTTTCAATCGGTCGGAAAAAGATATTGGACAACAGCAGAAAAGCCATGAACTCTCCCATCTCCAGCTTGCCCTGGATGAAGAACCAGGCACCGCAAATCATTACAAAAACCGTAATCAATCGCATCATCATGTAGCTGACCGAACTGCTTTTCGCCATCAGCTTGTAAGCCAAAAGCTTGGTTTGGCGGAATTGCTGGTTGTCTGCTGCGAACAGCTTGGCCTCATGCGTTTCGTTGGCGAAGGATTGTACGACGCGAATCCCTCCTACATTGTCTTCAATCCGCGCATTGAAGTTTCCAATGTTGTCAAACAGTCTTCTGTAAGTCTTTGTCATCCGGCCGCCGAAATAAATAATCATCCAGCTCATGACCGGAACGATGATAAAGGTCAGTAACGCCAGGTCCAGATTGATATAGGCCATCAGCGAGAACGAACCGATCAAGGTCATTACCGCGATGAACACATCCTCCGGCCCATGATGGGCCAACTCGCCAATATCGTTCAGGTCATTGGTCATCCGTCCGATCAGATGGCCAGTCTTGTTATTGTCAAAAAATCGAAAATCGAGCTTCTGGATATGGGCAAACAGCTTTCGCCGCATATCCGTCTCGATATTGACTCCCAACATATGCCCCCAGTAGGTAACGATGTAATTCAAAGCGGTATTGAAGGCATAAATCGCCAGCAAACCGACACAAGCGAGCACGATCAAAGGCCAGTCCTGCCCTGGCAGGAGTTGATCGATAAACGTACTGACTGCAATCGGGAAGGCCAATTCCAGCAATCCCGCTATAATCGCACAGCAGAAATCCAGCAGAAATAATCCCTTATACGGTTTGTAATACTCAAAAAAACGGCGTATCATGTTGCCACCACTCCCTTATTCACTCCAGCCCGGTTTTCGTTTCTTCTTCCTTTGGCGCTTCTGCGTTCACGATTTTCGCCACGCTGGTCTGCGGGTCCCATTCCACGCCCAACCCGAGGGATTCCGCTATGGCACGAAGCGGCACCATCTGCTTACCAGCGATGAAACGTGTGGGAAGATAGGAGGAGATTCCCCCGTTCATCTTCCGCAGCGCTCCATTCTCCGCAAGTTGGATTTCCCTGTCCGCATAGGTGGCGGTAAGCAGCTTTTCCTGTGCCTGAAGGGTTACCTTGGCCCCCACTTTTTCCAAAAATTCACTGGCTGGGACGTACAAGCTTCCTTTGATCAACAAGGGTCCATGCGAAAAGACGAGGGAAGTGCCTTGTGATGTAACCTGAATCGGCGGTGCCGTCTTTTTCGTGACGACTACCAAGGCATTGCTTAGCTCCCTTCCCGGACGCGTCAGGTTTTTCCCATGGGCATACAATCCGGAAGAGGCTCCCCCGTCCAGATTCATCGCCGCCACCAACCCCATGGACTTGCAAATTTCCGCGAGCTGCGCAAGCGTCACATTGGGGACCGTCCCCATGATGATCTGGTTGTCCGCCGTATACCCGATGAACGAGCGTTGTCCGCTCAGTGTCGTCAATTTGGGATCGGTCATTCCTTCAGCGAGCGGATCGACGACGATTTTTCCATCCTTCAGCAAGGTCGGTCCGGCACTGGAGATATGCTGAAAAGAATCAGCATTCAGATTTTTCGAAGAGTCGATCACTGGTTTGATGTTTCCATTGAAGCCAATCGATGCCCCGCTGCTCCCGTCTTGAATCGAATGGAAATCGATGACGATCTTGCCCCAAGGCGGTTTATGCGCCCCTTCATTATATGCCATAAAAAAGGTTCCATTAATCGCAGCCACAGCTCCCTGTCGCTTTGCCATACTCTCCAGACTCTCCGTTTTGCCCAGCTCCTGATGTGCGAGTACCGGACGAATCTCCAGCCGGGTATCATTCAGATTGATCCGCACGAATTGCGCCGTTCTTTTTCCGACAGCGAGGGAAAAGGTTTGGCTGCCAGTCGTCACACTCTTTGTTACATCCTGCTGCTCGGCTCCGAACGCTGCTGACAGAGGAGTCAGGACAAGCAGCGCAAGCATAAGTCCGGCCAACAAGTTTCTATTTCGTTTCATCGTTATCCTCCGAAAAAAATTAGTACAAAGGCATGCCCTGATTCCGTAAATAGGCTTCCTTCACCTTTATCAACAGATCGAATTGAGGCTCGCGAGCACCATAAATGCTTTCAAGCAACCCCTGGCTGTACCGCAGGTCTTTCAGCGTGAGGAGTGGATAGTCTGTGAGGCCGTATGTGCCGTTGACCAGATAGGCATAGTGCAGGTCGCCTGTTATCTTGTTTTCCCAAGAGGGCGCGGTATCCACAACTCCCTGCTTCAGCTTTTCTGCCAATGAGAGATACGTTTCATTGGACGTCGTTTTATAGAATTCGTAAAGGAAGTTCATTTCTTGGAGTTGATGATTCAAGGATACATGCGTTTTTGCTTTTGGATTGCCTTCGTGTGCGTAGTCTTCTACCAGATATCCTCCATTTTGCGTCACAAAATGCTTGCTCATCGCGTGTTTGCTCAAATACTGGGCATATTTCTCCACACTCGCCAACAGCAACGGGTCTTGGTACTTTTTGTAGCCATTCAATAAAAACATAGCTGTATCGGTGTTAAACCGCGTATCGAAAAAATATCGTTCAATGCCGTACTCCTTCGACAGCCAGGTCGATTTCGGAGAAGTGTACCAGTACCCGTGGCTGTTTTGCCAAGAAAGAGGCGCATAGAGCGACACGAGCGAAAAATCCTCGAAAAACGCACTTCCTGATGTCCGCAAAAACTTCTCGCCCACCGCATTATAAGGATTCAGCCAAAAGCTTGTCTTCGAGCTGGGTGAATACGTGGAAGGCGTCGGCAAAAGCAAGCCTTCTCTGGTCCATTTGCGGACTCGAGTAAAATCTCCCATTCGCAAATCGACCATTTCCGGTGAAGGCCACGAAATTAATGGCTTCGACCCGACGAACCCCCAGGTCTCAGAGATCGTCCCCGGCACTGTTGACAGTGCCAGATCAATCCCGGTCGGTGTCAGATGGATTCCGTTGGCGAGATCATAACGCTCATTGCGAACTTCATTCGCCTGTTTTTCATAGACGTCCACATACCCGAGAATCAAGGAGCGAGTAGAATCGTCGGCAAAAACAGTCTCCTTGGGCAACGTCGTGTGCAACGGTGCTTCTTTTGGTTCCGACCACGTGGAACTCTTGTAATCGGGCGATGCTGGGTCAGGATAGACAATCGTCCGATACGAAAAGGCCTCTAGCGAAAAGGGCAAGGTCACACTGACAGGCGCGCTTTTGGCAAGGGATTCGTAGCGGAGGAAGTAATAGAAGGTTCCGCTAGGCAATCTTGAGGTTGTCATCGAAAGCGACCCGATTTTCGCTGATTGTTGGGTAATCGTCCAGGAAGTTTTCACTTCCGAAAATGTGGAGTATGCGTGAGTGGCGGTGAAATCCTGAATCACAGCAATAGTTGGTGAAAATATTGGCTGCCAAACCGATTCTTGCGGTACGATCTGCCCTTGATTGTCTGGAGAGGGATTGGCCCATACCCGTAGAGGGAGGTCTACCAGGAGCACTGCCGTAATTGCGATGCATAACCAAATCCATTCACCATTCTTTTTTCTCTTTCCTTTCACGCAAGTCTCTCCTCCAAATGGTCAAAATCATGGACATTTTTCATAAAAACGGAAAAGATGATCCATTATACCATCTTTCTCCATTTCTTAGCGAGATGCGGCAGCGACTATCTCCCCATTAACAAAAGCTTACATATTTGTTACCATGGAGGAAAGGTGTTAATAAGGAGGGAACACGATGCCATTGTGGGTATTTCTCGCTCTTGTTATAGGCGGAATTCTGCTTTTCGGTGTCCTCTACGACCAATACACCCGCCGCTCCAAAAAGAGACAGTCTTCTATGCACAGCCAATACGAGCAAGTGTATGCCGAGCAAATGCTGCAGGATACGCGGGATCGTGTGAATGGTGTAAAAGACTGGTAAGACGGTTCGGAACTTGTCTTCGCGAATGCAAACGGCTGCCCGCTATTATGCTGGGCAGCCATTTTTACTTTTCAGGACCCGCTTTTCTAGGTGAAAATAGCCTGCTGTGCCTTGTACTCATCCTCCCGTTTGACGTAGATGTCGTATTGGAGATGCTCCTCGAGAGGGAAAAAATCACGATTATGCCTGCTCCAGTCACTGCTCGTACGGGTACGAAATGACACTCCTGCGGACTCCAGACGATAGGCTACGCGAAAATACGCTTCGGTTCCCATCGCCGTGTAGATCAGGCATTTATAAGGGGAGAAAAGGCGATCGAACAGGTTCATCCCACAGACCTCCCTAAAAGTATTATTTCATGCCAGCAGATTTTAAGTATTTAATCTTTTCTTCAATTTTATTGGCTTCTTCTTTCGTAATGTATTTACCTGGTAGCACATGAAATAACAAGAGATACTCAAGAAGCTCTACATCGTTTGGATTTAACTCAACTGCCCTTCGTGCGTGATAAAGAGAAGATTCATACCCTCCTTCATAATGGCAAAACGAAATGTTTAATAATTCAGACGCAAGATAGTGCAGTTCTGCTGTCTCATTTTCTAGCAGCAAAGACACGACGAATGAGTAAGCGCAAATGCTTCCTTCATCGTATCCTACCTTGGAAAGGATCATTCTGATAGCATCTTCATCCATTCCACTGATTAGCTTCTTTGCTCTTTGAAAGTCACCTTTCAAAATCATTTCAATTATGTCATTCATCCATCAATTCACCTTCTGGAGGTATATCTCCAAATATTTTTTGCAGCTTTCCTAGTTTTTCTCAATGACAGAAGTGATAGAGTAATAAACCATCCCAGGTTAATCTGGAAATCAATAACAATCGGCCTCTATATTTACCATATTTATACAGTGAATAGTATATCACGTAATTTGTATTTTAGGTAATTTACACCTCGACAGTAAAAAACCAGTTCATTCTACATTATTTTGTTTCCGTTATTTTGTCGATGATTTGAACGATATGTTCATACTCCGAGTACCCCTTGGAGAGCAGGTAGAAATACGTTTCGGAAGTTTGCAGGTAAAGCCTGGGAAATGCTGTTGCGTCAAGTTGTTTGGCCAAAAAGAAATCATAGCGGGCCTTTTGCTGAAAATGCTCCGTTTCCATCCTATTGGCGAATGACACTGGATCCAAACCAAACCGAGCAGCTATCCCTTTATAAAAGTCTGCAGTATTCGGGTTGCCCCCCTCAAGAAATAAAGCGTTCATCATCTGATGAACAAACTCAATGGAAGAATGGTCGGTTGTCGTCTCACGAAAAACAGCTAGCGCTCTTGCAGGTATCTCCGAGTTCATCACCGTTACTTCGTCTCGAATTCGATTGAAAAACGCTTCCCCAAACTGGGCACCTGTTTGCTGCTCGATGCGTTGATAGTTCTCACGCAGCTCCTCGCTTTTAGAGATCCCGCCAATTGTTTTCAACTGATCGTCTATGATCATGCCTCCGCTGATCACCTCGAATTCAAATGTATCCCGAAGGTTCTCATGAAGCTGCCGTACGACTGGCGTAAAAGCATAACACCACGGACAATACGCGTCATAGATATAGATCAATTTTTTCATAGTGACTCACCCTCCGATTGACCTTCGGGGAGTATATTTTTTAAATCAGCCACAACATCCATGAGCTGAGCTTCCGCTTTGTACAAAAGTTCGATTTGTTCCCTGATTTCCACAAGCTTCATTTCCCCTTTTTTGATGCCGGATTTGATGCATGCTTCTTTGTTTTCATCCCATTTACATTGAAACAGATCAGCGATTTCATTTGTTTTCAAGCCCATGCTTAAATAAAGCTGGATCATGCGGATTTGTTCAATATCAATTTCGCTATATTGTCGATATCCGTTTTCCAGACGTGTCGGATTCAACAATTGTTTATCCTCGTAATACCGCAGCGAGCGAAGACTTACGCCAGTTTTCCGAGCCAATTCACTGATTTGCACGGGATTTCCCTCTTTCCACATCGTTTGCTGTTTGTTTTCCATGATATACCCTCACATCATGTGAAGGTCAAATGGAAAAAAACCAGTTCATCTACGTTTGATCACAAAAATGTGTCAAAACGAAAAGACGACTGGCTTTTCTGACTATCTGCGTATCGTTTCATAAGTCAATCAGAGGAATGCTGGCTGGTCTCTCCGGTACAACCGGCTGCCCAGCCCTTCTGACGAGCGTGTAGTATTCGTAGCAGCCAATCACGCCAAAATCGCCATCGATGACACCTGGGTAGGCACGATTGACGGAGTATTCCTGGCTGAGATGAGCACGCAGCGCTTCTCCTTTTTGCTGGCGAAAACGCGTGATGTCGACCTTTCCGGTGATCGGAACAGCAGGCTTTGGCCCTTTATCGGGACAATGATCGTAGTAATGAGGGATCGAGACGTAGTAGAGATCAGGATAGCCCTCCGCAGCCAAGAGTGGCTCGGCCCGCTCCACCGCTAGTGTCACCGCATAGCAGGCGGCGATATGATCGGGATGACCCGTCACTCCGTCCGGCGGAAACGTAATGACGACACCTGGCTTCCAATCCAGGATCAGCTCCATGATCTTTTGTGTCAGCTCTTCTCTTTCTACCTCCGCCAGCGTCCCATCTGGATAGCGCATAAGCTCCAGCCTGCTGATTCCCAGCACTGCTGCTGCAGCACCCAGCTCCTGTTCCCGATGACGCGCCAGCTCCTGCCGGCATTTGATATCATAGGTACCCGTACGCCCTTTGCAGCCCGACGTGAGGCAGACCAGACAGGTTTCTTGCCCTCGCTCCCTGCACAAGGCAATCGTTCCGCCGCAAGCAAAGGATTCATCATCAGGATGCGGAAATACCAGCATCACTTTTTTCAAAGCAGACATCTTTAGCTCCTCTCACCTGTCATGATCGGCGATCCAGGTATGCCCAACCTTTGGCAATCATACCGTAGATCGGATCGTTTTGAGCGCTCTCATAGACGACGCCTGGCGCATAGCCATTTACCTGCTCCATGACGCGCCTTCGTACGCGCTCGTCATTTTGCAAAACCCCGCCCTGCAGAATCATCTGAAACGATTTGTCGCGCATCCCAAGTTGTTCGATGACAGCTTTGGCGGCCAGATACAGCTCCTCTCCAGCGCACTGTAAAATCGCAGAAGCCACCGCATCTCCGGCCTCCGCTGCCTGACTGACGAGCGGCGACAGCTCGCCGACCTTTTCGACGGAATATTGCGGTCCGTATGTCCAGTTGAACAATTCATCCACCTGCTGCAATCCGACGAAAGGAAGCAGCATATCCTTGAGCACGGTGGGCTCCCCTCTGCCGTCCGCAGCTTTCAGCACCGCGGTAATCGCCTGTTTGCCAATCCAATAGCCGCTGCCTTCATCCCCGACCCGATGGCCCCAACCTCCCGCACGTACCGACTCCTGCGCCTCGTTTACGCCATAAGCGATGGAGCCTGTACCCGCGATCACGAGCACACCAGGTTTGCCCCCGGTCGCACCCAGCAATGCGGCGAATCCATCATTTTCTACAATCAAATGACGGACCTGGATAGACAGTTTGGCCAATACCTCATGGACAAGGCTCGAGATCACATGGCGATCATACTCCGTGTCGAGACCGGCGATTCCCATCACCGCACAATCGATATCCCAAGCGGATGGCTGTATCGCAGCTGCTGTTGCCGTCCTGTCCGGGCTTGCGGCTGTCGATACCTGGGACAAGGCTTGCTGAATGGCCAAGGTCAATTCCCTAGATGCCGCCTCCACCCCGATCCCCTGATAATTGCAAGAACCGGCCCTGCCGATACCCACCTCTCGCCTGGACGCATCCTGCAGAACAGCCAGGCATTTGGTGCCACCGCCATCGACGGCGAGAAGAGGAATCCGCACTGCACTCATCCCCCCACGCTCCATTCGGCTGTGATCTGATCCAGAAGCTGCATGGCATTCGCGATCTTCTGTCTGGATTGCTGCAGCCAAGCAGCCTCTTCCTGCAAGCTCGACCTGCGGGCTGAAATCATCCGTCTGCTTTCATCCGGATTGGGGCCGCCTGGCAAGCTGCGTATGCGTACAAAATGGACAGGATCAAGTGCTTGCCGCAGCTCTTCTTCGGTGATCCGCAATTCCTTGCCAAGGATGTCTTTGGCTGCCCGATTCACCAGCTCTAGGCTGATTTGGTTTGCTTCCAAACCGGCATGCGAGGCCTCCTTGACGACGCGGCTGACGATATGGTGAGAATTGCGAAACGACAGGCGATCTGTCCGCACCAACGTGTCTGCCAGCTCGGTGACAGTGGCAAAGCTGCCGTAGGCCCGCTCCAACAGCCCTTCTTTGTTTACCTCCATCGTCCCGACTACGCAGGCCATCAGTCTGTACATCTGCTCTAGGACCGACATGCTGCGCCATGCGTACGGCTGCATGTCATCCTCAGTATCGACGATGTCGCCAAATGGCGTGTTGTGCATCATGTTCAGCACGGTCGTCGCGTTGCCGGCACTGCTGGACAGCAAGGAGCGCATATGCTCGAACGAGACGGGATTGCGCTTCTGCGGCATGATCGAGCTGATCTGTACATAGGGAGGCGCCACCTTCAGCACGCCGAATTCCTGTGTACACCACTGCAGCATGTCCTGCACGACCCTGCCCATATTGATGGCCGCGAGCTGAACAGCTGTCGCCGCTTCTCCCAAATAATCGGCACCGCAGACTGCATCATAGGAATTTTCTACCAGTTCATCAAATCCCAGCAATTCTGTCATTCGTTCCCGGCTGATCGAAAAGCCGGATGTCGTCAGGGCAGCTGCCCCCATCGGATTGCGGTTGCAGGTTCGGTACGCCTGCCTCAATCGCTGGATGTCGCGGCCCAAGAGATCGGCAGCTGCCAGGATGTAATGGGCCATTGTCGTCGGCTGCGCTTGCTGTGTATGGGTATAGCCGATCATGATCGTCTCGGCATGTTCTTCTGCAAACAAAAGCAGATGTTCTTTCAGATAGAGGGCCGAAGTCAAGGTAATCAGCAGCTTTTCCCGCAGCACCATGCGATAGATGGTGATGCCCATGTCATTGCGGCTTCTTGCCAAATGCAGGTTTCCCGCCACATCTGGGGCCAACTCCAAAAGGCGGCTCTCTACCTGAAAGAACAAATCCTCAAACTGCCCCGTATACCTGCTTTGGCGCAATTCCCCCAGATCTAGCCCGCTCAGCGCCCGAGCGATCCTTTTCGCTTCATCGTCCGTGATCAGCTCCTGTTCGCGCAGCATGATCAGATGGGCCTTGTTAATCGCCATCATCGGGTCTAGCAAATGATTTTTCGCTTCGTTAAAGGCGGGCTCCAGCACCGCTTCCACGTATGTTTTTCCAGGGAAGCCTGTTCCCTCTTTCCCAAATATGAGCGCTTTGTAGTCCATGTTCTCGCATCTCCTCTCCTGCAAATCGTAAGCTGGCGAGACGGGAGGGAGCGATTTGCGTCCAATCGCCCCTCAATCCCTCTCGCTTGCTGAATCGCCCAGCAGGATTCTATCGTTGATTTGTTACTGGTGCAGACTGACCATATTGACAAACATCCGGATCGCTCCTGGCACCAGTGCCGGAATTTCACGGTACCAGACCAGCGAGCTGTATGTGTAGGTGCCTTTTCCGTAGTTGGCCGTCAGGAAGGTCCCTGTAAACTCCTTCTCTCCCGGATCGCCATTGCTGATCAGCTCGGTGTAGGCTTTGCCCCACTCTGCAGGATTGTAGGCGGAGCGATCCTGAATCCAGTAATCCCAGTCTTGTGATGTGATTTTATTCGGCGTATTGAAAATGGGATGATTAGGTGCCAGCATCGTCACCGGAGAATTTTCATCCGTCACCCGCCACTCGATGAGCGGGGTGCCGATCTTGATCGGATACGGTGCCAGCTCCGGCTTCCACTTGTCCTCCGGCTTGTGGTACTGAACGACTAGATTGCCGCCGTTTTCCACGTATTTGAGCAGGCGGTCATTGCTCGACAACAGTTCCGGACGGAAGCCGTATGCACGAATCCCCAGGACGATGGTATCGTACTGGCTCAGATCCCCGGATTCGATGTCCTTGGCTGTCAGGTTCGTCACATCGACGCCAAACTGCCGCAGATATTGATCGATGTTGTCAAAACCGCTGGAGACGTAGCCGATCTTCAAGCCCTGTGGCACTTGCAGATCAAACGCCTGGATCTTCAATTCTGCAGGCTTCACGAAATAGGTGGTGCCGATGTGCGCGTAGCGGATGACCTGCGCCCCATGGCGACTCTCTTTGCCATCGCCTCTGGCAACGGCTGTGACCGTATAGGTGTCCGGTTTGACCGAAGCCGCTGGAGTCACAGTAAAGGCGACAGATTGTGTGTCACCCTTGGCCGCGAAATCAACTGTCGCTGCATTCGGCTCGATACTCCAGCCTCCGGGGACTTGAAGAGTGATATTTGTTTTCGCTGCGCCAGGGGTATAATTGCGAACGGTGACCTTGACCGGAATCGCTTCGTTTGGCTTCAAGGTATTCAGGACTGTAGCCCCCGGACTAAGCTCCATGGCAAAAGCCGGCAAGACTGCGACGGGATCAGCAGGAGTGACATGACTGGTCGCTGCGGAGTTGGCAAAGCTGTACGTAATGTCCGCACTGACAGCACTAGCAGCATACGGCTGGAAAAGTTCCGCATTGGACGGGACCGACACCTCATAGGTCGCCGTAAACGTCTGGTTGTAACCCAGAGTCTTGAAGCTGGTCTCTCCCTTTTCTTTGGCCTGCCAGCCTTTTGGCACATTCAGCTTGACTCCTACCTCGTTAACAGGAGACTGTCCACCGTTGTAAACCGTGACACTCATGTTCGTCTTCTGCCCTGCCACCAGTTCATTCGTCTCCGGTCTGACCTTGATGACGAGCGACAGCGCTTCTGCACTCGCTTTGTTCAACTGTCCTTCCTTGACATGGAGCCGGTGCATCAGATCCCGCTTCAGCGTTTCATTCATCTTGGATTTTTGCACTTCATCTTGCAAATGAAGCAGATCGCTTTTCATGTTGTGCACGGCAGTCGCCACATCGGCAAAACGCGGGTAGGCAGCGATCACGTTGTCGGCATCCTTTTGCAGCTTTTTCAAGCCGGAGATGATTGGCCCAGAGCCTGGCTGAGTGGTCACTTCCCGGGCAAGGTCTTCGAACGTAAAGGCGATTCCTTCAAAAAAACCGCTTTCCTGACCCTTGGCGACAGATGCTGCCGCGGTCGCTTCCAGCTTGTAATAGTTGTAGCGCACGCCCTCATCGTAGTGGCGTCCCATGCCCTGGCTCTTGTGCATAAAACGGGATTCCTCGCCCAACTGCAGGTATGATGCACCGTACAGCTCATCGTAGTCCCCGACTGGGATCCGGACAGAGTACGCATCTTCCATGGCAGGCACATAGAGCTTTTTCACTTGCCAGGGAGCAATCCCCTCGCGTGCATGCTGCGGGAATACATCAGGATTGGCGGCGTCAGCAAAAGCTTTGACTGTAATGACATTGATGGCGCGATGATGGCCGTGTGTAGAAGGTTCATTCAGGAATGCGGGAATGACGACATCAGGACGCAAGGTGCGAATCGTGCGGATCAGCCTTTCATACGCTTCCTGCTCCCCCCATTTCTCCAGCGTTTCGTCCGGGCTTTTGGAGAAGCCGAAGTCGTAAATCGGATCATTGATCTTCTGGCTCAGCATTTCCAGATGGACGTTCGTGACCTTGGAAGCTTCTTGCAGCTCCCGTGTGCGGATGATACCAAGCGCGTTGTCCAACTCGCTGCCGATCTCGTTTTGTCCTCCTTCGCCGCGGTTGGCGATGACACTGTAGGTGTCTACTCCTAGCCCCAGAGACAAATACGCCAGCATGGCGCTGTGCTCGTCGTCAGGGTGGGCTCCGGTGTTCATCGCGCTGGCGACGGTGGTCAGCGGTTTGATCGCCTTCCACAAATCCACTACCCCGCGTTCGGCATGTGCGGTCTGCGGCGCTGCCGGCCAGACCAGACTTCCTACGAGCACCGCTGCGGTCGCAAGTGAACACAGCTTGGCAATTTTCCCATTCCTCATGAACTCTCCTCCATTCCCTTTTCAAATTGGATGTATCTCAATCACGGCACACACGATGCGGCTCTTGATTGCTGCCGAAAATTGACCAATATCAGGAGGATCAAGCCACATTGCTTACATCGCCGTACTTGCCTTGTCGCCTGCCAGTTTTCGCGAGAGGAACAAGACCAGGATGATCACGGCAATTTGCAGCACGCCATAGGCGCAGGCAGTGCCGAATTCAAAATTGTACATGCGCTGGTAGACAGCTACGGACAGCGGGATCGTCCGTGGTGTAAAGATCAGGATGGATGCGACGAACTCTCCGATACACTGGACAAAAGCGAGCAGCGTACCAGCGAGAATCCCGCCCCAGGCCATCGGGAAGACCACTCGACGGAAGCTGTACCACCAGGAGGCACCGAGATTACGTGCCGCTTCCTCCACCGACGGGTCCATCTGCATCAGGGTAGCCGACGTGGAACGGAAGACCAGCGGCAGATGGCGGACGAAGTAGGCGAGCGGTATGATCCAGAACGTCCCGATCAGCACTTGGTTGAAGCTAAATACGGTCCGTTCGCTAAACGCAGCGATCAGGTTGACAGCGACGACAGTACCGGGCAATGCCCACGGCAGCATGATCAGCACATCCATCAAGGTCTTGCCCTTGAAGTTGAGGCGCACCATCGCATAGGCGGCTGCTACCCCAAATAGCACGATGCCGATCGAGGCGACTGCGGACAACTGGAGACTGTTGGCGATCGGACGCCAAGTCTTGCTGTCTGTAAACAAATCGATATAATGCTCCAATGTGTACTGCGGCGGCAAAATCTGCACCGTCCAGGTCCCGTCAACGGAAAAAGAGATCAGAATAAGAACGAGGATCGGCAGCATCAAAATGATCGTCGCGACAAAGGAAAGGATGATGGTAACGGTGCGGCCCGTTTTGCTTTTGATTTCGGTCCTGTGCACGCTGACCCCTTTGCTCAGGTTCTGGTAGTTGCGTGCTCCCTGATACCAGCGCATCAACAGCAGGAAAGCGACGGAGACCACAGAGAGGATCGTCGATTGTGCTGCAGCCATATCCAGGTCCCCGTTGGTCCGGGACAAGTAGATCTGCATCGTCATCGTCCGGTCAATGCCGAAGATCAGCGGCGCGGTGTAGGACGCCATCGAAATCATGAAGACGAGCAAAGACGAGGCTACCATCGCCGGTGTGAGCATCGGCAGGATGACTCGGCGCCAGACGGTAAATCGATTCGCCCCGAGATTGGCGGCAGCCTCTTCCAGCGAAGGGTCAAGCCCCTTGATCGCAGCGGTCGCCGTCATGTAAAAGTAGGTGTACATGGTAAAAGTATGGACGACCACGACGCCCCAAAACCCTTTGAGTGAAAATGGCACCTGCGCCAGCCCGAACAGCTCTTTGATCGCCCTGGGGAAGATCCCGCTCTCACCATAGAGAAACGTAAAGGACAAGACCCCGATCAATGGCGGCAAAGCCATCGGAACAAGTGCCAGTACAGAGAGAATCTTGCGCCCGGGGAATTCATAGCGCTCCAGCAAAAACGCCATGGTCACGCCGACGATTCCGCAGGTGATGACGCTCAACACCGATATGTAGATACTGGTCCACAGTGCCTCCAGATTGGCCGTGTGTTCCAGACTGAAAAAGCGGATGTAGTTTTTCCAGGTGATCTGTTCATCCACGTTGACGCTGGCGAGAAAGGTCTGGTACAACGGGTAGATGACATAGGCAAGTAATATGATAAAAAGCGGCGAAACCAGAACGTAGACGAAATAGGGTGAAGCGGTGATCGACCTTCGTCTCGCTGGTGCCGGTGCATGCTGCGTCTGCGTGCTCATCGCTTCTCCTCCCTACTCTGCAAAGTAAATGCTTTCCTTGGGAATCTGCAACCGGATCGTTGCACCCCGCTGTTTGATCGATCGTCCTAGATTGATTGACATACTGCGAAGGGAATCTTCACCGACACGCGTGACATAGTTGACGCATGCTCCGGTAAACTCGGCCATCTCGACCGAACCCGTCACTACATTCTCCCCATCCGCCGCCAGACTCTCCTGGATAGACTCTGGGCGAATGGACATCAGGACGCTCTCCCCTGCCACAAGCTTCGTGTTAGGCGAGGCATTTTGGCGCAAGCCGCTCAGTATTTGCCCTGACGCGGTTCGCACCCGCACTTCATCTCCTTCTACTCCAACTACAGTCCCGTTCCAGAGATTGGTCTCGCCGATGAAGGAGGCGACAAAGCGATTGACAGGGTAATGGTAGATTTCATGCGGTGTCCCTACCTGCTGCACCTCACCACCCTGCATGACCATAATCCGATCTGACATGGACATGGCTTCTGACTGGTCATGCGTGACGTAGATGGTCGTGATGCCCAATTCCAACTGCAGGCGCTTGATCTCAAAACGCGTCTCTTCCCGCAGCTTGGCATCCAGATTGGACAGCGGCTCATCCAACAGCAGAATCTGCGGCTCGATGACCAGCGCCCTGGCTAAAGCAACGCGTTGCTGCTGACCGCCTGAAAGCTGATCGATCCGGCGCTCTCCGTAGCCTGACAACCGGACCAGGTCCATGATCCGCTCGACGCGTTCCTTGGTTTCTACCTTTGTGACTCGGCGCACTTGCAAGCCAAACGCAATATTTTCAAACACGGTCATATGTGGGAAAAGTGCATAGTTCTGAAACACCATCCCGGTATTTCGCTTATGTGGCGGCACAGCAGTGACTTCCTGACTGCCGAAGCGAATACTGCCTTCCGTCGGGTAATAAAAACCAGCGATCATCCGCAAGGTCGTCGTCTTTCCGCAGCCACTCGGACCAAGGAACGTGAAAAATTCACCTGATTCGATGTGAATGTGGACATCTTCGACCCCTTTTGCCGTGCCAAATCGTTTATGTACATGATCCAGTGTTACGCTGCTCATCCGATCCTGTCTCCTCCTTCGTGCAAGTCGTGGCTAGCCAGACAAGCGACGAGACGGAAAGGAATGTTCCTTCCCGCCTGTTGCCAGCCTTATTCCGGATTACTTCTTGCCTTTGCCCTTGATGTTCTCATCCCAATGCTGCATCCACTCTTTTTCTTTCTCCGCCATCACATCCCAGTCGATGTCCAATGGCTTCAGCTCGAGGCTTTGCATGAAATCAGGAAGCTCATCCTTGCTGATGTCGCTGCGCGCCGGGAATTGGAAACGTTCTTTTGCCAATTGGGAAGCGATTTCAGGACTCATCAAAAATTCCATGAAATTTTTCGCGGCCTCGGTGTTCGGTGCGTTCTTGACGATCGCGATGCCGTCGACGAGGATGGGAGCACCGCTCTTCGGATAGATAAAGTCGTAAGGATGGTTGTTTTTCAGACCCTGGAGCAGGACGTCCTGCAGGTTCCAAAGGGAGATGACGCCTTCTTGACGGTCCAGCTTGAGGTAGAGATTGGTCGGGTCTTGTGTGTATTCTTTGGTGTTGGCATCCAGCTTGAGCAGCCAGTCATAACCTTTTTCCGGCGTATCGGCTCCTTGACGGAATATCATCGCTGAGTAGATCGTACGCATCGTGCCGGATGGAAGGACGTTGCGGATGACGATCTTGTCTTTGTATTTCGGATCGAGCAGCTCATCCCAATCCTGTGGCGCTTCCTCTTTCTTTAGCGCATCCTTGTTATACATGATGACCTCTGGCAAAAGCATCTCGCCAATCCAGCGGTATTCCTTGTCTTTGTACAGATCTGGAATCTGGTCCGCAAATGTAGGCTTGTAGGCTTCCAGAAGTCCTTCGTTTGCAGCCGTGCTCAGCGCAGATTGTGTACCGCCCCACCAGAAGTCTGCCTGCGGGTTCGCTTTCTCGGCACGGACGCGTTCCAAGATTTGCTGAGCGCCCATTTCTAGAGTTTCGACCTCGATATTCGGGTATTTCTCGTTAAATTTCGGCAGTACTACCTCGAAGATGTTTTTATCCCGCCCCGTGTAGATAACCAGTTTTTGTGGCTCATTGGACGGTGCGGGCTGAGCTGCCGGCTGCTCTGTTGCAGGCTGTCCTCCGCCTTGTCCGCCCGTATTGGACTCAGCAGGCTTTTGCTCCTGTCCTCCGCCCGAGCATGCCGCTACAGCAAGTGCCAGGGAACTGGCGAACAGACCCTGCATCCATTTTTTCATCTTTCCTTTTGCTTTGCTCAACGCTTACTCCCCCTCATCTTTTTCACACTTTGTCCAGCAGTCTCGTCGATGGAAATGCTTCCAAAACAGAATGCACAGCGCCGATCAAGCCCGCCTGCTCACCGAGCGTCGCCTTTTTCAGGCAGGGCACCTTGGGCACCCACTCTGTCAGCCAGTCTTGAATCTTTCTCACCCCTTCGTCGTCAATATGGACCATCTCTCCACTCAGGATTAAGAGCTCTGGATTCAAGATGCTGACGATGTTGGCCATTCCATACGCCCAGTGCCGGTATACCTCGTCGAGCAGTGTTTGGGCTGCGACGTTACCTGCCCCCGCTTGTTGGATGAGCTCTTCTATGACACTCGACCCTTCCTGAAGGTCAGAGAGGACTCCCTCGGTCTGTTGTATGATACCAGGTACGGAATAATGGGTCTCAAACACCCCGGAGGCTCCATTGCGGCGATTCTGCTCGGGGCCGATCATCATGAAGCCGATCTCCCCGGCCGCTTCTCTGCTGCCGCGATAGAATTGACCGTCTAAAATGACGCCTGCGCCAATCCCGGTGCCGACGTACATGTAGACTACATGCGAATGTCCGACTCCCACTCCGCGCACATACTCGCCGAGCGTCATCAGATTGACGTCGTTGTCGATGATCACCGGTACGCCCAATCGCGCTTCCAAGGCTTGCTGGATCGGCGAATCCATCCAGCCCGTACTCGGTGAAAAGCTGACGGTGCCCTGACCTCTCTGGGTGACACCCTGCAGTCCGACGCCCATGCCGAGCAACTGGTCGTGTGACATGCCGCTTTCGGCTAGCAATCGAGTAAGGCCGGCCACAAGGTCCTCGATGACGCGCTCCCCGTTGGCAGGTTGTGCTAGCCGCTTGCGACATCGTGCCAAAAACTCTCCCTTGAGGTTGGCAATGGTCATATCCAGCGTCGAGCCTTCAAAAATAGCACCGGCAATCGCGTACGCCTGGTAATTGTACTCCAGCAGAATCGGCTTTCGTCCGCCTCTGGAGTCGCCCATCCCCACCTCCTGCAAGAGCCCTTCCTGAATCATCTCGTCGACCAGGGCAGAGACACATGGACGGCTAAGCTGCGTCTGTTTGGAAATGTCGGCGCGGGATATTTGACCGTGTTGGATCACTTGTTGCAGTACCTCTTCTTTGTTAAGCTTTTTCACCAGTTTGCTGTTTCCGGTCTTCCTAGGAACTTGCACGCCTGTTCTTTCACCACCATACTGTTAGTTAAACTTACTAACAAAGTTATCCAGATTATACCTACTGCTACCAGAATAGTCAAACTATTTATAACTATGACTCTTCTCTGACAGAACCTCCATGCATCAAGGCTGAAAAACAAAGCATCCCGCCCACGTGAAAAGGGTAACGGGATGCTGCTTTCTGCGATATTCTTTTACCTGATAACTGCTTTACCGGTAACGGCATCCAGTTGGATGATGCGATCGGCATACGCCTCGTTCATGGGCACGTAAATCAGCTTGGGCTCCGCCAGCTTTTCTCCCTCTGCTCCCTTGAGTGTATAGGCCATCTGAAGAGGCAGGATTTTCAGATATTCCTGTACAGCCTGCTTGACAGGAATGGCTTGATTCTTGTCAGGGAGGGTCGCTTTGACAGACAAATCGGTTCTGTTCAAAAATCCGTTTGCCTTGCCAGTCGACGGATCTACGGTGACGATATACGCTTCGTTCGGATTCTGCTGGAGAACAGGTACGGCGTCATGACTCTTGATGAATTCAAACTGCCAGTCTCCGGAAGAGACGGGGGTGGCCTGACCAGGTTCGATCACCTGGCTTACCTGAACTTCTTCTGCGTCGGGACCCGCATACTTATTGAGAAGACGAACAGCTTCCTGGAATGCGTCCTGACGAGATACCTTGATCTGGGTGTCTGCTCGCGGTATGGCGACCTGTATGACACGCTTCGTCTCGGCATCCGTAACGACCTCCAGTCGCTTCTGCTCCTTTGTCTCCCAGCTGTATTCGATTTGTTTTTTTCTGTCTTCCCGGGTGTATTCATTTGATTCCAAGCCCTGAAGATTGACGCCCCATTCGTTTGCCAGCAGACTGGCGGCTTCTTCCTTGGTATGGACGACGACGGGTCGATCAGACTCTCCGGTATTCAAACGGATCGGTTCGTGAGGGGAGAGCAGATCGTACTCCATTCCGTTATTCCCCTGCCCGTACCGGATCTTTCCTGTTCCGGCATCAATATACCAGGAGAGGGAGCGGTTATCCCCCATCTGCAGATAACTGACGGCTGGGGTGTAATCCAGCAACGGCCCAGTCTCCACTGGCTCGCGGGTCACCGGGTCCCGCTTGAATACGACATTCTCGATATAGCGCAGCTTCATGTTCTCAGCTAATTCCTGCTCGGCGGATTGCATGGACACTGCCTTTGACGGGTCCGGCAGACGCGCCAGATCGAACTGATCGACCGCTTTTCCGTATTCCTGTATGCGCCCCTCTTTGTCGACCGCTACGTACAGATGATCCTCCAATACCGGAAGTCGTTGGTGATAGCGTCTGTAGCGGGGGATCTCATCGGTGCCCGATTCGCGATAGTTTTCCCAGTCTTCCCCCAAGATCTGCTGCAAAAACGGATTGGCTTTTTCAAGCGCTAGCGCTTTTGGCGCCCATTCCCGCGGAGCGTCCTGATCTCCCTTTCTCTCAACCCTGTAGAAAAGCAGTGTCTCGCCACCTCTTCCCACACTGACCAGAACGGTATGCCCTTCCTTGTCTGCTCCGGCCAATGTCAGCGTATTGCGGTCTGAGGAGGCCTCCTTGTTTGCCAGTACATAATCTGGATTCCATTCAGGAAGTGCTTTCCCCAACTGGGCCAGGAGCTCTTCCTCTGCCTGGTTGATGTAGCTGTACGAGACGATTCGACCAGAACCATCTACCCATACCGAGAGATCAGAAGACGGCTCCCCTGTTCCGTTGCCAGTCTGTTTAAAGGCGACATACATGCCGTTCACATCCAGCTCCAGATATCCATTTTCGGGCCGATCGATCTCTCGTACGGCGACCTGCTGGTAGTGCTTACTTTTTTCTCCGAGAAATGCCTGGAGAAATGCAGCGGCTTTCTGGGCAGCAAGCTCTTTCGTTGGCGCTTGTTGACCAGCTTCGCCCGTCGTCCATTTCCATACTTCCACGTCCTGACTTGCCGGATTGATCACGACCTTGGCATACTCACTCTCGCTCTTTCTCAGCATCGCTTGAATCGCTCCAGCTGTGGTGTCCTTTATTTCCAGCTGATAGCTGCTGAGCTCGGGGATGGCTTTTTGGAGCGGCTGCAACGCCTTTTGCGCCAGTGCCTTAGCTTTTTGTTCCGACAAAAAGGAAGCGGATTGCTGCCAGCTTTCCTTCAGCTCCGTCGGCAGCCCGGACCACAATCCCAGCGCCAGTGCCAGGCAAGCTGCAACCGTTCCAAACATGTACATCTGGCGGTACCTGCTTCTCCTGGCCTCGACCCTGGCGTAGATTCGTTTCTCCAGTTCAGGAGTAAATGCCACATCCTGTACCGCTTTTCGGCTCGAATTCTGGACTGCTTCGCGAAGCTCTTTGTCTACGTCCATTCCAATCCCTCCTTTTCCAGCAGTGACTTGAACTGTTTGCGCGCCCGAGACAGCTTCGCCCGCACTACCTGTTCCGAAACGTCCATTACCTGCGCGATTTCCTTGATTCGCAAGTCTTCGTAGTAATGCAGCACAATCACCTGCCGGTACTGCGGCGACATGTCCATAATTCTTTCCGTGATTTGTTCTTTGGTCCAATTTCCGATCACGGTCTGCTCTACCTGCTCGTCGTCCTGACGTTCGGAGAGTTCTTCTTTTTGGAAGGTCGAGAAAATGCGGCGAAAAGACCAGGAACGCAGATATTTTTTTGACTCGTTGATGGCGATCCGGTACAACCAGGTTTTCATGTTGCTTTCCGCCCGAAACGTATGCAGGCTGCGAAAGGCTTTCAGAAAAACCTCCTGGGTAATATCCTCAGCCATACTGCGGTCTTTGACGATGAGATAGACCAACTGGAGGATTTTTTCTCCATACTGTCTCATCATCTGTTCCAAGACAGCTTCATTGGTCATGCAAAGCGCCTGATCCGCCTGATTGGTGTCTGGGTACACGCTACTAGATCCCCTTCCCGTCATTGGGCTTCGACCCTCTTTGTTCTCCACCGGTTCATATGACGACAAATGTTTTCTTTACAACGCCTGTCATGCAGAAGCATCTCTATTTCGCCAACCCGTTTTCTGGGGTTACTAGAATATCCCAAAAAACACCATTTTTATTGATCTTCCCAATCACAGTCGGCTTTCCCGGTTTGGTAAACGTGTACGTATCGTACTGTACCGCTGCATTGTACCCGGTCAAATCAAGCTGAAAATGCTTTTTCACCAACGGGTTGGCAGCAGCAACAGCTTTCTCCTTTGTATAGAACGGTTTTGCAAATACCTTTGGAATGTCTTGTGCAAAGACAAATTTGTCTCCATCGATTTCCCCATACTTATTCAGGGAGACGACTTTTCCCGTAGCGCCCCCGATCCCTACGCCGTAATTCCCTCCGATATCCATAAACGACCATACCTTGTCGATGAATTGCTGCGGGTGCTTGTAGAGTGTCACCGTAGGCGAAAGAGTCATTGCTTGGTTGCCGGACAAAGCTTTCAGGGTCTGCTGAGCGGTTTGGGCGACTTGCACGGGAACCTCCTGGAGGGAATAGGTTGCGCTGGCAGAAATTACCTCCCCTGTTTGCGGATCAATCGACACATTTGTATGCAGCCCAGAAAACGACCAGATATTTTCCTTTTCCCATTTTACCCGCTCGACCTGACCGATCGAAAACTCTTTCTTGGGATCAAGCTCCTTTAGCGTGTTCTGGACAGTCTGTCTCAATTGGGGATTCACTTCGTCGGGCGTAAATTTCACGCGCACAGATACGACCTCCCCGGTGTTCTTGGTTACGAGTACTGAGCCTCTGTTGTTTTTTGCTGCAATGACCCAGCAATCCTGGTTGGCCCCTCTGATCTCATCCAGCTCAATAACCTTTCCTTCCGCCAGCTCTTGCATGGCTAATCTGGCAGCTTCCACGACTTTGGGATCCAGTTCGGCAATTGTTTTCCATTTTTCAGGGGCGACGGGTGTCGGTGCGGCTGCCGCCTGGGCTGTGAGAGGCGTGCCGCAAAGCGTCGGGGCACCAGCTACCAACAAGGCGAGCAGGCTTATGGAAACGAGTGATTTTTTCATTCAGAATCATCCTTTCTGTTTTCGAATCGTCCATTTGATCCAGCTCTCCGGATTTTGTGACAGTGGTTAGGAGGAAAAAAAAGAAAAACCCGAGGCAGTAGCCCCGGGCCTTACATGGTAAATTTTCGATTATCAGGAACGTCATCTGTCTGCACTGTTTTTATGCCATTGCTTGGGGTTGTTTGTTTCCTGTATGCCCATCTTTGTTCTTGCCCAGCTCGTGCTTGATGTACAGGTAGTTCTCCATCTCACGCAAGAGATAAAACAGAGATGCCCTCGTCTCGAACTCCTCGCGCGTCTTGGGCAGCGGGGTTTCCTTGATCTCCTGCCGCATCTGCCGCAATTTGTCCAAAAAGCGATAGGCGGTGTTGCCCGGATGTACTGAATCGCTTAGCTTGTCCAGAAAATCAGCCATCTGCAAGCCTTGCGGAACTTGCGAATTCAAAGTCGAGACAATGGGCATCATGCGCTCCAGCAGCTCGAACTGTTTCTCGCGCATGACGAAGTACGAGGTGTACGTATCGTCTCCGCGTCCCAGACGGTTTTCTACATCGCGCGAAGCCAGCTTGATCGCCTGAGCCAGCAGGTTGGGCGTCTCAATCAGCTCGTGTCCGTCCCAGTCGCTTTCCCCATTACGAAGATAGAAGCTAAATTCCTTGAGGATTTTGCTGAAATTTCGCTCGACCTTGTCCTGCATCGCCTTCAGTTCTTTTTCCAGGCTTGGCATGTAGAGATTGATCACCAGCGCAACCCCGACACCGATCACTAAAAGGGCAAGCTCATTGCCGATCAAGGCCAGATCCATCCGCTCCTCCGCGTACAGATGCATCATCACGACCATGCAGGTGACAAAGCCCTCCTGAATGCGGATGCGTACAGCCAGTGGCATGAAGACCAGAATCGTGAACATCAGCGCCAACGGGGTAAAGCCAAAAATCCAAAATCCGAGAAATCCCACTCCGATCCCCAGTAAGGTGGCGAGAATGCGGTTTATGGCCGTGCGTACGGATTTCTTCACCGTGACCTGAATGCACAGGATCGTGATGATTCCCGCAGCAGCATAGAACATCAGCCCGAGCTGTTGCGCGATAAAAATTGAGATGGCCGTGCCAATCGCTGTCTTGATGGTACGATTTCCTATGCGAAAAGAAAAAAAGCCCAGTTTCGTTCCCCTCCACAGATGGATTCTGTTATCACTGTATCAAAAACGGGAGGGGAACCAAAGAAAAGACTTTGTTAATTCTTCAGTTTCTGTTTTTGCAATTCCAGCATGTCTTTGAGCAACTGAGCGATTTCAGCCCGAGTAACAGGAGCTTCCGGTGAGAATTTGCCTGCGGTCACACCGACGAATTCGATACCTTCTGCGTGCAACAGCGTTACAGCAGGAATCTGACTTTTTTGCAGATCGGAGTATGCGGGGACAAAAATCTCCGGCTTGTTCAAAATTTCCCCATACCCTATCAGACGCGCAGCCATATCCGCCAATTGGGCACGGGTGATCGGCTTGTCTGGCTCAAAGCGTCTTCCTTCCTTCGCGATCAGGCCTTGCTGGAGATTTTTCTGAATCACTCCATACAACGGGTGCTTGCTGTCTACGTCATCGAAGACGTATGGCTGCACCGGCTCATCGCGAAAACCGATCGAACTTCTACGGTAAAATTCACCGCGATCCGTGGCCCGCGCCATGATTTGCGCCACCTCTCCGCGCGTCAAAGTCTTGTCCGGCTCCAGCTTGCCGTCTGTCACGGTCAGGAAGCCATAGCGCAAAGCCAGCTCCAACGCCTCTTTTTGCGGATGATCGCCCAGATCCTGCGGGCCTTGGGCCTTGCTTGCCTCTTCAAAGCTGATCCACTCGCCTGAAAGTGCATCGACGACACCTGCATCTCCCACCATGCGGTATACGAGAATAGGCTGTGAACTCTGCTCATCCTGGTAAGCAAGATAGGGATCAGGCAAGAAATAGGTCAATGTCAGCTCTTGGTTTTCCTGTTCCAACTTTTTGGCTGCTTCCTGATCTATCTTTGCTTTTGCGGGTTGTATTCCTTCCAGCTCGTAGGAATCCGTCCGGATATACTCCACTTCCCCGGTCGTTGCTGATACCTCCACTCGGAAGTAAGAGTCTTCCACCGGCACACCTTCCTTCAGCCAACCAAACGACAGCGTATACGCTCCTACTTGTTCCAAGCGTTGCTTGATGTTCATTTCGGACTGCTGCTCCGGATTGTAGGCAATCTCCCCCAATCGGTCAGCGAACAGAGCTTTGACAAGTTGGATGGCGTTCTGCTCGGCTTTCTCCCAGGAGACTGTCTGATTGCTGCTGCCTGCTCCACCTCTTCTGATGGGCTGGTAATCGTCTTTTCGATACTCTACCATTTCGCCGCGATCACCGATGTAAATCCGGAATGACTCCTGGTCTTTTCCTTGGCCCTGCACAGGCGTATATTCAAAACCCCAACGCCGTCTTTCCACACCGTCTGTCCCGGTGCTCGCTCCGCTACCACGGTTTCCATTCGAACGATAGCTGCCCGGCAGTCTTTTCACTACCTGGTCGGCGATGACCTGCGCTTCCTCTTTGGTGATCAGCTTCTCCGTGTTTACTTTGGCTACTGTGTTCCCCAAAGGCTGAGGCTTCGCGCTTTTTGCTGGCTTGCCTGTGTAATTGAGCAAATCTCCCGTCATCGCATCGACGAATTGGGGATCGCCAATCTGGTATTTGTAGATGAGTTGGTAGTTGTCATCATTGTTATAATTGCCCGTAATCGATGACGCTCTTGTATAGACTAGGGAAGGCAACGCCTCTGCGATTTTTTCTTGCGCCTCATCGAAGGTCAGACCCGGTTTGGCTGCAGGCAAAGAACCTTCATACCAAGTGCGAGAGAACTGTGACACCTCTCCCTTTTCATCCACTACAATATAAAATCCATTACCGATAAATGGAATATCGTTTTCTATGCGTGTAAAGGTAAAGGGATGATGGACAAACGTACTGGAGTAGGCCCGGGACGCCATCTTGTATTCATTGGCTTCTGACAGCTTTGCCCGTTCTTCATCGCTCGCGGTTTTCTGCAGGAATTTCGTGGCTGCATCCAGCGCAGCTTCTTCATTTACTTTTTTGTCTGCGGGAGCTGATTCGTCCCCGTAGCGCGAATATTGAAGCAAATTTCCTGTCGTTGCATCGAGAATTACATAGATTCCTTCTTCATTTTTGCCGTTCCACGACAAGCTCCAAGCGGAACTCGTGATGAAAGGGTAACGATCGGCAGTTTGATAGGAAGCCCGCTCCAATGTGAAAGTGGCTGGTATCGTGATATAGTCCTGAGCGCGGCGGATTGCCTCCTCCTTGGTCAGCTCTTTCCCTTGATTTTCAGCAGCAAATGCGGCGGGTAAGGCGACACCTGCTACACCGGATGTAGAGAATGCAGGTACCAGCAGCATGGCAGTTGCTAGGCCCGCAGTCAACCTCCACGATTTTTTCCGTATACTCACGGAACGATCACTCCTCTCATATTTTGGGAATTCTAACCTATCTTACTATTTAAATGAATGTGATTTCAAATTTTTCTAAAAGATAGCTTCTATCTGGGGGGAAGCTGGATGATTGGTTTGGTGTGACGGAGGATGTTGTCCTGTGCTCTCAAAACGGCTCTTTGATCTGCTGCCCGGAGTAGCGTCATCGCGTCAGGCAGTCCGAAGAGAACAAATGCCACACTCATCGAGACAACCGTCATCTTGTGAGAAGGCGGTTTCCAGAACTTATTGCGCTGTTCCACGGGCACTCACTCCTTTCGGCAGAACTAGTGCTGCAATAAAAAAATCTGCCGTACGGACCTTCCGCAGGCAGACTTTTCTTCGATAGCATCAGCTTGTCTTCGGTTATACTTCCAGCAAGGAAGCCAGAGACTCTTGATTCAGCACATTCCCCACGAGGAAGTTGCCAAACTCGCCAAAACGCGCGCTGACTTCGTCAAAACGCATTTCGTAGACGATGTGTTTGAATTCCAATGGATCGTTGGCAAAGAGAGTAACGCCCCACTCCCAATCGTCAAAACCGACGGAGCCGCCGATGATCTGCTTCACTCTTCCAGCGTATTTGCGGCCGATCAGACCGTGGGAACGCATCATTTCCTGACGCTCCTGCATGGTCAGCATGTACCAGTTGTCTTGCAGATCCCGTTTTTTGTTCATCGGATAGAAGCAGATATGCTCCCATTTTGGCAGGATCGGGTAAAGACGTTCGCGCACATGCGGGTTGGCCTTTGGATCTTCTCCCGGATTGTTGACGTAGTTGCTCAGCTCTACGACAGACACATAGGAGTATGGTGCTTCTGTATAAGCGGCAAAACGCGTTTTATTAAACGCTGTCTTGATCGTATCCAACTCTTGCAGGGTCGGGCGCAGGAACATGAACACGAGGTCTGCCTTGTGGCCCAGAATGGAATAGACCGCCGTGCTTCCTTCCTTCTGCTCCTCATTTGCTCCCCATACGGACATCAAGCCTTGCAGCTCGTCCAGCGCGGCTTTGCGCTCCTGTTCGGACGCTGCTTTCCACTTTTCCCAATTGATCGTGCGGAAATTATGATACGTATACCAACCTTCTAATGTAAGCAACGCTTCGTTTGCGCTCACCCAAAATCAGCTCCTTTGAAAAATCTGGGTTCCAGACTGCATCTTTCCCAGTATAGCATAAGGGATTAACAGATATTCGAAACAGATTGGTGAACAAGCTCGCACCTGCCCGCTGGTTACTCCTTCTTGGCACCGCTCACCGTGACGGCGGACAAAAGGGAAGCCGCCTGAGCATCTACAATCACTGTCACATCATTATGCAGTTGCAGCAAGGAAGCCGGCACTTCAGGCATCATTTCGCCCTCCAGCATGTCTCGCACCGCCTGGGCTTTGGCCGTACCACTTGCCAGCAAGACGATTTTTTTCGCTCCGAGGATCGTCGCTATTCCCATCGAGACAGCTTGCGTAGGCACTTCTTCAATCGAATTGAAATAACGGGCATTCGCCTCAATCGTGCTAGGAGTCAGTTGGACTACACGTGTCTTCGACGTGGCAGGCGAGCCTGGTTCATTAAAACCGATGTGACCGTTGTTGCCGATCCCCAACACCTGGATGTCGATCCCTTCAGCCTCCGCAATCGCCTGCTCGTAGCGGACACATTCCTGCTCCATGTCCTTAGCGTCTCCCCGCGGGATATTCGTCCGCTCAGCAGGTATGTCGATCTGGGAGAAAAAATGATCCTGCATGTATGTCCGGTAGCTCTGCGAGTGTCCTGCTTCCAGCCCTACGTATTCATCTAGATTAAAACTCGTCGTCTGCGCAAAGCTGAGTCCTTCTGAGCGATGCATCCGGATCAGCTCCTCGTACATGCCCACAGGCGTGCCTCCAGTAGCCAGACCTAGCACCAGATCGGGTTTTCTTTTTACCTCTTGGGCAAAAAGCTGTGCCGCTACTTTGCTCATTTCCTGATACCCTTCAACCAATAAAAGCTTCACGTTATTCGTTCACTCCCGCTCTATTTTTCTCTTGTTCATGATCTCCCACAAAAGCCCAGATGTGAACAGACGGCCTCATCTCCAGCGATGAAGCCGTCTGTGAAATAGTGGATATCGAAACCAATTGTCTCTCGTCATTATACACCAACTGATGGAAAAACTCCTGTCCGTTTTTCCTACTCCAGCAAAGATCTGCTGACTCCACGCGGATTTTCACTGCACCCAAAAAGCGGCTGACTTGGACAAGAAAATAATGCCTTACCCCTAAAAGTCCTGTGCACTTCACCTACGCGACAACCAGTACAATATAAAAACTCCAAGAGTGCGCGCTCGCGTGGAGTATCACAGGTTATCTTAAGATCTCCGATATTTAAGTTGCCAATCTCGCGAGTCAGTACCTTAAATTGAAGGGAATACACTTTCAAAGTATGCGGACTAAAACTCAGTATGCGTTTATCGGCCTCATACAACGTCCAGATATCAGTCATTTTCATAAGACAACCCTCCCAACGCTAATTTCTATTAGCTTTACTATGTTTGGGAGGGATTAATCCGTATTTCGAATTTGTTGAGCTAGTACCCGTTATCCAACCATGCAGCAGAGCTGCACCACAGATTATGAAAATGGATCAGTTCGCCAACAATGATTGATAGGCTGGCGAAGAAGGTCGTTTCAACATAGTGCCTTGAGCCCAACCGTTAGGCTTTTTAACATCTCACCAATAGCAGGTGGAATAGCCGATGGAGAGGAAGAGAGGCATTTCCAAACCTTACCGATGATAAACCTGTTCATAATACTGCTCATATTTTTTAATCCGTTCAGCTACACGTTTCTTATCCTTTACTGAAATAGCGGATACCATCGCATTTAAGAGAGAAAACAAGGCAGGCGTAACATCAAGGGTGAAGTGGATGGGGATCTGCAAGACGGTATTTGCCATTTGACTGATCGGAGACAAAAGATCATCTGTGATGGCAATGACATATGCACCCGATTTTTTTGCGATTTGTACCATGTCTATGGTTTCCTTCGCATACCGTTTAAAAGAGATGGCAATCACAGTCCAAGTAGCATTCAGTTCTGTTGATAAAGCAACCAAATCATCTGTGGACGGATTGAACAATTTGGTATTGCCTTTATGTACGTTTAAAACAGAAGCTAACCAATGGGCAGCCGGAAATGACGCGCGAATTCCAACGATAACCAGATGTTCAGCCTGAATGATGTTTTCTACTGCCGCTTGGAAGTCGTCCTCTCGCAAATTACTAATGGTTTGTTGAATATGATCAATATCCTGGTTCATAACTTGCATCAAAAAGCTCGACGTTTCCTCATATTTTCGGGTTGTTTCCTGGTGATGTGTTATTGTGTTCTTTTCCAGTACTAAAGACTCTTTTACTTCGCGTTGCAGCTCACTGAAACCACTATAATTCAAAGCGTAACAAAACCGAATCACCGTCGTGCCACTTACTCCTAACGTATTAGCAATCGTAGCTGCTTTATCTAAAGCAAATGCCGAGGGATTGGATAAAAGATACTCCGCTACTTTCTTTTGACTTTGTGTTAGCGAGGTGAAATTCTGACGCACTCGCTCTTTATAGCTCATTCTCCGCTCCCCTTTCCAAACAATTTCAATAGGTTTATGATAAATTTTTTAGACAATTCTCGCAAGTAACATGTCTTTCCGAACCAAATTAAAAAGCCACCCTAAGAGTGGCCTTCTGGATCAATGTTGTAATGATTTATCCGTCTTTTCTTTTTGAATTCGTGAACGAAACCAGGCAATCACAACAACTGCCATTATGAGAAATCCGATATATCCGAAAAAAGGATAAACGATGCTTATTAATTTGGAGAAACCGACAAAGCTTGAGAAGTAAGACAATGCACAAGCTCCAATCATAACAAGTTTAAATTTATTGCTTGTTTGTTTTACAATTCTGGCGGTAAAAGAGTACATTACGCCTATCGCTGTATTGAAGATCATCGCAATTAACACAATGGATAAAAAGGGACTTAACCATGGAACTGTTTCATTTGCTAAAAATAAAGTCGGTAACTCTACACCTTCTAATTTATCCAGGTTGGTCATCATGCCAAAATGAATGATGAGAATCAGTAGTCCGATCGTTATTCCGCCCACGATTCCGCCTGCCCCCATGGTCTTAGTTGTATGTCTTGCGCTTCCTAGGGAAATCAGAATGGCTCCAACTCCTGCTAGATTGTAAGAAGCGTATAAGATGGCGCTAGACAACCAATTGCCTGATGCTGCATTTTCCGGCTGGGCAAACTTGTTCATAGAAGCCAAATCGACGTCCATGTTCAGATACGACATAATTGCAATAATCAAAACGATCGCAACCAGAAAAGGAGTAAAGAGACCAATAACGGATATGACTTTTTCTACTTGTAAAAACAATGTCATGATCGTCAAAACAACCATGGTCATACTTCCTAATATCGGTGAAAGTCCAAATTGTTGATGTAACACTGCTCCTGCACCGGCAAACATGATACCCCCAACCCCGAACAAATAAAACGTAATAACAATTTCCAAAAACCCGCCGAGATACTTTCCACATAGTTTGTGAAAAACTTCCTTATGTGAATTTGAGTGAGACTTAGAACCGAGCGTGAGAAATTGGTGGCCAAACCAAGCGAACAGTAACCCTGCTACGATAGAACCAAGAGCCCCCCACCAGCCAAAGTATGTAAAGAATTGCAAAATCTCCTGTCCAGAAGCAAAACCTGCCCCAATGAGAATTCCGACATACGCACTTGCTACTTGCATTACGCCTTTCCAGCTCATGATAACCCCCTTATTTTGTTACTGTTAGAAGATTATGAACACTTCGCGTGCAAGATTTATTTGCCATTGCCCTACTCTTCAAGAATGTGAATCGTTGAAGATGCAAGAATGGCTGCACCCTTTGCAAGCGAATCCAAATCAAATTTCATATTCGGATGGTGTAATCCTGGATGGAGTCCAGAACCCAATGCCACCATGGTAGCTGCAAGTTGCGGACGTGCAGCCATATAAAAATGAAAATCTTCTCCTCCTGAAGTCACCGGTGGCAGATCCAACGCATCTGGGCCAAGAACATTAACGATTGCTTGAGCGACCTTTTGCTCCATCCATTTATTCGGGACTGCCGCTTTCACTTCTGCGAGTGTACGTAATTCAACACTGGCTCCATTCGTCTTCCCAGCAAATTGCACAGCTTGTGTCACCTTTTCTTCGAGATCCTCCATGGCCTGGTTCGTCTGCGCCCGAAGATCCAAACCAAACTCCCCATAGTCTGGGATTATATTCAATTGATCTCCCCCTGCTTTCATTTGGGTTACTTTGGCGGACATAGGAACAGTAGGATCTACTTTGATAGCATTGATAGCGGTAACCACTGCAGCTAGTGAATCTACAACGTTTATTCCTAAGTGAGGGCGGGCAGCATGAGCCTGTATTCCATTAATCGTTCCTCGCATCATAATACCTGCTCCGTGATAGATTGCGGGGGCAGCTTTTCCGAATGGGAGTTCTTGGATGGGGCGCAGATGAATTCCTAGTAAGTATTGAATATCATCGATAACCCCTTTTTCAATCATTCCCTTTGCTCCCATGCCGGTTTCTTCAGCAGGTTGAAATATCAATTTTATTCGGCCTTTTGGTTGATAACCAATCTCCTTTAAGCAAACAAGCGAATAGAGCACCATTGTCATATGGGCATCATGACCACAGGAATGATTCGCCTTCCACTGGCCGTCGATCAGTTGCCAGAGCGCATCCATATCAGCCCGAATACCAAGGGTGGGTCCTTCTTTGCCGTCGTCCCAGATCGCTACAACGCCTGTCATATCATCAAACGTTTCATAATGGAGACCTATCTTATCCAACTGTTTACACAGAAATTTGGTGGTTTCGGTTTCCTTCCAACTCCGTTCCGCCAAACCATGCAGGGTATGATAAGTATCGAGTATCTCTTGGTGATGGCTTTCCATCCATTGACTGATTTTTGGGGTCATCTTATCTCCATCCTTGCTCTTCCTTTTCTAGTACGTAGTAATGAACCGTTTGAGAGGTCTGTAGAATGCCAGTGACTGTATAACTTTGATCCAGAGCTTCCATAAATGAATGACGCAATATCAGACGCCACTCGTTTGCCAATGATAAATCATTTTTCTTCAGATCTTGAATAAACGCTGGGACAGGTAGAAGATAGCCCTCTTTACCAGTATCCAATTCCATCGTTCCTGCAGGCTCCGGGTTTGCTCCCCGCTCTTTCCAGTTCACTAGCTTTGGATATAAAGCCCATTGTGAGGAATTGATCTTTCCTCCTTCTATCGCTCGCTTCACTCGGGGTGAACGAATATCCCACTCTAACAATAAACGGTCTGTAGGAAGGCTTTGATTGACTTTATCCCGCATCTCTCCATAATAATCTGGAATGTACTTTTGGATGTATCCTCCTAGCTTACAGAGATTCAGAAAAGCATTCCTCGATTCTAAAGGGTCAAATGTCCATGTGATTTTATCGTAACCTGTCGTAAGGGCCCATTGACGCTGAGCTACTTTCATACTTCTCCCCATCCCTTGCCCCCTCAGGTCTGGATGCGTTGCCATCATGTGAGAAACAAGATAAGGCTGAGCTCGACCATAGCCTGGAAAACCGAAGCAAAATCCGATCATCTTGTCTTCCAGAAAAGCCCCAATGACCACGCCTCCATTCTTAATAACGGCAATAATATGAGGAACTGAAAGAAAGGCTTCGGGGCCCCAAACGAGCAATTGTAACTTCCCGACTTCTTCCAAGGACTCGACATCGTCCACCACACGATACGTTACTTTTTCCATCATTGAATTGCTCCTTTATGTTGACATCTAGCTTTGAAAAACTTCCTGCTTCCGCAAAAACTTCATCCACGTTTTCGTATTAATTTGATAGCCAATTCCTGGTTCAGAAGGCACTTTTAGCACACCAGGTGCATATAGAGACACTTCAGGATCGACGATGTCTTCTTCAAAATAACGGCTGGAAGCAGAAGTGTCGCCCGGGATGGTAAAGTTCTCAAGAGAGGTTAACGCAATGTTATGGGCCCTGCCGATACCAGATTCCATCATTCCCCCACACCAAACAGGAATGTCCTTTTCCAAACAGAGATCATGAATTCGCTTCGATTCATACAAACCACCAACGCGCCCAACCTTAATGTTTATCGTTCTGCAACTGCCTAGTTCAATTGCCTTTCTTGCATCCTCATAGGAGTGGATACTCTCATCCAAACAAATTGGTGTTTTCATGACACGCTGTAGTCGTGCATGATCCACGATGTCATCATGGGCAAGCGGCTGCTCAATCATCATGAGCTGGTATTGATCCAATTCCTGTAGAAGATCGAGATGCGCTAACGTATAAGCCGAGTTGGCATCTGCCATGAGTGGAATATCAGTCCCAAAATGTTTCCGGATTTGTTGAATGGGCTCCAGATCAAATCCGGGTTTAATTTTCACTTTGATTTTTTTATAACCCTCCGATAGAAACTGTTCTACTTTATGTAAAACCTCATTGACGCTCGGCTCAATCCCAATACTAACGCCCACATCGATCATGGGCTTCGTCCCACCTAGCACTGTTGCCAATGGTTTTCCTTGCTGCTTTGAATAGAGGTCCCAAATGGCGGTCTCTAAAGCTGATTTAGCCATGTAATTTCGCCGAATCGATGCGAACAAGTCATGAATCTCGATAGGGTGATCAATTTGGCGGTTTAGGACAATCGGTATCAAAAAGTCTGTTACCATTTTCCATGCACTTCCAATTGTTTCTTCATTATACATAGGAGATGGAAGGGCCACACATTCTCCATAGCCAATTACTCCTTCTCCATAAACGCTAACAACGAAGAACTCTTTACTGGAAATACGTGTGAAGCTCGTTTCAAATCCTGTTTTCAAATTCATTCTGAATAAACTAAGGTCAATCCGTTCGATTTTCATAGGGTTCCTGCCTTTCGTTTGAAAATTGATGAAATGAATTTTGTAGTTCATTTTTTATCTATTATTGTATTTATATATACATTCTATTTCAGTGATTTTCTTTTGTCAAATCTTTTAAAATAGTTCGAATTATTAGCCTAAAGAAGAAAAAAACAGGCATTTTCGCTAGTATTTTAGAGAAAATACCTGTTTTTTTAGAAGAATCAACCCACGCTTTCCTTTATGTATAGCCCTTCACCATTCGCATCAGCGACTGGACAACTTTATGGGGTCATTTCAGCAGGCAGGATTCCCGCATATTAAGACTTTCGAGGGGTACGTGTATGACCATATCTCTTTCCCGAATGGCAGTAGTCCGGAGCTGCTCCGGAAATTGGATTGGCTCGAACATAAAAAGAATTTACTTCTTAGTGCAGTAGCACAGGAAAAATCCATACGGCAACGGCACTGGGCACGGAGACTTGCCGCCGGGGCAAGGCTGTACAGTTCTACCGGTCTCCCGAAAAGGTTTTCCTATTTCGAAAAATGTGAAACTTAAGCATGTTGTAAACGTCAAATGGGTAATACAGTTTGAAGGATGATTTTGTTGTGAATGTAAAAAATATGCTGATAAGTGCACTTTCTTGTACGCTTCTCTTTTCAGTCATCTTTGTTCCTTCACCTGCCCTGCATGTAGTAGAGGCAGCCGCCACAAGCCAGCGAATCACCTACATACTCCCAGCGAATCCGGAAAAATACTTGTTTTTAAACATGGAGATGGTTGATATCATCAATCCCCAGACGCCAGCCCTGCAACGCTCCTACTCGCAGAGGGACTATCTGATTGACATGGATGAATCTTATCTTACCAAAACCGCTTACCAGGACAATCTGAAGTTCATGTCCTCCAAAAAAGGCTTCCTGTGGAATCTGTATCGCTTCATTGGAATACTGCCTCCGTCCTTTCCGGAAGATATCAATCTGGATGAGCTGGACCAGCGCATTGAGGAGACGGAAAGCTTTTCGGAAGAAGGAATAGAACTGCGGCAAACCAGAGCGCAAATCTACATGAATGCCCATCTGCAGCCACTGATTGATGCTGGTTATGTCAAGCAGGAAGAGATAGACGACGGGATTGCGTCAAGGCAATTCGTGGCAACTGTTCTCTACCGCATGTTTAGAGAGGTTCGGCCTTATCATGGTGGAATCGATCTGAAGGACTCGGAGGATACGGCTGTTCGTTGGGCAGTTGAAATTGGGCTACCCGGTTTTACAGTGGACAGCAAAGGCTACATCTATCCGCAATCCTTCCTGGACAAGGACCCGGGACTAAGTGAATACGCCGAAGAGTATGCTTATGAACGCTTATTTCCCTATATGATGTTCATTCTCCCGGGGAACAAGACTGCGAATGGGTGGGAGTACTATCAAATCAAGCTCAAGCCAGGAATGGTGCCGATGCGCCCGACAGACGTCATGCAGGTGAATGGGAAGCCATTTGACGATTACTCCTTGATCAATACAGTCGCCTACCAGCAAGCGCGCAAAAAAATTGATGCGTATTTCAATCCTCGTTTTGTCCAGATACTTGACCAGGCACGCAAGGATGCCCTGAAGCCTCGGGCATGGGACTGGAGCCGCGACCTTATTCATCATCCGAAGTTCGCCAAGGAAGTAGCGGCATATCGGAAAAATAAAAGCAGCAAAAATTTAAACGCTATCTACCAGGCTGTTAGAAATCATTACAACTTGAGCATCCCTCAAGACTCGGCTGCAAACATTAAAAGTGTGTTGGATAACGTCAAATGATCTTTTTCCACATTTCTCAAACGTGGTTCTAAGAAAGTCCCTACACACTAGGATTTGTACCCGAAAGGTACTTAACCTGGATTGTAAGAACGAGAGAGAATATGTTCAGCAAAGCAAAAACGGTGATTACTCGGATCCATGTCAGCAGAATCACAGCATTTAGCGCTGGCAAATTTCCGTGGATATCGTAAAGTGCGGCTATTTTCATATTATCGACCTCCATTCTCCAATATTAAGAATATCTAATCTTTAGAAAAAAAAAGGTGCCATAGAGCTGAGACAATCTCGCAAATTGTAGTTAAATCCTAATATCGTGCTGATCATAATTATGAACGAAGTTTATAGAATTACTCCTGAAAAATTCCCTTTCATAACTTCTTTTTCATTCTGATTGCTACACAAAAAGGAGGCACTAATAGATGTTCTATTATCTTGCTTTTCGAATCTCTCAATTGTTACCTCACAAATTATTGTATCTCCCGTAAATACTGGTCTTAAAAACTCAAAATTCATAGTGCGGGCGAGTACGTTATGATCACCCCCTACTTTTGTTGGCAATGTAGCAGTTAATAACCCCTGAATTACCAGCCTTCCTTGTTCATCTGGGGTAACATGATGAGACCCCTCATCACCAGAAATCTTTGTAAATCCTTTAACGTCTTCTACCGTGAAAGTTCGTTCAAACTTTATAATATCTCCTACTTTTAATGACACATTTATCTCCTCCACCTCAAATAGGTAATTACCTTCATTTCTTATCACTTCCATAAAGTGCTTATTGTTCCTCTAAAATGCCGTTGGTAAAATTCTAGTATGATCCTTGAAGATTCTGATAAACTGATTTGATAAATGAAGCTCTTATGTACTTAGAAATCTAATTGGAAATTAAAAAAGGTATTCAGGAGCAAAAAATACATTCCTGAATACCTCTATATATTCACTCTCGATCCTCGTTCGTTTAATCACAACTAGCTTTTCGTATTATACCCCATCCCCCGATATGCCTGCCTTACCCGCTCGATCTGGGCAAGGTGGTCACGGACGTGCTTGACGCGCGATTTCATCAACTCTTCGAACGTGTACCGCGCTCCATCGGGATATTCCCCGACCCGTTCAAGCTGCTCAGGTGTCAAATTTTCCAGAAGCGGCATCATGCTGGTCCGCAGCATTTGGAACAGGAGCAGATGCTGCTCGCGGTCCAACCGTTCATATCCCAGGTTATCCGTCCAAGCTTCCTGATCAAATGATAGCAAAAGCGGTACTTCCTCCGCCAAGACTTTTCTCAACCGATGTGTCGCTAGGATCTCAGCATCCGTCACATGGATCACAATCTGATGGATGCTCCATTTGTTCGGCGCAGGTTGGAAACGCAGCTCTTCCTCAGAAAGTCCTTCGACGGCTTCTCGCAGCAGAGTATAGTCTTGGCTGTACTCCTCGATCAACTTTTCCATCCGTTCCCCTCTTTTATCATTATTTGTGTGGCAGAGAGCATTCGATAGTAAATATTATTCTTGGTTTTAGAACAAATACCCTCTTGGTTTTAGCAGTTTATTTCCACTATTACTTATGCAGCACCCCCCCGTGCTAACATCGATTCAGCAAGCAAAACTGCACCTTTTCCTGCACCCATTTTCGTATTGTGGTACAGGTTCCTCTTCAAGTCTTCCCATACTAGTGGTCATCCCGCCACCAAGCTCGGGAGCTGATCCTGAATTTTAATCCTTTTCATCCACAAAGAAACTCCGGATATAAAGTTCCTGCTGTTTGAGCATATAATCCGAAGCTTCTTTTAGCATCTCGGCAAAGAGCAGGCTTTCTTCTTCCCCTATATGCTCAACGAGACCTACGAACATACTAAGGCGTGCCTCATTAATGCGTTGTATATACTTTTTACCTTTATCAGAAAGCTGGATTCTGACAACTCGCCGATCGGCAGGGTCGGTATGGCGCTCAACAAGTTCCTGTGCTTCCAGACTGTTGATATGGTGCGTTACAGTAGGCGAAGTAACATTCAGTTTTCCGCTTATTTCTGAAACCATCAATCCCGGACTGTCATCTTTGACATTTATGCTGATGAAATAGAGAACCATTATCTCGCCTGGCTTTTGATTGTATATCGAACGATTCTGCATCATATTTCCACTAACCTGCGATTGGAAGTACGATTCCATTAACTGCGTTGCGATTTTCTTCTGCTCATCTGCCAATCTATTCACTCCCCAAATACGAATATAGGTTTCAGATACAATGAGGCTATTGTTCTAAGACTACATAAGGGCAGCATATCGCGCTGCGATGGTGTAAAATACCTCCTTGGGTTCCCAGGGCATGTCGGGGTAAGTCGTGCCGTGTCTTTCACGCAGCACCCGTACAATCCCGTAAGACGCTCGATCAAAATCGTGATCGGGATCTACGTCGTACGGCAAGTTGTGGCAAGCAAATGTACACCAGAATGCTGTGTCGACTCCGGCTTCTTCGAAAATGTTGATGCTATCGTTGAAGTATCGGCTCTGTTCGGACTCGTCACGCTCGTAGCTTCCTTTCAGTTGAATTGCACGCCCACCTTCCCACTCGACGATGAACATTCCGCGTCCGCCCAGATCGAATGCACCCTTAATGGTCGTGCATCCGAACTCGGAGATCACCAGTGGCTTATTTGAGCCAGCCAGCTTCTTGATTGAATCGGCATACAGATGCGCAACGTTAGCGGAGTTGTAGGCATCGACGGCGATGAAGTCGAAAGGCTCCCAGTTCACAGGTTCGCTAGGCAAGGCCGCGTACGTAACACGCCCCCCGAATCGGGCTCGCACGACGTCTACAGCGCGTGCCAGAAAGTCGTTGAGCAGAGTCGGTAGTTTTGCAAACGCGGCACGGCTAGTTGTCGGTTCGGACAAAGCTGCGAGGCGCTCCTGTAGTGTCTCGCCGGGCAAAAAGCCGCGGGTAAAGAGTATTAGTTCGGCACCCGTAACCATGACGACCTCCGCCCCCGTAACTCGGAGGCGTTCGGCCCGTGCGGCATAGTCCGCAAGCAAGGTAAGCAGCTCCTCCTGGTCGAGTTCGTTCGTGAACGGCGAGAACCACACCTCTAGGCCCGCTGCCGCTGCCGCTTTCGCTGTGATCTCCAGGCGATCAGGCTCGCCGCCTGTCACGCGTACGACAGTGCAATGCAAGTCATGTCGTATAATTTCCATCTCCCTGTACACTCTCGCCGCATTGAAGTCGGGGTGTGTGCTGGTTCCTTCGCTTAGAAATCCTGTGTCATAGGTCAGTCCACGCATGCGCATAATGGACGAACTCCTTTCGTTTTCTACATACATAGGAAACCAAATAATTCGATTATCAATTAATTAGATATTCTAACTATATGTAAATAGAAGAAGGTAGTCAATTTGTTGCTTGATACACTGTATGAAACTGCCCATTAGCGTAATAAAAGAAGCTGCCTCACTAGGCAGCTCTTGTTCTTACTGTTATATAACTATCGAACCGGTTAGCTTTGTAACAAAAGGTGGAAGGTTGGGTTACAGACAGTGCGGAGAACCGTACCCAAAATCCCCTACCTCTTCATATTTTCTTTAAAATCCCAGCCACCCTGTTCATCAAGAGAGGGGTAGATGAAATTGATCTGGCCTGCGCTTAATGATATGGTTTCATACACATTATCGAATTGGTACTCATATATGCTTACATCCGTTAGTTCGATCTTTAAATAAATATACATTTTAACACCATCGTCTGATCGCTTAAGGAAAATAAGTTGGCCGTTCTTGATATGATTGCCTGATAAAGAATCGATCAGAAGAGGAATGGACGAGCAATCAAATTGTTTGGAAATCGTAAAATGATCCATTTGGGCTTTGCCAGCCTTTTCTCCTGCACCTTGGACAGATGTTGCGGCATTCACCACACCGAAATCAACCCCGGTGAGTTCGGTCCAATTATCGCTGTAGCCTGTTCTTTTCGATTCGCCGCATACGCCATCCAATTTCATAAGGACGACATAATTCAACTCGGGATGATTAACCTCCGACGTTTTCGCAAAGGCTGAAGAGCTAGAACCGATCACCAACAAAATGACGGTCAGGACCACCATGAGGTAATCCTTCCTTTTTTTCATATGCGCTTCACTCCTTACAAATATGAAAGGATAGAATATATGCCTTCATGTATATGTACTATGTTTGGGAGGGATTAATACGTATTGTCGAAATAATTTGTTGAACTAGTGGACCCTGTACGCATAATGATAATCACCTGTGTACTCTTAGTCTAAAACATTATTTTCACGCTCGAACACATTATTTTTTCAGTCTAAATGAAGCGACAGCCCGGTGCATGGATCGCCATGTCCGGGCTGTCGCTGTTTTACATTCTATTCGCTTATTTTACTGCACGGTAGCCACGTGGCGACAGCGTCAGCTAAAGCTTGCATCTCTTGCACAAGCAAACTGGCATGATACCCGTCGCACACGGCGTGGTGCATTTGCACCGCTAACGGCAGTAAGATGCTGTCAGCCTGCCTGAAGTATTTTCCGATCGTAAAGACAGGCGAGAGGTAGGTCCCCTCGTTGTAAACCGTTCAGGTTGAAGCCAGTGAAGCTCACCCACGGCACGCACGAGATGGGAAACGTGTATGGCGGTTCATTGGACTTGGGAGTAAATTGCTTGATCTCTCCAAATACAGCGAGATCGGCAAGGTAGCGTTCGTGGAAGACATGAAAGTCTTCGTGGTGTGCTGTCCAGATGCTGCTGAACGTCTTATCGTCATCATGGAAAATGGTGTAGCTGGGAAACATGCTTTCCCAATACCCTACGTAGCCATCCGGATCATAGCCCATCCTAAACTCGGTGTGACGGTTCATGACCGTCGTAAGCATGTGAATCAGTGCCGGATACAGCTTAAATCCGTTGCTTTTCAGCTCGGGAAGTAGCTGGGTAATGTCGATGTTGCCGTCATGCTAAAGGTGCATCTGACGTTGTTCAGGTAATGGTCGAAATAAGGTTTTCTGCTCCAGATATCCATGTCAATGGGATGGAAAATCATGTTTTGGTTCCCTCCTAAAATGATCGTGCTTCTTCGTTTTAGGAGGCTTGATCCACTGCCTTAACCATATCCTCATCACATTCCTCGTGAGATTTTGAGTAGAAAGCATACTCATGACTGAAGTATACCGCATAAGGGTGTTCCAAAGACAAGTTCCCGTAATAATTGTTCAAAGAAAATAATAAGGTGCTAGACTGGCTTAGTTTTTTGAACTATCGAACCCGTCGTATTATGAGGTCAGCCAGTTTTTACTGGTTGACCTCTTTCATTTAAGGGGGCTTGCCATTACGGTAGCCGGGGTAGAACGGCCGAACCCGTGGGAGATGTCATCCCGTCGCTAAAACTGTTCACCCCCTACTTGTGGAAACCATGTTTAGGCTGGTTGGGACAAAAGGAGATCTCGCATCACTAGCGATGCTGTGGAACTGCAAGCAGTCATTGGGGGTTGCCGGCAAAAATCTTTGAGAGGGAGAAATATATGAATCCAGTCATTGGTCTGGATATTTCAAAAGGCCAAAGTCAAGGGCAAGTGTTTTTAGATAAAGGTCAACCTTACGGTAAGAGTTTTTCATTCCTTCATACCCAA